>VFQN01000315.1_pt1 | contig 95855 bp, 85 predicted proteins | sample 3512371 | NCBI WGS metagenome assembly VFQN01 (sample SAMN10412370, study PRJNA504923) | tailings metagenome | isolation source: Replicate 2 from Balatoc abandoned mine | place: Philippines: Itogon, Benguet | collected 2017-08-28 | reverse complement strand
GGTAGCCCCCCGGTAGGGACGGCTCTCCGAGCCGTCCGCCGCGATGTCGGCCCCCCTTCCTGGCGGACGGCCAGGCGGCCGTCCCTGCAAGCACCAGTACAATCCGCCATGCGCATCGGACATCCCCCGGCCCGGATCCGTGGCCTCGTCGCGGGCATCGCCGTCGTGGTCGTCACGGCCGGCGCGACCCAGCCAGCCGCCCGCCTCGGCACGGTGTCGGCACAGGCGCCCGCTCGGGCGCTCCCGTCACCCGAGCAGTTCTTCGGGTTCCGCATGGGCGAGGATCGCAAGCTCGCCGGCTGGGATCGCTTGCTCGAGTACTACCGGGCACTCGCGAAGTCCTCGGACCGCATGAAGCTGGTCGAACTCGGAGCCAGCAGCGAGGGACGTCCGTACGTCGCGCTGTTCATCTCGTCGCCGGCCAACCTCGCGCGCCTCGAGGCGCTGCGCGCGATGAACGCGACGCTGGCCGACCCGCGTGGTGCGACGGTCGCCGAGATCGACCGCATCGTGAGGGACGGGCGCGCGGTCGTCATCCAGACCTTCGCGCTGCACTCCAGCGAGGTCGCCGCCTCGCAGACCGCCGCCGAGTTCGTGTTCGACAGCCTCACGCGCGAGGACGAGGAAGCCGTCCGCATGCGCGACCAGGTCATCAGCATCGTCGTGCCGTCGATCAACCCCGACGGGACCCAGATGATTGCCGACTGGTACATGAGGCACGTCGGCACCGAGTTCGAGGCCGGGCCACTGCCGTGGCTCTACCAGAAGTACGCCGGGCACGACAACAACCGCGATGGGTTCGCCCTGAACCTGCCCGAGTCGCGCCATCTCGCCCGCCTGCTCTACCGCGAGTGGATTCCGCAGGCCTACGTGGACCACCACCAGATGGGCGCCACCAACGCGCGGCTGTACATCCCGCCCTATGCCGAGCCGATCCGGCCCGATGGCGACCCGCTGGTCTGGCGCGAGATGGCGTGGTGGGGCGCGCACATGGGCACGCAGCTCGAGGCCGCCGGCAAGACCGGCGTCGTGGGGGCCGCCATCTACTCCGGGTGGGGGCACATGGGGTTCCACTGGATCACCCCGTTCCACAACATCGCCGGGATGCTGACCGAGTCGGCGAGCGCACGCCTGGCGACGCCGATGTTCCTGCACCCGGACCAGCTGCGCGGCGGCCCGCGCAACCTGCCCGAGTACGCGCCACAGACGACGATGCCGAGTGTCTGGCCCGGTGGCTGGTGGCGCGTGCGCGACATCGTCGAGCAGCAGAAGATCGCCGCGTGGGCCACGGTCGATCTCGCGGCACGCAACCGCGAGACGGTCCTGCGCAACATGTTCCTCAAGGCGTCGCGGCAGGTGGAGCGCGGCCGTGCCGGCGCGACGAAGGCCTACGTGCTCGCGGCTGGCCAGCACGACCCGCTCACGGTGCGCAAGCTCGTGAACATGCTCCTCGACTCCGGCGTGGAGGTGCACGAGGCCACCGCGCAGTTCATCGTGGACGGGCGCGTCTTCGAACCCGGTTCGTACGTGATCACGACGGCACAGCCCAAGCAGGCGCTCGTCCGCTGGATGCTCGGTCGCACGTTCTATCCCGACAACACGTACACGCGCGACCGCGAGGGTAATCCGATCCGGCCCTACGACATGGCGACCGACACCTTCGGCGAGTTCATGGGCGTGCGCAGCGATGCCGTGGGGGCGGCCGTCACGGCGCCCCTGACGAAGCTGACGACCCGCATCGCCGCGGTGGGCCGGGTGGCAGCGTCGGCACCGCACGGATACGTCCTCGACGGACGGTTGAACGACAGCCATCGAGCCGCGCTGCGCCTGCTGGCCAGGGGCATCGGGGTCCGCCGGGCGCGTGAGGCTGCCGCCGATGGACGCGTGCGACCCGGCGACTTCCTCGTTGCCCCCGGGGCTGCGGCCGACATCGCGGCCGTGGCAGCGGCGACCGGCGTGGACTTCGGGGCGCTGGCGTCAGCGGTGACGGCCGGCGCCGAGCCCCTCGCCACGCCGCGCATCGGCCTGTTCCAGCGCTATCGCGGCGGCAACATGGACGAAGGGTGGACGCGGCTGCTGTTCGAGCAGTTCGACGTGCCGTACACCACCATCCGCGATGCCGAGGTGAAGGCCGGCGGGCTCGAGGCGACGTTCGACGTCATCGTGCTGCCGGCCGACTCGGTGACCGCGATGACCGGCGAGGAACCTCAGGGCCGACAGGGCGGCGAGGGCGGCGACGGCGGGCCGGGGGCGGCGCAGCGGCTGACGCCACCGGAGTACCGGAGCGGCTTCGGCGCCGACGGCGTGAAGGCCCTGCAGGCGTTCGTCGACAACGGCGGGACGCTGGTGGCGTTCGGGCAGGCGGCCGACCTGCCGGTGCAGAAGTTCGGCCTGCCCGTGCGCAGCGTCGTCGCGGGTCTGCCCTCGAAGCAGTTCTGGGCGCCGGGTTCGACGCTGCGGGCCCGGTTTGCCAGCGATCACCCGCTCGTGCACGGAATGCCATCCGAGGGGCTCGTCCTCTTCATGGCCGGCAGCCAGGCGTACGAGGTGACGTCCACCGAGCGGAGTCAGGACGTCGCGATCCTCGCGACGTACGTGGATCGCGACATCCTGCAGAGCGGGTGGCTGCTCGGCGAGTCGGTCATCGCGCGCAAGGCGGCCGCCGTCGCCGTGCAGCAGGGGAAGGGCAGGGTGGTGCTGCTCGGCTTCCGGCCTCAGAACCGGGCCCAGACGCACGGCACCTTCAAGCTGGTGTTCAACGCCCTCTGGAAGGACCAGAGGCGTTGAACACCACCGTGAATCGAGAATTCTCAATTCAGAATCGAGTTCCTACGGTCGCGCCATCTCTTCGGCTTCCGCGGGCTTGGCCTGCGGCGTGCGGCGCAGGCCCTTGAGGCCCTGCTCGAAGATCGTGTAGAGCGTCGGCACGAACACCAGCGTGATCAGGGTCGAGGCGAGCAGGCCGCCGATCACGACGCGCGCCAGGGGCGCCTGCAGTTCGGCGCCCTCGCCGATCTCGAACGCCATCGGCGTGAGGCCGAGGATCGTGGTCAGCGTGGTCATGATGATCGGGCGCAGACGCGTGCGTCCTGCCGTCGTGGCCGCCTCGAACAGCTCCATCCCGTCGCGCTTGCGCAGGGTGGACGTGTAGTCCACGAGCAGGATCGCGTTGGACACGACGATGCCCGCCAGCATGATGACGCCGATGTAGGCCTGCAGGCTGAACGTCGTGCCCGTGATGAGCAGCGTGCCCACCACGCCGATGGCCGCCAGCGGGATCGAGAACATGATGATGAACGGGTCGCGGAACGACTCGTACTGCGACGCCATCACCGCGTAGACCAGCACGACGGCCAGGATCAGCAGGTACTTCAACTGCGTGAAGGCCTTGATCTGCTCCTCGAGCTCGGCGCCGAAACCCACCGAGAAGTCGGCCGGCACGTCGAGTTCCGGCAGCCGCTTCTCGACGTTGGCGACCGCCTCGGAGAGGCTCGACTCGAGTTCGGCGTTCACGCGGGCGATGCGCTCCTGGTTCTTGCGCTCGATCTGGACCGGGCTGTTCTCCGGTTCGACCGTGAGCAGGCTGCGCGCCGGGATGACGCGGTCGCCGGGGGCGCTCACCAGCACATCGCCCACGTCGCTGATGCGCTCGCGGTCCTCCTGCCGGAGGCGGACGACGATGGGGTACTCCTGGCCGCGCTCGCGGTAGAACGCGGCCTGTGTGCCGGCGACGTTGGTGCGCAGCGTGTCGGCCACGCTCGTCACGCTGAGGTTGAACAGCGCCGCCTTGTCACGATCCACGCGGATGGCGAGCTCGGGGCGGCCGTCCTCGCGGGCCCGCCGCACGTCGGCGATGCCCGGCACCGTCCGCAGGAGAGCCTCGGACTCCTCGACCAGCCGCTGGGAGTCGGCGAAGTCGTACCCGCGAATCTCGAGCGACAGCCGGGCGTCCTGGTTGCCGCCGAGGATGCGGTTGAGCTGTGAGCCGCCCGCCGCGCGCGCGCGGCTCACCACACCCGGGATGCCCTGCAACTGCCGCCGAAGATCCTGGGCAATCTGTTCGTTGGAACGCGTACGCTCCGTCTTCGACTTGAGCTGGATGGTGATGTCGCCCCGGTGCGTGCTGGCGCCGCCCATGAAGCCCCCACCGCCGCCCTGGGAGATGAGGGTCACCATCTCGGGCACCGACTTCCGGATGCGCTCCTCGATGTCGATGATGGCGGCCTGTGTCTGCTCGACGCGCGTGCCGACCGGCAGTTCGATGTCCACCCGGACCTCGCCCTCGTCGGTCTGTGGCATGAGCTCGAACTTGAGCTGCGGGTAGAGGAAGATCGCCAGCGCGAAGAGCGACGCGCCCGCCGCGAGCACCGTCGGCCGATGGTGCAGCGCCAGAGCCAGGAACTTCGCGTACTTGCTGTCGAGCCCGTCGAGGGCGCGGCCGCTGGTGCGGAACAACCAGCCCGCGACTCCCGACCGCTCCCGGTCCTCGTCGTGCTCGGTCATGAGCAGCGAGCACAGCACCGGCACGAGCGTCACGGCCACGAACAGCGACATCAGCAGCGAGAAGACGACGACCACCGACAGCTGCTTGAAGAGCACGCTCGAGAAGCCGCTCAGGAAGAACAGCGGCACGAACACCGCGATGTGGGTGAGTGTGGAGGCCAGGATGGCGCTCCAGATCTCCTCACTGCCCTCCGCGGCCGCCTGCCGGCGAGGCTTGCCCATCTCGAGGTGGCGCTGCGTGTTCTCGAGCACGACGATGGAGGCGTCCACGATCATGCCGACGCCGAGCGCCAGGCCGCCGAACGTCATGGTGTTGAGCGTGTAGCCGCCGAAGTAGAGCAGGGCGAACGTGCCGATGATGGAGATCGGAATCGACGTGCAGATGATCAGCGTGGACCGCCAGCTCCGCAGGAACACGAAGATGATGATCACGACCAGCACCGAGCCGAGCATCACCGCCTCGCGCACCGATGCGATCGACTGCTTGATGAACACCGCACTGTCGTTGGAGACCGTCAACTGCACGCCGGGGACTTCGCGGTTGATGCGCGAGACCTCACGATGGACGGCGTCGGAGATGGCCACCGTGTTCTGGCCCGACTGCTTCGTGATGCGCATCTGCACGCCCGGCTGGCCGTTGACGCGCGTGAACTGCCGGTAGTCCTCGGTGCCGTCGCGCACTTCGGCGATGTCGCGCAGGTACACCGGCACGCCGGCGCGCGTGAGCACCACGAGGTTGCGGATCTCGTCGAGGCTGTTGAACTGGCCCGGGCTGCGCACCAGGTAGGTGAGCGTGCCCTCGTTGATCTCGCCGACCGGGATGTTCTGGTTCTCGGTGCGGAGCACCTGCACGATACGGTCCACGGGCAGGCCGAGGGCCGTGATCTTCTCGCGCGACAGGTCCACCCGGATCTGCCGCCGCAGGCCGCCCTGCACGCTCACCGACGCCACGCCATTGACGCGCTCGAGCCGCTGCGCCAGCGTCCGCTCGGCCATCTCGCGCAGCGTCACCGAGTCCATGTCGCCCTGGACCGCGATCGTCATGATCGGCCACGCGTTGGCGTCGAACTTGAAGATGACCGGCGGGTCGGCGTCCTCGGGCAGCCGGCCGCGGATGCGGTCGATGCGGCTGCGCAGGTCGTCGGCCGCCTCACCCAGGTCGGTGCCCCAGACGAAATTCAACCGGACCGTGCTGCTGCCCTCCGAGGAGGTCGAGTTCAGCTGGTCGAGACCGGCGACGGCGGCCACCGTCTGCTCGATCGGGCGGGTGATCGTCTCCTCGATCTCGCGAGGCCCGACGCCCGCGTACCCCACACGCACCGTGAGGCTCGGGAACGTGAGGTCGGGCAGCAGGTCCACCGGCAGGCGGACCAGCGAGATCGCGCCGAGGAGCACGATCACGGCGCTGATCATGAACATCGTGACCGGGCGCTCGATGGCGGTACGAGGAATGCTCATCTCTGGATGTCCTGACGCGGCAGGTGCGCCTCCTGGCGCCCCCTGACCGGTAAACGTCTTGCCTCAGCTGTGCTTACGACTCAGCGGGTCGGGGAGTTGCTGGCACCGCCCCTGGCGGCTCCGCCATTGCTGGCGGCGCTGCCGCCCTTTGCGCCACTGCCGCCCTTGGCGCCACCGCCCTGCCCGGCGGCGCCGGCCAGTTGCACGCGGACGCCGTCGCGCAGGGCCGAGGCGCCCGTCGTGACGACCGCGTCACCTTCCTTCAGACCGTCGGTGACCTCGAATCGGTTCGGTTCCTCGAGCCCGAGCTTCACTTCACGGAAGACCGCCTGGTTGTTCTGCACCATGAACACACCCTTGCGGCCCTGCGAATCGACGACGGCGGCCTTGGGCACCACGAGCGCATCGGCCTTGCTGGTGCTGACGAGCCGCACCCGTGCATACATGCCCGGCTTGAGCCGGCCACTGCCGTTCGGGATCTCGATCTCCATCTCCGCGGTCCGCGTCGCCGGATCGAGCACCGGCGCGACGCGGGCCACGCGCCCGGTGAACGTCTCACCGGGGTACGCGTCCACCCCGACCGTTCCCACCGCGCCCACGTCGACCTTGCGCAGGTCGCGTTCCACGAGGTTCACCACGAGGCGGACGGTGGAGATGTCCACCACCGACAGGATGATGACGCCCTGCGTGACGACGGCGCCCGGGTCCACGAGCCGACGGGCGACGAACCCGGTGACCGGCGAGTTGACCGTGGTGTTGGACAGGTTGATCCGCAGCTCGTCGCGCCGCGAAGAGGCCTGGGCCAGCTGCGCCTGCGCCAGGTCGAGCTGGGCCTGCGACGCCTGGTACCGCGCCTCCGCGTCGTCGAGCGACTGGCGCGGCAGGAGCTGGCGGTCGAACAGGCTCTTGTTGCGGTCCAAGTTCGTCTTGGCAAACGACAGGTCGGCTTCGCGCTGGCGGATGGTCGCCCGGGCCACCTCGAACGACGCCTCGGCCTGCCGGAGTTGCTCGCGGAGTTCCTGGTCCTCGACCTTGGCCAGCACCTGGCCGCGCTTCACCGGGTCGCCGATGCGCACCGACAGCGATTCCAGTCGACCCTGCGCGCGGGGCGCCACGTCGACTGTCGCCGCGCCGACCAGACTGCCCACCACCTCGACATACTCCTGAATCGACGTGCGGGTCGCCTTGGTCAGCTCCACGGTCATGGGTGGCTGCCCGAAGCCCCCGGGGACGCCCTTGCCCATCCCACCCGTGGCTGCCCCTTGCGACCCCGACTCGCCGGCATCGCCCCGCAGCAGGAAGAAGCCGATGCCGACCACTGCCACCAGCACTGCACCTACGATGACCTTCTTCACGATTACTGCCCGCCTCCGCCCGGCGTACCGGTGCCGCCCGTGGCGCCGCCCGTGCCGGTGCCGCCGACCGCCGAGGTGCCGAGATTGAGGTTCGTGCCGCCGGCGTTGCCGGTTCCGGTCACGTTGCCGGTGCCCCCACCACCGGCCGCGCCCGCGGCGATGTTGACGCCGCGACCGGAGGTGAGCTGGACGCGCTCGAAGTCCACGAGCGACTGCTGGTAGTCGAGCACCGCGCGCAGCAGGGTGTTCTCGGCCGTCAGCAGGTCGCGCTGGGCCTGGACCACGAGGAAGTTGGTCGAGAGGCCGACGTCGAACTTGCTCTGTTCGGCCTCGAGCCGGCGCTGGGAGAGTTCACGGGCGACACGCGCCGAGTCGACGCGCTCCCGGTTGGCGTCGACGAGCAGCCGCGCGTTGGTGACTTCCGAGGCGATCTGCAGCTCGAGGCTGCGGATCTGCGTGAGGCTCTGCTCCTGGCCGATCTTGGCGCGCTCGTACTGCGCAGCCTGCGGGTTCGGACCGATGGGGTAGGCCACCACGACCTGCGCGGTCCACGTCGGATACTCCCGCTGCCACATCACATCCAGCGCGTCGGTGTAGCCGCCGGGAATGGTGCCGACCACGGGACCACCCGTGCCGTCGCGGATGATGCGCGTGCCGCCGATGCCCTGGCCGCCGTAGTTGGCGACGAGGTTGGCCGAGGGCATCCGCTGGTTCTTGAGCAGGGCCAGGTTCGCGTCGGTGATCTCCAGATTGCGCCGGCGCTCGGTGAGATCGGTGCGCGCCGACAGGGCGTTGCGCAGCGCCTCTTCGAGCGTCGCCGGCTGCTCGGCCATCGTGGGCCGATCGACGGGGTTCAGGCGCGACGACCACATGGGGTCGCTCGTGCCGGATACGATGAGCTGCTTGAGCGTGAGCTCGGCCGTGCGGGCCTGTGCTTCGAGCTGCGCGAGCGTCTGTCGGCGCGCCGCGGCCTCGGCTTCGGCCTGGATGACGTCGATGGGTGCCAGCGTGCCGACTTCCACGCGGATCTTGTTGTCTTCGACCAGCTTCTCGGCGAGCTGGAGCGACCGGCGCGCCGTGTCCACGACCTCGATCGCGAACACGAGGTCCCAGTAGGCGTTGCGCACCGACGCCAGCGTGTTCACCACGGTCGTCCGCAGCTGCAGTTCGGAGAGGTCACGGTTGATGCGCGTGATCAGCAACTGCGTGCGGACGTTGTCGGTGGCGCGGCCGCGCAGCAGCGGCTGCACGATCTGGGCCGTGAGCGAGGTGTTGTACTGCGGGTTGAACGTGATGAAGGCGTTGTTGTTGTCGTTGCGCCGGTTGTTGAACGCCACCGAATAGGTGGTGCCGAGCCAGGGCAGCGACTGGTTGACCCCGAAGTTCCACGTGATCTGCTCGTTCTTCACGCGGGCACCGCCGATCAGCTGACTCGTGGGCAGCTGGTACGTGGTGTTGAGGCCGACCGTGGACGTCGCCGTGGGGTTGAAGTTGGCTTCCAGCGCCTTGATGGAGAAGTCCACGGCCGTCGGGTTCAGCCGTTCCACCGCGATGTCGAGGTTCTTCTCGAGCGCCATGGCCACGGCTTCCTCGAGCTTCAGCGCCAGGGCGGTCGGATCGGCCGATGGCAGGGGGAGCGGTGCCTGCGGTCCGGGCGGCTGCGGTCGGCTGCCGACCGCACGCAGCAGTTCGGTCACCCGCGCGTCGTCGACGGCGCCGGCGCTTCGTGCCTGAGCCCCGGCCGACGCAGGGACCAGCCAGGTCGCCGCGGCCACGACGGCCACGGCCAGTTGAACTGTGGATCTCACGAAGGGTCCTCCATGCGACCGCGTCGGGCCGCGGGGTGTCTCAGTGGCGGGAATCGGACTTGGGACGAGAGGTGGCCTCGGCTGCCGCGCGCGCCTGCTCCCGCTCGAAGGCCTCGAGCCGGGCACGCTGATCGGGTGAGAGCAGCCGATGCATCCGGTACAGCATCAGCGTGCGGGTCTTGGCCAGGGCACTCCGGGCCGCCTCCACACGGTCGATGGTGCGCACCACCACCGCCTCATCAGCGTCCGGATCGCTGAGCAACCGCGACAGGGCGGCCTCCTGCCGCTCCAGCTCGAGCTTCTCGGCGCGCAGTTCGTCGCGCACCGACTGGAAGATCCGCTCGATCTCGGTCGTCTGGGCGGTCGACAGTCCCACCTGGCTCTTGCAGGCCGGGTTCTGCCACCACTTGAGCGGGCGGCCTTGCTCCGTCGTTCGTGCGGCCCCCGTGCCGATGCCCAGCACCAGCGCCAGCAGGCAGGCCGTACTCGTTACCACCATCTTCATGGACACACCTTCCCCGTCCAAGGGGTACGGCCGTGACTCGGCCGCTGTTTACCGCGGCGCCGAACAGGGGCAATTTGCCTCATGCTCGGCGCGTGCCCGGGCCAAGGGTCAGGCCGGGTCGTTGGCGAACGCCGCCAGGCGCTCCACGACCATGCCGATGATGTTGTTCGGCGTGGAGGCTCCGGCCGTGAGTCCGATGCGGACCGGGCCGGACCGGGGCAGCCATCCGGTGGCGACTTCCTCGGGCACCGGTCCCGGCGGATGGTCGGGTGGCGGCACGGGGCGATGCCGTACGCGGTCGGGCGATTCCAGCCGGTCGACGTCGGCGATGTGGTAGGTCGGCACGCGGTCGGCGCAGATGCGGGCCAGGTTGCAGGTGTTGCTGCTGTTGTAGCCGCCGACGACCAGCATCAGGTCGATGGGCTCGGCGTCGAGCAGGCTGAGGACGGCGTCCTGTCGTTCCTGCGTGGCGCTGCAGATGGTGTCGAAGGCCCGATAGCGATCGGCGAGCGCCTCGGCGCCGTACCGGTCGGCCATCGCCTCCCGGAGCATGTCGGCAATCTCGAGGGACTCCGACATGAGCATGGTCGTCTGGTTCGCGAGGCCGATGCGTCCCAGATCGACGTCCGGGTCGAACCCCGCCGACGCCGCGGCACCGAACGCCGCCATGAACTCGGCGGCGTTGCCCCCGTGTCGGATGTAGTCGCACACACGGCCCGTCTCCTGACGGTCGAGCACGACCAGGTAGCGGCCGCCCGGCACCTTCAGGGCCTGGCTGGCCGTGGCCTGGGTCTCCTCGTGCTTCACCTTGCCGTGGATCACGGCGGTGAAGCCCTCCCGGGCGTAGCGCGTGACGTTCTTCCACACGTTCAGCACCGACCCGCAGGTGGTGTCCACCAGCGTGCAACCCAGCGCCTGGAGTCGGGCCAGCTCGTGCACGGTCACCCCGAAGGCCGGAATGATCACCACGTCGCCCGGGCCGAGCGGCGGCGAGGGCTCGCCCGGGTCGGAGAGGAACCGGATGCCCGCCGTCCGCAGCTTGTCGTTGACGTGGGGGTTGTGGATGATCTCGCCCGTCAGGAACACGCGCTGCTGCTCGAACCGTTTGCGGGCCTGGTAGGCGTAGTCGACAGCACGGTCCACGCCGTAGCAGAAGCCGAACTCCCGGGCGAGATGGATGGTGAGCCGTCCGGACTCGTAGGTGAAGTCCTGGGCACGGATGTCGTCCACGACCGCGCTGTGGTAGTCGCGGGCGAGGTCGCCCTTGACGGCGTCCTTGAGGTCGAGTCCCTTGCGGAAGATGAGTGGCTGCACCACTCACCAGTATACGGCGGGTGGCTCAGCGGGGCAGGCGCGCGCGGGCGTCGAGGATCCGGGGCGTGAGTTCGTCGAGGGCCCGGAACTCCTTCGTGCGGCTCCGGGTGAGCGCCGCGTCGATCTCGATGAGCATCTGCTCGTCGGTTTCCTGGTCGATTCGGGCGCCGTCGGCCGTCGACGGCTGCGCGGGGCTCCGCTGCCACGGCGCGCTGCCCGCCGGACCGATCAGCCGGCCGGCTCCGAGTCCGATGACCAGCCCGCAGGCCGCGGCCATGGCGACCCAGCGGCGGATGGACGGGGCGGGCGCCGGGCGATGGGCGACGGTCGGGAAGGGGAGCACGCGGCCCGAGTGACCCTCGAGGCGGCGGGCGATGACGTCGAACTGGCGGTCGAGGCGGGCGGGCGTGATGCTGGCGTCGGCGGAAGCGAGGATGTCGCGGCGGATCTCGGCGCAGTCGTCGCGGAGCGCCTCGAGCCGCTCGGTACACGACGGACAGCGACGGACGTGTCGCAGGTAGCGAGCCGCCACGCCGTGCTCGCCCGTGAGCAGCAGCGCGTGCAGTTCGATCAGCGATTCGTCGCTCAGGTGCGGATGTTGCCAGCCGCCGAACCAGCGCGTCGCGCGCATCAGCATTGCCCCTCTCACTCGTCTTCCGGCGCGCGGGTCGACGCGCGCACGCGGCGACCCGGCCCGAACGCCGGATCCTCCGACAACAACGACCGCAACCGGCGGAGTGCACGGAACAGGTGCACCCGGATGGTCGTTTCGCGCAGGCCCGTCATCTCGCTGACCTCGCGCGTGCTCGAACCCTCGATTTGGCTCAGCAGCACCACCGTCCGCTGCCGCTCGGGCAGGCGGTCGATGGCATCCATGAGCCGCGCCCCGCGTTCCCGCCGCAGCGCGAGCGCCTCGGGCGTGCTGTCGCGCGGCGCCGACACCCGCTCGAGCGGGCTCGCCTCGCCGAGGTCGTCGGCGGCGATCATCCACCGCGCCCGCCGACCCCGCGCCTTCACGCGATCGAGGCAGCTGTTCACGAGGATGCGCGTGAACCACACCTCGAACGACCGGCCGTATTCGAAGTCGCGCAGGTGCGTGTAGGCCTTCACGAACGCATCCTGCACGGCCTCGTCGGCATCGGCCGCCTCGCGCAGGTAGTACAGGGCGATACGCGTGGCCTTCCGCTGGTGGCGACGCACCAGCTCGCCGTACAGGTCGCGCGCCTCGCGCGCCTCGCCGGCAAGCAGATGCGTCTTGACCGCCGACGCCAGTTCGACGTCGCCAGGCGTACCGACAGCCGCCGAGCCTGGAGGTCTCAACGGTGCCATACCGTGGTACGCCCGGGACGGGCGTGCGCGTTTACCCGCGGTGCCATGGGCCTCCCACGCTACTACGCCTGCCGGCCCGTTTACAATTACGGCGTGCCGGTGAGTCGTCGGGCGTTCGTGCGGCAGGCGCTGGCCGCCTCGGTCGCAGGCGCCGGCGTCGGGCCGGCCCTCGTCGCCGCCCAGCCGCGGCCCTCGGAGTTCGTCTTCGCGCGCCTCCGATACAGTTCGGGCGACTGGGACTACAACCCAAAGGTCGCCGCCAACGTCCTGAACAGCCTGGTCGAGTACACGTCCATCCCCGTGTATCGCGACGAGGTCGTCATCGCCGCCGACGCCAGCGACCTCGGCGCCTTTCCCTTCCTGTTCATGACCGGACACCTGCTCGTCCGCTTCAGCGCCCGCGAGCGCGAGGGGCTGCGTCGCTTCGTCGAGCAGGGCGGCCTCCTGTTCTCCGACGACTGCAACCACGACGTGGACGGGTTGTATGCGCGCAGCTTCGAGCAGGAGATGCGCGCCATCTTCGGCAAGGCCGGCGCGATGCCGAAGCTGCCGCGGACCCACCCCCTCTATCGCTGCTTCTTCACCTTCGACGTGCCCCCGACCACCGCACACGAACTGAACGGCTGGGGCGACGACATCGTCCACGACTACCTGCGAGGGGTGGAACAGCAGGGCCGGCTCGGCGTGCTCTACAGCAACAAGGACTACGGGTGCGAATGGGACTACGACTGGAAGAACAAGCGCTTCCGCCGCGACGACAACACGAAGTTCGCGGTCAACATCGCGGTCTACGCGATGACGTCGTGACCGGCCCGACGACGGCGCGCCGCCCGCCGGGCCTGACCCTCCTGATCGATGCCGACGACACGCTCTGGGAGAACAACGTCTACTTCGACTCGGTGATCGACCGCACGGCCGCGCGGCTGTCGGCCTACGGTGTGCCCGTCGAGCGGACCCGGGCGGCCCTGCTCGACATCGAACGGCACCGGACGCGTGCGCACGGCTACGGGTCGCTCAACTTCGGGGCGTCGCTGGAGGTCCTGTGCGAGCACGTCGGCGTCGGCGCCGCCCTCGACGACCTCCGGCCCTTCCTGCGCGCCGAGGTCGCCGCCCTGCGTCGCAAGCGGCTCGACATCCTCCCCGACGTGCCCGACACGCTGGCCGACCTGAGGCGCCGGCACCGCCTCGTGCTGTTCACGAAGGGCAACCACGACGAACAGTGGGACAAGGTGGTCCGGTCGGGCCTGCGCGACCTCTTCCATCAGGTGGACGTCGTCCGCGAGAAGGATGATGCCGCCTATCGCGACGCCACCCGCCGGCTCGGGATCCGGCCCGACGATGCCTGGATGGTCGGCAACAGCCCGAAGTCCGACATCCTGCCGGCGCGCGCGGCCGGCCTTGGCGCCGTCTTCATCCCGCACCCCGACACCTGGGCCCTCGAGCATGCCGATCTGCCGGACTCGCACGACCCCGGCATCCTGCGCGTCGATCGCTTCAGCGATCTCCGTCGGTATTTCTGATCCGGCCCGTCGGGGGGGCGACATTGTGGCGGACGGCTCGGAGAGCCGTCCCTACCATCGTGGTGGGGTAGGGGCGGCTGTCCCAGTCGACCGCTACGCAAGGTAGGGACGGCTGTCCCAGTCGACCGCTACGCAAGGAAGGGACGGCTGTCCCAGTCGACGGCTACGCAAGGTAGGGACGGCTGTCCCAGCCGTCCGTGCCCCTACGTGCCTCCGATCGCTTCGATGCGGACGCCGGTGTAGTAGGCCCGCAGCGCCTCCTCGGGCGACTGCCCGGCCCGCAGCCGACCGAGCAGGCCGATCTGGCACAGGCCGACCCCATGCCCCGCGCCGCGGCCCTCGAACACGACGTCCCGTCCGTCTCGGCGCACCTCGAACCGGGCGCTGCGCAGGCTGCGGGCGCCGGCCGCGGCCATGACCGCCAGGCGGAAGTCCTCGCCCGTGACGACCGGAGCCCGGGTGCCGGTGAGCACCACCTCCATGACGCGCCCGCCGGCGTCGCGCCGGAGCACCTGTACGCCGTCGAGACGATCGCCCACCGCCGTGCGGACCCCGCGGTTGAGGGCAGCGCGGATCGCGTCGATGTCGAGTTGCACGCTCCACGCGGCCGGTTGTTCGCGCAGGCAGAAGGGGTCGGACACAGCCTGCAGGTACGGCGCTCCCGGGCTGCGCCACACTTCGGCCGCCGCGCTCGTGTGGCCACCGCAGTGGGCGTGGAAGACGGCCTCGATCGGCCGGCCACCGCTGGCGAGATACCGCCCACGGGTCCGCTGCACGGCCTGGTCGATCTCGGCGGCCCACCGGCTGCGTCGCCACTGGTCGGGCACGTAGACCTGGCAGTGGGTCGTGGAACAGAGGTCGAACCCCTCGCTGGCGTGGCGCGAGCGGACGGCCATGGCATACGTCCGCGCGACGATCGCCTGGGCCTCGTACGCCGCCAGGGCGATGGGACCGTCGGCCGCCGGCACGAAGAGTTCGCCCACGACGACGTCGCGCACGTAGGTCTCGAGGGGCACCGCCCGGATGGCCCGGCTGCCCCGCGGGCCCACCTCGACCCGCAACGTCGGCGCGTCGTCTGCGAGCGGCGGCGCAGGCATCGGCCGGGCCCCCGACGTCGAGGGTGGGCTCGGCGGCGGTGGGCGTTGCGGCGCACGCGTGGCACACCCGGCGAGCAGGGTCACGGCCAGCGCCACGCCGAGCGCACGCGACGGGATCACCGGAAGCACGGCCCCCATGATGGCATTCTCCCCATGCAACGGTATGGACCGCTCGCCGAGCGGTCCGCCCGGGGCGCGGGGCTGACCACATGGCGGACGGCTCCACCTCCGCCAAGGCTTCGGCGGACAAGTCGGAGAGCCGTCCCTACCAAGGTCGCGCGGTATTCCCGGTGTGCGCCGTGTGTGCCGCTTTGGTTCAAGGTGCGCCGGTCCGGGTCGATTGCATGGGGGAGTTCGCGCATGAGCACTCCCGCCCTGCTTGTCATCCACCCCCCCGACGCGGCCCGCGACCTGCTGCTGGACGCAGCGACTCGCGCCGGCCTGGCCGTGCACGCCTGTGACACAGGCACCGACGGACGCCTGGCCTTCCGGCAGCGGCCCCCCGACATCGCCCTCGTGTCGCTGGACCTGGCCGACGTGGACGGGCTGCATCTGGCCACCAGCCTCCGAGACGACGCCCCGGACCTGCCGCTGATCCTGGTCACGGGGCGGGCCTCGGTGGAAACGGCGGTGGCCGCCATCAGGCTCGGCGTGCACGACTACCTGCGCCACCCGATCGACGCCGTCAAGCTCCGCACGCTGCTCGCCGAGCAGTGCGAGGACGCCCTGCGCCGGCGGGTCCGGCTCTTCCCGGCCGAGCGGTCGCCCGGCGTGTCGTTCCACGGGATGATTGGCCGGTCGGTGCCGATGCAGAAGCTGTTCCGGTTGCTGCGCACCGTGGCGCCGCACGTGCGCACGGCACTCGTCACCGGCGAGACCGGCACCGGCAAGGAACTCGTAGCCCGGGCCCTCCACCAGCTCGGTCCGCGCGCCGACCGGCGCTTCGTCGTCATCAACTGTTCGGCCGTCGTCGAGACGCTGTTCGAGAGCGAGCTGTTCGGCCATGTCCGCGGCGCCTTCACGGGCGCGACCGAGACCAAGGCGGGCCTGTTCGAGCTGGCCGACGGCGGCACGCTCTTCCTGGACGAGGTGGGCGAACTCCCGCCGGGCGTGCAGGCCAAGCTCCTGCGGACGATCGAGTTCGGGGAGGTGCACCGGGTGGGGTCACTCGAACCGCGCAAGGTGGACGTCACGGTCATCGCCGCCACCAATCGCGACCTCGAGGCCGAGTGCGACGCCGGGCGATTCCGTCGCGACCTGTTCTACCGCCTCAACGTCGTGGACCTGCGCGTGCCCCCCCTCCGCGATCGCCGCGACGACATCGTCTATCTCGCCAACAGCTTCATGCGGGTCACGGCAGCCCGCCTGGCCAAGCCGCTCACCGGCTTGACGTCGGGGGCCGAGCGGCTCCTGCGCGAAGCGGACTGGCAGGGCAACGTGCGCGAACTGCGCAACGTGATCGAGCGGGCCTGCCTGATGGCCGAAGGCCGGCTCGTGACCGAAGTCGACGTGAGGGCGAGCCTGCCGGTTCCCCGGGCGGGTGCCGGCGCGCGCGTGCAGCCGGCGGTGCCCACGGCACGCCTGCGGCTCGCCGAACAGCCCGTCACCGACGTCGAGCCGCTGTCGGACGTGGAGCGGGAGCACATCCTGCGGGCACTGCAGCGGGCGCATGGGAACAAGAAGAAGGCGGCCAGCCTGCTCGGCGTGAGCCGCCGGGCGCTCTATCGCAAGCTCGAGCGCCTCGATCTGGGCACGACGATCGCGCGCCGTGGACAGGGGGCTGCCTGATGGATGGCACACCGCGGTATCACGCGTCGGAGGCGGGCTCGCCGACCGGCAGCCTCGATGCTCCGACGGCCGTCCTGGTGATCGACGACGACCCCGACGTGCGCGACGTGCTCGCCACGTGGGTCGAGGTGGACGGGTGCCGGCCGGTACCGGCCGCGAGCGCGGAGGAGGCGCTCGACCTGGCCGCCGGACAGCCCATCTCGGTGGCGTTCTGCGACGTGCAGATGCCGGGGCATGACGGGTTCTGGTTCATCGAGCAGGCCCGCGTGTCGCAGCCCGACCTCGCGATCGTGCTGGTGACCGGGGTGCACGACGTGGACTGGGCGCTGCGCGGGCTGCAGCACGGGGTGGTGGACTACCTGCTCAAGCCGTTCGACCAGCGCAGCCTGTTGCGCGCGCTCGAGCACGGGCTGCGTCAGCACCGTCTCCGTCGATCGGATCGACTGCTGCGCGAGCAGCGGGCCTCGGAGCTGAGCGCCCGGCACGCCCGTCTCGCCGAGGCCCTGGCGCGCCTGCAGCTTGCCAGCACCGCGCAGGTGGAAGCGGCGCTCGACCTCGTGGCGTTCCGGCACGACGTGTGGCGCGAGCACAGCCATCGCGTGCGCCGACTCGCAGTGGCGCTCGCGTCCACCGTGCGCCTGCCCGACGCCCAGGTCGAAGTGCTCGGTCAGGCGGCCTTGTTGCACGAACTCGGCCGGCTCGTGCTGCCTGACGGGCTGCTGGCCCGTTCGGGGGAGCTCACGTCGGAGGAGCGCGCGCTGTGGCGACGCGTGCCCGATCTCGGCGCGTCGATTCTCGAGGCCATCCCCGGGCTTCGGCCCGCCGCCGGCATCATCCGGTCGCGCTTCGAGGAGTACGCCGGCAGCGGCTATCCGCGGCAGCTCGCCGGCGACGAGATCCCCCTCGCCAGCCGGGTGCTCGCCGTGGTCGACTCCTACGACGCCATGCGATCGCCGCGGCCGTTCCGCGACGCCATGACGCACGAGCAGGCGATTGGCGAGCTCGTGCGGGGCAGCGGCACGCAGTTCGACCCCGACCTGGTGCGGGCGTTCACCCGCCTGCCACACGTGGCCGATCACTGACGCGCGCCGCGGGCCGGTACAATGACCCGGTGCCGGCGACGTCTCCGTCCTCCGTGCGCTTCGAGGCGGTGATAGGCCTCGAGGTCCACGCCCAGCTCCAGACCCGCACCAAGATCTTCTGCGGCTGCACGCCGAGTTTCGGCGACCCGCCGAACACCCACACGTGCCCGGTGTGCCTCGGCCTGCCGGGGGCGCTGCCGGTGCTCAACGCCGAGGCGGTGGACAAGGCCATCGCCGCCGCGCTGGCCCTGGGCTGCACCGTGCACGAGGTGTCGGAGTTCGCGCGGAAGAACTACTTCTACCCGGACCTGCCGAAGGGCTACCAGATCTCGCAGTTCGACCGGCCGATCGCGACCGGCGGCCACGTCTCGCTCGACGTCGATGGCCGGGCCGTGCGGGTGGGCATCACGCGCATCCACATGGAGGAAGACGCGGGCAAGTCGCTGCACGAGGGCACGGGCGACCCGACCCTCACCGGCATCGACCTGAACCGCGCGGGCACCCCGCTCATCGAGATCGTCTCCGAGCCCGACCTGCGCGACGCGGCGGCCGCGTCGGCTTACTTCACGCACGTCCGCGACGTGCTGGTGGCCATCGGCGTCAACGACGGCAACCTCGAAGAGGGCAGCCTGCGGTGCGACGCGAACGTGTCGGTGCGTCCCGTGGGACGCGAGGCCTTCGGCACGAAGGTCGAGATCAAGAACGTGAACTCGTTCCGGTTCCTGCAGAAGGCGATCGAGTACGAGATCCAGCGGCAGAGCACGCTCGTGGCCGAGGGCGGCGTCGTCGTCCAGGAGACGCGGCTGTTCGACCCCGACACGGGCCGCACGTTCTCGATGCGCAGCAAGGAGGAGGCGCACGATTACCGCTACTTCCCGGAGCCCGACCTGCCGCTGCTGGTGCTCACGGCGGCGCAGATCGCGCGGGTGCGGGCCGCGCTCCCCGAGCTGCCGCAGGCGCGGCGCGAGCGGTTCGTCGCGCAGTACGGCCTTCCGGCCTACGACGCCGGCGTCCTCACCCAGGACGTGGCGGTGGCGCGCTATTTCGAGGCCGTGGCGGCGTCGGCGCCGGCCAAGCTCGCCTCCAACTGGGTGATGGGCGAGGTGCTCCGTAAGGTGAAGGACGATGCGGTGGCCATCGATGACGTGCCCGTACGGCCCGACGCACTGGCCGCGCTGATTGGCCTCGTGGATGCGGGCACCATCAGCGGCGCGGCAGCCAAGCAGGTGTTCGAGACGATGTGGCGCACGGGGGAGCCGGCTGCGACGATCGTCGAACGCGAGGGATTGACGCAGGTCGGCGACGAGGCGGAGTTGCTGGCCCACGTGGTCGCGGTCATCGACGCCAATGCCGATGCCGTGGCGAGCTACCGCGCGGGCCGCGTCCAGGCGGTCGGCGCGCTCGTGGGACAGGTGATGAAGCGCACGCGCGGCACGGCGAACCCGAAAGTGGTGCATGCCCTCCTCCAGCGTCAGCTCGACGCCTGACCGCGGTCGTCCGACCTGGCGCGAGCGATGCGCCGCGCTCGGCGTGTACCTCGCGGCGGCCATCGTGGCGACCTGGCCGCTGGTCCTGCGGCCGCGAACGCTGCTCGGCGCGCCACAGGGCGCCGGTGATCCCTACCTGAACCTGTTCACGCTGGGCTGGGATCTGCGGCAGCTGGTGATCGCCCCGGGCTCCTGGATCTCCGGTGCGGTCTTCGACGCGCCCATCTTCCATCCAGCGCGGCAGGCGCTCGCGTTCACCGATCACCTGCTGTTGCAGGCGTTGTTGGTGTCGCCGGCCTACCTGGTCACCGGCGATCCGGTGCTCTGCTACAACCTCGTGTTCATCGGGTCACTGGCCGCGAGCGCCTGGGCCATGTGGTGGTACCTGCGGCAGCTGCTCGACGACAACGTCGGGCCGATCGTCGGCGGCCTGGCATGGGGGTTCTGTGCGTACCGCCTCTCCCACGTGCTCCACCTGCAACTGCAGTCGCTGTATTTCCTGCCGCTCGCGTTCGGCGCGCTGCACCGCGTGGTGGCGCGGCGACGCTGGCAGGACGGCGCGTGGCTGGGCCTGTGGTTCGGCCTCACGGCGGTGAGTTCGGCCTACTACGCGGTCATCGGGCTGGTGGGTCTCGCCATCGGCGGCCTCGCGCTCGTCGCCGGCGCGGGTCGGGTCCGGCTGGCGCAACTCGTGGCGCCGCTCGCGCTCGGCGCGGTGCTGGCCACGCTGCTCGTCGCGCCGGTGCTCGTGCCCTACCTGCAGGTGCAGCAGCGCGAGGGCTTCGTGCGCACGATGGACGAGGCGTCGCGGCACGCGGCCTCCCTGCGCAGCTACGTGAGCGAGCCGCCATGGCGGCCCGTGCCGCTGGCGCCGGTCGGGCGCACCGAAGAGGATGCCCTGCTGCCGGGCTGGGGGGCCGTCGTGCTTGCGCTGCTCGCCGCGGCGACGCTGGCACACCGACGCCGGGAGCCCCTGTTGTGGGCGTGGGGGGCGGTGGCCGTGATTGGCCTCGTGCTCTCGCTGGGACCGGAGGGCTGGCGGTCGGTCTACGCCTGGGCGCACCGCTGGATCTTCGGGTTCCAGGCCGTCCGGGCACCGGCGCGGTTCGGCGTGCTGGTGGCGTTTGCCGTCGCGGCGGCCGCCGGGTTCGCCGTCACCTGGTGGCGGCGGTCGTCCCCGTGGCCCGCCGCCCGGTGGATCGTGCTCGCGTTGTCGGTCGTCGTGGCGGTCGAGGCCGTGGCGTGGCGCATCCCCTACGTGCCCGCCCCCGTGCTCGAGACACCGGTGAGCGTGTGGTTACGCGACGCCGAGGGGCCCGGGGCGGTGGCGTTCCTGCCGCAACCCGACGACCGCGCCGCCACGCCGCTCATGCTGGGCGCGCTGGTGCATGGCCGCCCGCTCGTCAACGGCTACAGCGGCCAGCGTCCCGCGTTCGCCGGGGCGGTGGCAGGCGCGCTGTCGTCGTTCCCGTCGGCCGACGCCATCTGGACGCTGCACGACCTCGGGGTCCGATTCGTGGTGACGGCCACCGACGGCCTCGAGCGGGCGTGGCCGCTCGCCCGGCGCGCCAGCCTCGGCGCCGGCGGTGAGATGCCCGCCTCGGTCGTGTACGAACTGGCCGACGAGACAACGTTGCTCGCGGCCGTGGGGGCGCCGGCGACGGTCGCCGCGCCCACGCCCGGCACGCCGGGCTTCACGGCCGGCGAAGTGAGCCGCTACGACGTGTACTGGGACGGCGCGGGCACGCAGGTGCCGGCCGGGACGATCGAGATTGCCGTGCTGGCGGCGTCGGGCGACGACCCCGCGCTGCCGACCTGGGTGGACGCGGCGGCACGCGCGCGCATCCGGCACGAGGCCCGCGTCTCGCTCGAGACCGCGCCGTGGGTGGCCCGCTTCTTCGAGGCCCGCGACGTGTTCCGCACGTACACCGATGCCGAGTTCCGGCCCATCGTGCACCTGCGGGCGATCCGCGAGGGACGCCGGCGGGTCGATCAGGCGGTGTGGCACGACGGGGCAGGGGGCGTGGTGCGGGTGGTGCCGCCCGATGCCGCAAGCGTCGAGGCCGGTCCGGGGTTCCGGGCGCCGCAGGACCATCGCGATCCGATTGCCGCGTTCCTGCTCATGCGGACCCTGTCGCTGGCGGCGGGCACGGACGTCGCCATCCCCGTGAACGACATGGGGCGCAACCTGACCCTGCAGTCGGGACCCCTGCAGGCCGAGACGATCACGTGGCAGGGTCGCGCGGTGCCGTCGCTGCGCATGCGTCCCACGCTGGTGCAGCGGGTGCAGCGCCGCGCGCCTCCCGTCATCGATCTCTGGCTCACGGCCGACGATCGCCGCATCCCGCTGCGCATCGACGTGGCGGCCGGCTTCGGGCGGGTGCGCGTGGAACTGGCCGCGACACGACAGGAACCTGCCGCAGGAGAGCCACGCTCGTGATCACGCTGACGGCCGTCACCAGGTCCTATGGTCCCGATGCCGACGCGCTACGGGATGTCACGCTCGGCATCGGCAAGGGCGAGTTCGTCTGCCTCGCCGGTCCGAGCGGCGCGGGCAAGTCCACGCTGCTGCGCCTCCTGCTGTGCGAGGACGTCGCCTCGTCCGGGCAGGTGCTCGTCGAGGGCGTCGATCTCGCGACACTCACCGGCGAGTCGCGCCAGGCGTACCGGCGAACCGTGGGCTTCGTCTTCCAGGACTTCCGCCTGCTCGCCGACCGCACCGTGTTCGAGAACGTCGCCACGGTGGCCCGCGCCATGGGTGTGCCGCGCGCCCAGCAGTGGCGCCGCGCCTCGACGCTCCTGCAGCAGGTCGGCCTGCAGCATCGGATGCAGGCGTTCCCGCTCCAGTTGTCGGGGGGCGAGCAGCAACGCGTCGCCATCGCGCGCGCCCTCATGAACGCGCCCGCGCTCCTGCTGGCCGACGAGCCGACGGGCAACCTCGATCGGGCGCTGTCGCGCGAGGTCATGGACATCTTCCGCACCATCAACGCTGCCGGCACCACGGTCCTGATGGCCACGCACGACGAAGACCTCATCGGCTACGTGAACCGGCGCGTCGTGCAACTGCGCCATGGCCGGGTCGTCGGCGACCACGGCGCGGGAACCGCCCTCGGCCCGGAGGTGACGCGGTGAGCCCGCGGCGACGCGACGAGACGCACGCGGTCGGGTTCGTGCGGTACTGCTTCGAAGAGGCCTGGACGGCCATGACCCGCCGCTGGCGTGTCGCGCTGCTCTCGCTGCTGCTGATTGCGTCGGCCGTGTTCGTGGTGGCCGCGGCGCTCGGCATCTCGACGGCACTGCGCGACGTGACCACGCGCATGACACAGGCCGCCGAACTGTCGGTGTATCTCGCGCGCGATGCCAGCGACGCGCAACGCGATGCCGCCGCCGCCATCGTCCGCGGCGCCGCTGCGGTCGCGGGCGTGGACGTGCTCGACGCCGCGGCGGCCACCGCGCGGATGACGCGCGAGGTTCCGGACCTGGCCGGCGTGATCGCGGCACTGCCCGAGTCGCCGTTCGGCGCGGTGATCGAGGTACGCCTGGCGTCGTCGGCAACCGAGGCCGAGGTGGAGGCACTGGTGGCTCGACTCCGCGCGGCGCCCGGGGTCGACGACGTGATCTACGACCGTGAGGTGCTGCGGCGCGTGCTGCTCACCATCGCGACCGCGCGACGGGTCGTCGCGTTGCTCGCCGCGCTCCTGGCGCTCGCAGCCTTCGCGGCCGTGGCCGCGGTCCTGCGCCTCGGCTACTACGCGCGCCGCGACGAGATCGTCGTGCTCGGGCTGCTCGGCGCGCCGTTGCGCGCCATCACGGGCCCGTTCGTGGCCGAGGGCCTGCTGCAGGCCGCGGCCGGCCTCGTGCTCGGCCTGCTGACCCTCCGGGTCGCGCTCTGGGCGCTCTGGCAGGGGCCCGCGGCTGCGTGGGCCCGCGCGCTCGAAGTGCCCGGCGTCCCGCTGCCATCATGGCAGCAGATGCTTACGCTTGCCGCCGCCACGCTGGTCGCGGGCGCGCTGGCGGGGTGGGTCGGATCGCGTGCTGCCGACGCATGACCGCCGGCCGGATCGGAGCGTTTGACACCCGGTGGGCCCGGTCGATAGAGTGGTCGTGTTGCGCACACACAGAACCACCGTGGATTCTCTGCTTCGTGTGACGATCCTCGCCGAGTTCTACCGCGAGGAACTGCAGCGCTGCCACCACCGGCTCGACAGCCAGCGTGAGTGCTACTCCGATGCGGCCGTCGCCGGCGTCGAGATGGCACTCGATCGCGTGATGGCCCAGCTCGAACTGCTCTGCCGACAGGGCAGGGCCGACCAGGTGGTCAGCGGCATCCTCGACCAGTTCAGCCACTGCACCGCCCAATGCACATGGGCGGACGACCGTTGCTGCCACTGACGCCGCCGTCGCGCACCCGCGACGACCTCTCCGCGATCTCGGGCGGCGCGCTCGCCGCCGTGTCGGCCTCGGCCCTCCTGCGCCACGTGTTGCAGGCGCCGTCGTCGCCCCTGCGCGATCGACGTTCCTACACGCTCCTGGCCGCGGGCAAGGCCTCGGCGGCGATGCTCGAGCGGTGGTACGCGATCGTGCCCGAGCTGCCCGCGAGAGCGATCGGTGTAGGCACGCACGATGCCCATCGCGTGCCCGACGACGTCGAGTGGTTCACCGGGGGGCATCCGACACCGACTCCCGAGAGCGTGGCCGCTGCCGACGCGGCGCTGGCCGCGGCCGCCGCCGTGCCCCGCGACGGCCGACTCGTGGTGCTCCTGTCGGGAGGGGCGTCGGCGTTGCTGTGCGCACCGGTGCCCGGCGTGACGCTCGAGGAAAAGCAGCGCATCACCCGCGCCCTGATGCACGACGGCCGGGCGATCGACGAGCTCAACTGCGTGCGCAAGCACCTGTCACGCGTGAAGGGCGGGCGGCTCGCGGCGGCGTGTCGGGGCGAGACCGTCACGCTGGCCATCTCCGATGTCGTGGCGCCCGTGGAAGACGACCCGAGCGTGATTGGATCGGGCCCGACGGTGGCCGACCCGAGCACCTTCGCCGAGGCGTGGGCGATCGTCTCGGGCATCGCGGCGCAGCAGGCCGTGCCGGAATCGGTGCGCACGTGGCTGCGGAGCGGCATGGCTGGCGACGTGCCCGACACGCCGAAGCCGGGCGATGCGACGCTCGCACGCAGCCGCTACGAACTCATCGGCAGGCGTCACGTGGCCATGCGTGGCGCTGCGGAGGATGCGACCCGGCGCGGATACGAGGTGGTCGTGCTCGAGCCGCCGGTGCTGGGCGAAGCCCGCGACGCCGGGCACGCGCACGTGGCGCGCGTGCTGGCGGCCGCCGAAGGGCGGAGCGGGCCGGTGTGCGTGATCAGCAGCGGCGAGACCACCGTCACGGTGACCGGCCGCGGCCGCGGCGGCCGCAACCAGGAGTTCGTGGCCGGGGCGCTGGAGGCGCTGGCGCGCGCCCCGCGAGCGATGCTGCTCGCCAGTCTCGGCACCGATGGGATCGACGGCCCCACCGACGCCGCTGGCGCCTGGGCCGACAACGGGACGCTTGCCGACGCCACCGCCCAGGGCGTGGACGTGCTGGCGCACCTGGCCGACAACGACGCGTACGCGCTCCATCGTCGGCTGGGCACGCTGATCCGCACGGGGCCCACCGACACCAACGTCGGCGACCTGCAGATCGCGCTCATGCATTAGAGCAGTTCAACGTTCAGAGTTCAGAATGCAGGGTTCACCACGAAGGGCCTTCGAACGGCCCGGTGGTGTTGCGAGCCCCCCTGCATTCTGAACTTTGAATGTTGAACTGTCCTTACGGTTCCGGCGTCGCCCGGTACACCTCGCCGAGGAGATTGGCGGCCTGCTCGGCTTTCGCGTCGGCCTGCGATTCGGGGCGTGGGGCCTCCGGGCTCGTGCCGGTGGCAGGCGGTGTCGTCGGCGTCAGGCCAGACGCGTCGCGCAGGGCCTGCAGCGCCTGATCGACCTTGGCCTGTTCGGTGGGCGGCAGGTCGCGCTGGCCGGCCGTGGCGAACGCCTCGAGCAAGCGGATGGCCTCTCCCGCGTGCGTGCGCGCATCGCCGAAGTTGCTGCGGAAAAGGGACACCCTGGTGTCGAGCGCACGGGACCGCGCCTCCGACAGGCGCAGCCGCAGCAGGGCGCGGTCGCGGCTGTGCTGCGCCGGATACGCCTGATACCACCCGAAGACGAAGCCGAACAGCGCGGCCACGATGGCCGTGCCCGCGAAGTAGGCCGCCAGACGTCCCTTGGTCATGGCCGACAGGGTACGGCAGGCGGCCTGTGGCGGGCTACTTGAGAATCTCCGCCTTCACCTCGACCGTCACGGTGCGATCCGTCGCCGCGTCGGCCGATCGCGCGGCGACAATGGGCGTACCCGGCGTGAGCAGGAACGTCAGGCTGTCCTGAATGGTGCTGAAGCCGGGTCGTGGCGAGGTCGCGATTCTCTCCTCGGGAGTGACGGGCGCCGGACGTCCTTCCCCGGCGAGCGGAGCCATGACGCCGACACTCGCATAGAGGAAACGCAGATCGAGCAGCACACGCTGATCGGGCGTGAGGTTCACCGATGCATCGATGTTCAGCGGCAGGTCGCGGCTGCTGCCGGTGGCAATCGGCGCATTGGTATGGCTGCGGACGCTGCTCTGGCGTCCGTCGGCCACCACGACCGACACGACCTTCTTCACGGGCACGGCGGAGCCGGTTTGCTCGGTGATGGTGACGTCCACCTTCACGTTACGCGTGGGCAGCGGTCGCTTCTCGGCCGGCGGGGGCGGCGCCGGCGGGGGAGGCGGTGGGGCTTCGCGCTCGGCCTGGGCACCCTGCGCCGGCTGCGGCGCGCGCGGTGGCGCCGGCGGAGCGGGCTGCCCGGGTGGTGCCATCGCGAGCGGGGGCGTAGCCGGCGACAACGTCTGAGCAACGGCCTGAGGCGCGTCCTGCGCCAAGGTTGGCGCGACGAAGGCGGTGATCACGAGCAGGGCAGACAACGTCTTCATGGCTTCTCCTGTTCATCCACCGGCGCGATCACGATCGGCGCCAGCGCGATGTCGGTGATGGTGATGTCCTCGAGCGGCGCCAGTGGCGCCACCTCGATGGGCGTGGATGTGATGGGCTCGAGCTCGACGAGCGGCAGCCCCGACGGCACCGGCACCCACGCGAGTTGCGGCGCAGTTCCGGCGCCCGCCGAGGATCGCACCGCCGTCGGGTTGCGGCGGGGTGGGACACCCCGCCCTACCTCAGAGGAGGCGCCCCCGGAACCCGGCCGCAGGCTCTTCCACTCGTCGAACGCGTCCATCCCCCAGTACGCCTGCGGCGGCAGCACGGGGCGATCGATCTCGCGAGGCGCACCCCACGACAGCACGCTCGTGGCCTCGGGAGATGGCAGCGTGACCGGGCCCACGCGCAGGAGCCACGTCGCGCCCAGCGCGACGAGCACGGCGGCGGTCGTCGCGAGCGACCAGACGAGTGGTGTCGGCCGGCTCGCTTGCCCTGAGCGCAGTCGAAGGGGAGAGCCGGCCCTGCCACTTCGCGTGGCCGCGTGTGGCCCGCTTCGCGCCAGCACGCGCGCGACGTGGTCGGTCGGCGGGTCGGGTCGTGCCAGTGCCTCGAGGGCGGCGTCGATGCGTTCGTCGTCGTGTGGGTTCATCGTGTCCCTGGCGGCCGGCTCGGAGAGCCGGCCCTACCGCGTCATGCGTTCGCGCAGCATCCGGCGCGCGTCGCTCACGCGCCACTTCAGCGTGCCTGCCGGAACCCCGAGCAGCGCCGCGGCCTCCATGTACGGCAGGTCCCGGGCCGCCACCAGCAGCAGCGCGTCGCGATGCGCCCGCGGCAAGCCCTTCACCAGGCGCTTCAGCCGTCTGCGTGCCTCGTCGTCGAGCAGCGCGCGCTCGGCGTCAGGGCCGGTGCCAGCGAGATCCAGACCCGGCCCGTCGTCTTCGTCTCGAGCGGCACCGAGGCGCAGCATCCGCATCCAGCCAGACAGGCCGCGTCGCCGATCGAGCGCCTTGCGCCACGCCACGGTGAGCAGCCACGTCTTGAACGACGCATGCCCGCGGAACTCCCCGAGGTGACGCCACGCGGCCACCCACGCGTCCTGCGCGGCGTCGTCGGCGTCGGACGGCGAGAGCAGCGCCGCGTGCGCCGTACGAAACACGGCGGCGTGGTGCCGGGCCACGAGCTCGGCCCAGGCGTCCTCCGAACCGGCCTGGGCGCGGGCCACGAGCTCCTCGTCGGTCACCGAGCCTGTAGACTGACCGCGTTGGTCCCGGGTTGGAAAAGTTGCCCCCATGACTCCAGACGACCTGCTGCACCGGATTCGCGAACGCGTCACCCACCCCTCGACCGTGAAGGAGCTCATGCGCGCGTTGAAGCTCCCGAAGGCCGAGGCGCCCGGCGTGCGGCGGGCCCTGAAGACGCTCGTGGCACGGGGTGCGCTGATTGAAACACGCGGGCGGCACTTCGGCGTGCCCGAACTGATGGACCTGGCGCCGGGCCGCATCACGGTGCATCCCAACGGGTTCGGGTTCGTCCGGCTCGACCACCCCATCGACGAGGTCACGGGCGACGTCTACGTCGCCGGCCACAACCTCCACGAGGCCATGCACGGCGACCGCGTGCTGGTCCGCGTGGAGCGGCACGGGCGCGACGGGCGCGCCGAAGGGCGCATCGTCCGCATCCTCGAGCGGAGCGCGACGACCACGGTCGGGCGCTACGACCGCGAGCCTCAGGGGCTGCAGTACGTGACGCCCTTCGACAAGCGGCTGCTCATGGACGTGCAGATCGCCCCGGGAGACGAGCTCGGCGCCACGCCGGGCGCGATGGTCGTCGTGGAGATCGTCCGCTGGCCCGTGCACGGCCGCCCCGCGCTCGGACGTGTGATCGAGATCATCGGCGACCTCGACGCGCCGGGCGTCGATACGCAGATCATCATCCGCAAGCACGGCATCCCCGACCGCCACTCCGACGAGAGCCTGGCGGAGGCCCGCCGGCTGGGCGTGGAGATCGACCCGCGCGACGTCGAGGGGCGCACCGACTTCCGCGGCGACGTGGTGGTGACGATCGACGGCGAGCACGCGCGCGATTTCGACGACGCCGTCTCGGTCGAGCGGCTGCCGAACGGGCACTACCTGCTGAAGGTCCACATCGCCGACGTGGCGCACTACGTACACGAGGGCAGTGCGCTCGATCGAGAAGCCGCCGAGCGCGCGACGTCGGTGTACTTCCCCGAGCGGGCCGTGCACATGTTCCCGGAGGAGCTGGCCACCGGCCTCTGCAGCCTCCGCCCGCACGTCGATCGCCTCTGCCAGTCGTGCGTGATGGAGATCGACGGCCGTGGACGCGTGGTCGACGCCTCGCTGCACGACGGAGTGATGATCAGCCGGGCGCGGATGACGTACACCGAGGTCCACGCCATCCTCGAGGGCGACGAGGCGCTCCGCCGGCAGCACCACGAGCTGGTGCCGCACTTCGAGCGCATGCACGAGTTGTTCACGATTCTGAACCAGCGTCGGGTGCGCCGCGGGTCGATCGACTTCGACCTGCCCGAGGCGGCCATCGTGCTCGACGAGGAAGGGCAGATCGAGAACATCCTCGTGGCCGAGCGCAACGTCGCGCACCGGATCATCGAGGAGTTCATGCTCGTGGCGAACGAGACGGTCGCCGCGTTCCTCGAGACCAACGACGTGCCGACGATGTACCGCGTACACGAGGCGCCCGACGCCCTCAAGGTGGAGCAGTTCGAGGAGTTCATCGCGTCGCTCGGTTACTCGCTCTCGGCCCCGACGAGCACGGTGAAGCCGCGGCACTTCCAGAAGCTCGTCGAGAAGCTGCGCGGCACGCCGGAGGAGCGACCGATTGCGAGCCTGATGCTGCGCACCATGCAGAAGGCGCGCTACGACACCGCGTGCCTCGGCCACTTCGGCCTGGCGGCCGACGCCTACACCCACTTCACGTCGCCGATCCGGCGCTACCCGGATCTCATCGTCCACCGCACGCTGCGCGAGTACCGGCACGGCAGGTTGACGCCCCAGCTGCACGAGGAGCGCGTCGAGGAGCTGCCGGAGCTCGCGCGGCACACGTCCGAGATGGAGCGGCGCGCCGACGAGGCCGAGAACGAGCTCGTCGCGTGGAAGAAGGTGCGCTTCATGGCCGACAAGGTCGGCGAGACGTACGACGGCTTCATCACCGGCGTCGCGCCCTTCGGCCTGTTCGTGCAACTGGTGGAGCACTACGTCGAGGGACTCGTCCACATCTCCACGATGGCCGACGACTACTACCGGTACCTCGAGCGCGTCCACCAGCTGCGTGGCGAGAACACGCACCGGGTCTTCAGGCTCGGCGATCCCATCCGCGTGCAGGTCGTGCGGGTGGACCAGGAACGGCGGCAGGTCGAACTGGGAGTGGTCGACGTGCTCGACCGCCTCCGCACCACCGAGCGCAACCGCAGTGCCCGCACCAGCAAGGCGTCGCCCAAGGGGGACCGGCGGAAGGGCCGTCCCGGCAAGCGCGAACGGGCGGTGAAGAAGGCGTCGCGCGGCCGCAAGTGATGCACCTCACGATCGCGACGGCCGGGCACATCGACCACGGCAAGAGCACGCTCGTGCAGGCGCTCACCGGCATCAATCCCGACCGGCTGAAGGAAGAGCAGGCGCGCGGCATCAGCATCGAGCTCGGGTTCGCGCACACGCGCGTCGGCGACACCACGCTCTCGTTCGTGGACGTCCCCGGGCACGAACGGTTCGTGCGCACGATGCTCGCCGGCATCGGCGGCATCGACGCCGTGCTGCTCGTCGTGGCCGCCGACGAGTCGGTGATGCCGCAGACGCGCGAGCACCTCGCGATCTGCCGTCTGCTCGACGTCCCGGCCGGCGTGGTGGCGCTCAGTCGCTGCGATCTCGCCGACGAGACGATGCGCACCGTGGCGGCCGACGATGTGCGCGACCTGCTGGCGGGCACCCCGCTCGCCGAGGCGCCAATCGTGCCCGTGTCGGCACGCACCGGCGAGGGCCTCGACGCCCTGCGTGCGGCGCTGGTGGCCTGCACTCCTCGCGCGCGCGAGCGCGACGCGCCGGCGCGCCTCCCCATCGATCGCGTCTTCACCGTCAAGGGGTTCGGCACGGTCGTGACGGGGACGCTGTGGTCGGGGACGATCGCTGCCGATCACCCGCTGCGCCTGGAGCCGGCGGGCCGCGACGTGCGCGTGCGTGGCGTGCAGGTGCATGGCGCGGCCGTGACGGTGGCCGGGCCGGGCCAGCGCGCGGCCGTGAATCTCGCGGGCGTGGCGGTGGATGACGTGCAGCGGGGCGACGTGCTCGTCGGCCCGGGCGCCGTGCTGGTTTCGCGGCGACTGGCCGTCCACGTGACGATGCTGGACGATGCGGCAGCGCTGCAGCACGGCGCACGCATCCACGTGCACCTGGGCACGGCGGCAGCGATTGGCCGCGTGATCCTGCCGCTGGCCTCGACGACGCAGGCGCGTCGCCGACTCGAGCCGGGCCAGCGCGGTCTCGCGCTGCTGCGCCTCGAGGCGCCGCTGCCCGTCCGTCGGGGCGACCGGCTGGTGCTGCGCTCGTACTCACCGGTGACGACCGTCGGCGGGGCCCTGGTGGTGGACCCGCTGCCGTCAGCCCGCGCGAGTGCGCTCACCGCGCTCGTGGACATCACCGATGCCGACGCCGCGACGTGGCTGCAGGCGCGCCTCGACGAGGCCGGGACGCTCGGGGTGCCAGACGACGACGTGGCCCCCCGCTGTGGCCTGGCTCCAGCCGAAGCGCGGGCCGTGGTCGGCGGCCTCCGGGCCACCGGCCTCGCCGTCTCGATTGCCGGCGTGTGGATTGCGACCGCGCACCTCGAGGCGATCCGGGCACGGCTGCTGGAGGCCATCGATCAAGCGCAGGCGACCGACCCGATTGCCGGCGGGATTCCCCGGGCCACGCTGCGCACGCTCCGCGCACGCCGCTGGCGGCCCGAGGTGGTCGATCACGTGTTGGCGCGGTTGATCGAGGAGGGGGTCGTGACCGGCGACGAGCGCCTGTCGCGGGCCGCCGTTGCGCCGGCCGCGCGAGACGAGGCCGATGCGCGGGTGCTCGACGCCCTGGCGTCTGCGGGGCTGCGGGGGCTGACGCTCGGCGATCTCGAAGCGTCGATGGCGGGCCTGGACCGCAAGGCCCTGTCTGCCGTGCTGGGGCGACTGACGAAGAGCCGCGACGTCGAACGCGTGGGCGACCTGTACGTCGCAGCGGGGCCGATGCGGGATCTGGTGGCCGACCTGCGGGCGACGGTCGGCGGGCAGGCGTCGGCCCTCTTCGATGTGGGCTGGTTCAAGGAGCGGTACGGGCTCACGCGCCGCACCGCGATTCCGCTGCTCGAGTGGCTCGACCGCGCGCGGGTCACCCGGCGGCAGGGCGACGCGCGTGTGGTGGTCGGGGAGCCGTGAGGCTACTCGTCCTTGCCAGCCACGCCTTCCTTGGTGGCGTCCTTGAAGTTGCGGATGCCCTTGCCGATGCCGCGGCCGATTTCGGGCAGCCGCGACGCCCCGAAGATCAGCACGATGATGAACAGGATGATGATCAGTTCGGGGATGCCGAGTGGCCCCAGGCCCAGCGCAATCATGAGAACTCCTTGAGGGACGAGCACTGTTGCTGATTCTACCATCCGCCCCAGTCCGAGCCGGGTTCCTCCTGCTGGGTGCCGCTGCCCTGCTGGTGTCGTCGCCGCGCGACGGGGGCGCGGCCGCCCAGTTTCGCGCCCGGGCCGACGTCGTCGAGGTCTACGCCACCGTCACCGACGACAAGGGGCGTCTGGTGACCGATCTGGCGCCGCACGAGTTCACGGTGCGCGAGGACGGCGTGGCGCAGGCGATCAGCGCGTTTGCGGCGGGCAACCAGCCCGTGTCCATCGCGTTGGCGATCGACCGGAGCTGGAGCATGGCGGGCGAGCGCCTCGCGTCTGCACAGCGGGGCGGGCGGGAACTGCTCCTCGAACTCGACGATCAGGACCGCGCGATGCTGGTGGCCATCGGGTCGGACGTCGACGTGCCGGCACCGTTGACCCCGGACCGCCGGGCCGTGGACACCGCCCTGCAGGCCCTCGACGCGTGGGGATCGACCGCGCTGCACGACGCCATCGTCACGGCGTTCGACGCCATCGAGCCGGCCCCGGGGCGACGGGCGCTCGTGATCGTGTCCGACGGCGTCGAGAAGGGGAGTCGACGCACGGCCGCCGACGTGCTGGCGCGGGTGCGCGCCAGCGACGTGCTGGCCTATCCGGTCGTGGTCGAGCAGAAGGTGCCGCCGTTGCTCGAGGAGTTGGCAGCCATGACCGGCGGACGGGCCACCCGTGTCCGTCGCCTGCGCGACCTGCCGGCCACGCTGCGCCGCATCGCGTCGGAGCTGCGGCACCAGTACCTGATCGGCTACCAACCCGCCCGATCGCCCGACGCTGGAGAGTACCGCCGGCTGGACGTTGGCGTGACGCGGCCCGGGCACGTCGTGCGCGCGCGCACCGGATACCTGGCGAAGTGAAGGGCGCCACTCGGCCGTCTGGCAGGGTTCGGGCGTCTAACGAAGGGACGGACTGCGCGCAGACGGGTCTGGGTGACCCTCGTCTGGTTGCGGAGACCGCGACCGAGCTGACAGAATGAACGCGTTCTCTCGCAATCGCCCGGATATGTCTGACGCGTCCGCTGCCCTCCCCCCCGACTCGAGCCATCACGGCTCCGTGATGCTCCCGATGGGCGGGCACCCGACCATCGATCTCGAGTTCGGGATGCAGCGCCAGCGGACGAGCGGCGCCGCGATCGCTTCGCTGGTGGCCCACGTCGCATTCGCGGCGATCCTCTATTTCGGCATCCGCGCGGTGCCGGCGGGGCAGGCGCCCGTCGAGGTGAAGCCGCAGGAGCCCAACTACAACCTCGTGTTCCTGGCCGAGCCGGGACCTGGCGGGGGTGGCGGCGGCGGAGGCAATCGCAGCCCTGAACCGCCGCGCCGCCTGGAGTTGCCCGGGCGCGACGCGATGTCGGTGCCGGTGGCCCCCAAGGTGAACATCGAGCCCCCGAAGGTCGATCCGCCCAAGGACGTGGAACCGCCCCCGGTGCCGCAGATGAACATCCCGGTGCAGAGCCTGGCCTCCGGCGACGTCGCGGTGGCGGGCGTCATCGACAGGACGGCCGTGCCCGGCGGGACGTCGCAGGGCAGCGGCAGCGGCGGCGGTGCCGGCACGGGCACGGGCACGGGCGTGGGATCGGGCTCCGGAAGCGGGCTCGGCCCCGGCTACGGGGGCGGCACGGGCGGCGGGGCGTATCGTCCCGGATCCGGCGTCACCTCGCCCGCGCTGATTTCGCAGGTCAAGCCGCAGTACACCACCGAGGCGATGCGGGCCAAGATTCAGGGCAAGGTCTGGCTCGAGGTCGTCGTGATGCCCGACGGGCGTCCGGGAGACATCAAGATCGCCCGGTCGCTCGACCGGACGTTCGGCCTCGACGAGGAAGCCATCAAGGCCATGCGCCAGTGGCGCTTCCGGCCAGGCACGCGCCAGGGTTCGCCGGTGCCCGTCATCGTCACGGTCGAAATGGAGTTCAGCCTCAGATAGCGGGCGAACGCCGAACGCCGAACGCAGAACAAAGGGCCCGCCGGATCGCTCCGACGGGCCCTTCGCACGTCCCATCCCTGGTTCAAGGTCGGCCCGCTCGGAGAGCGGGTTGACGGACGGCTCGGCGAGCCGTCCCTACCAGCCCTCAGTGCAGGTCAGGTTCCTACCTACCAAGTACCCGATACCCGATACCCGGTACCCGGTACCCGATACCCGGTACCCGGTACCCGGTACCCGGTCCCTAGTACATCCCGCCGCCCGGAGGCGCCGGGGCGGCTTCCTTCTTCTCCTCGGGGATCTCCGAGACCATGGCCTCGGTGGTGAGGAGCAGGCCGGCGATCGACGCCGCGTTCTGCAGGGCGGTGCGGACGACCTTGACCGGGTCGATGACACCGGCGGCAATCAGGTTCTCGAACTTCTCGTTGCCCGCGTTGTAGCCGAACTCGGCATCGTTCGACTCCTTCACGCGCTGCACGATGATCGAGCCTTCCTGGCCCGCGTTGGTCGCGATCCAGCGCATCGGCTCCTCGATGGCGCGCTTGATGATGTTCACGCCCACCTGCTGGTCGTGCGTGTCGAGCTTCAGGCTCTCGAGGGCCTTGCTGGCGCGCAGCAGGGCGACACCGCCGCCGGGGACGATGCCCTCTTCGACGGCCGCCTTGGTGGCGTGCATGGCGTCTTCGACGCGCGCCTTCTTCTCCTTCATCTCAGTCTCGGTGGCGGCACCGACCTTGATGACGGCCACGCCGCCCACGAGCTTGGCGAGGCGCTCCTGCAGCTTCTCGCGGTCGTAGTCCGAGGTGGTGTCCTCGATCTGCGTGCGGATCTGCTTCACGCGGCCCTCGATGGCGTTGGCAGCGCCCGCGCCCTCGACGATCGTCGTGTTGTCCTTGTCGATGACGACCTTCTTGGCCCGGCCCAGATCCTCGAGCTTGACGTTCTCGAGCTTGATGCCGAGGTCCTCGGTCAGCGCGCGGCCGCCCGTGAGGATGGCGATGTCCTCGAGCATGGCCTTGCGGCGGTCACCGAAGCCCGGGGCCTTGACGGCCGCGGCCTGCAGCGTGCCACGCAGCTTGTTGACCACGAGGGTGGCCAGCGCCTCGCCCTCGATGTCCTCGGCGATGATGAGCAGCGGACGGCCGCCGCGCGCCACCTGCTCGAGCACCGGCAGCAGGTCCTTCATCGACGAGATCTTCTTCTCGTGGATCAGGATGACCGGGTTCTCGAGGACCACTTCCATGCGGTCCGGGTCGGTCACGAAGTAGGGCGAGAGGTAGCCGCGGTCGAACTGCATGCCCTCGACGACCTCGAGCGAGGTCTCCATGGACTTGGCTTCCTCGACCGTGATCACGCCGTCCTTGCCGACCTTCTCCATCGCCTCGGCGATGATCGTGCCGATCGTCGCGTCGCTGTTGGCCGAGATCGTGCCGACCTGGGCGATGGCGTTGCCGCTGACCGGCTTGGCGAGGTTCTTCAGCTCTTCGGTGATGACCTCGACGGCCCGGTCGATGCCGCGCTTGACTTCCATCGGGTTGGCGCCGGCCACCACGTTCTTGGCGCCCTCGCGATAGATGGCCTGCGCGAGCACGGTCGCGGTGGTGGTGCCGTCGCCGGCGATGTCGCTGGTCTTGCTCGCGACCTCACGCACCATCTGCGCGCCCATGTTCTCGAGCGGATCCTTCAGCTCGATCTCCTTGGCGACGGTCACGCCGTCCTTGGTGATCGTGGGCGAGCCGAACTTCTTGTCGAGGACGACGTTGCGGCCCTTCGGGCCGAGCGTCACCTTCACCGCGTCGGCGAGGTGGTTCACGCCGCGCAGGATGGCCTGGCGGGAATCCGCACCGTAGACGATTTGCTTTGCCATGGCTGTTTCGTGTCTCCCTTAGCCCATCACCGCGAGGACTTCGTCCTCACGCATGATCAGGTACTCGCGGCCGTCCACCTTGATCTCCTGACCCGAGTACTTGCCGAAGAGAATCGTGTCCCCCGGCTGCACGTCGAGGGCCAGCACCTTGCCGTCGTCCTTCACCTTGCCCTTGCCGACGGCGATCACCTTGCCCTGCTGCGGCTTCTCCTTGGCCGAGTCGGGGATGATGATGCCGTTGACCTGCTGCTCCTGCTCCTCGATGCGCTCGACGATGAGGCGATCGTGCAGCGGGCGGAGATTCATGGCGTTCATGGTCTGCACTCCACTCCTGATGTGGCGGTCTCGGGGCGCGCGTCGCGGGCCCCACTCTCGGAAATCCGTTGGTCGTCGGACCCGCCCTGCGCGTTAGCAGTCGGGGTAGACGACTGCCAAGTATAGATCGTCGGTGTTGGCAGTCAAGACCCCTGACTGCTAACGCAGGGCGCGCGAGCTCAACGGCTCAGGGCAATTCAGAATTCAGGATTCAGAATGCAGGGGAAATGCAACGGTGCCGGCACCGCCCTGCATCCTGAACGCTGAACCTTGAATTGATCCCTATCTGAGTTTGTGTTCCGCAATCTTGCGGGTGAGGGTGTTGCGGTGCAGGCCGGTGAGGGCGGCGCAGCGGGTGATGCTGCCCTCGCTGGCCTTCAGGGCGTGGTCGAGGAAACGCCGCTCGAACTCGCGGGCGGCGTCGGCGTAGTGGATGCCCTTGTCGACCATTTCGGCGACGAGCCGATCGAGATCGCGATGCATGGCAGGCGCGTGCGTGCTCAGGCCAGGTCGCGGCCCGTGAGGCGCCGATGGGCGTCGAGGTACTTCTCGCGGGTGCGGCGCACGACATCGTCGGGCAGCGACGGCACGGGCGGCTGCTTGTTCCACTGGATGCGTTCGAGGTACTCGCGGACGAACTGCTTGTCGAAGCTCGGTTGCGGTCCACCGGGCGCGTACTGGTCCGCCGGCCAGAACCGCGACGAGTCGGGGGTGAGCACCTCGTCGATGAGCAGGATGCGCGATTGTCCGCCCTCGTCGACCAGGCCGAACTCGAACTTGGTGTCGGCGACCAGGATGCCGTGGGTGGCCGCGTGTTCGGCGCCGGCGGCATAGAGCGCGAGCGTCAGTCGGCGCAGTTCGTCGAGCACTGCCGAGCCAACGATCTCGGCCGCACGCGCTTCGCTGATGTTCTCGTCGTGCCCCGACTCGGCCTTGGTGGCGGGCGTGAACAGGGGCTCGGGAAGCCGGTCGCATTGCCGCAAGCCCGCGGGCAGCGCGTGGCCGCAGACCGCTCCGGAGGCCTGGTAGTCCTTCCAGCCCGACCCCTCGAGGTACCCGCGCGCCACGCACTCGACGGGCAGCGGTTGGGTGCGGCGCACCAGCATCGACCGGCCGGCCAGCACGTCGGCGGCTCGCCGGGCGCCGGCGGGGAAGTCCGCGACGTCGACCGAGACCAGGTGATGCGGCGCGATCCCGGCCAGGCGGTCGAACCAGAAGGCCGAGAGCTGCGTGAGGATACGGCCCTTGTCGGGGATGCCCGAGCCGAGCACGTGGTCGAAGGCCGAGATGCGGTCGGTGGCGACGATCAGCAGATGCTCGGCGTCGACCTCGAACACGTCTCGCACCTTGCCCCGGCGCAGCAGGGGCAGGTCGATGGGCGGGGTCGAGAGCAGTGGGGCAGTCACGCGGCTGACCAGCGTAGCACGGGCTCCGACTCCCATCCGACGATAGGGGCGAGTGGGCATTTCGTCCCAGAAAACACGCCGTCGGCCCGGCGAGCGGCATGTTTCGTCACGCGATCCGGCGAAGTCATGTTAGCGTCAGAAGTTTGTTGGGATGGGCACTGGCTCATCCGTCAGGCGAGCGCGTTCCCAGTCTTGGGGAGGGGCGCGACGCCGTTCGTGCGGGGACGACCCGTGTTTCAGGAGGTTCGATGTTCAGCAAGCGTGCGGGAAGCGTGCGTCTGGCCGTAGTGTGCCTGGCGATGCTGGTGCTCGCGGCGCCCGCCTGGGCGCAGTTGACCCGAGGCATCATCTCGGGCACGGTCAGTGACAACAGCGGCGGCGTCCTGCCGGGCGTCACGGTCACCATCACCAATCAGGACACCGGCGTCGTCCGGACGACGGTGAGCAACGACTCCGGCGTGTATCGCGTGCCGGCCCTCGAGCCGGGCGCCTACACCGTGCGAGCGGAGTTGCAGGGCTTCAAGACGTTCGAGACGCGCGACATCCGCGTCGCCTCGGGCCAGGAGGTCACGCTCAACGCCTCGCTCGGCGTGGGTGGTCTCGAGGAAACGGTGCAGGTGACCGCCGAGTCCACTGGCGTCACGATCAACCGCACCAACGCCACGGTCGGCATGGTGATGACCAGCCGCCAGGTCGTGGAGCTGCCCATCTCGCCGACGCGCGACATCACGCGCGTGGCGCTGCTCTCGCCCAACGTCGTGTCGGGGCCGGGCGCCGAGGGCATCTCGGCCAACGGCCAGCGCACCCGCAACAACAACTTCATGATCGACGGGTCGGACAACAACGACGCGAGCGTGACCCTCTCGACGACGCCGGTGCCGCCCGAGGCTGTTCAGGAGATCGCGGTCCAGACCAACCCGTACAACGTGGAGTACGGCCGCAGCTCGGGGGCACAGTTCAATGCGATCACGCGCTCGGGGACCAACCGGTTCCGCGGCGACGTGTTCGACTACTACGCCAACAGCAAGCTGAACGCGCGCACCAACGTGGAGAAGCGCACGGGCTTCGACGAACCCGCCGGCTTCACGCGGCACCAGGTGGGCGGCGGCATCGGCGGCCCCATCGCGCGCAACAAGCTGTTCTTCTTCGGTCTGTTCCAGGCCGACATCCGGCGCGAGGACGGCGGTCCCGGCACCACGGCCAACATCCCGACCCAGGCCGGCTACCAGACGCTGCAGAACGTGCCGCTGCGGGCGGGCCAGACCGCGGCGAGCCGCGCCGCGGCGCTCAACGGCATCAGCTTCCTCCAGGACGTGTACGCGCAGAACCCGGTGTTCTCCAACGTGCGCACGACGTCGGTCAACGGCGTGCCGGTGGAGATCGGCCAGGTGAACCTGCCGATCCAGCAGAATCGCGACGCCTACAACGCGATCGGCCGCGTGGACTGGACGATGACCCAGAACGACACGCTCACCGGTCGCTTCATCTCCGATCGGCCGACCACGCAGAACCTCACGAGCAACCTGCAGTTCGGCAGCCGCTTTGCCGCCGAGTCGGCGACCAAGGACAGCAACCTCGCCTTGAGCCACACGCGGGTGATCAACCCGACGACGCTGAACGAGGCGCGCTTCTCCTACATCCGTCGCGACCTGTCGTTCCCCGAGGCCGATCCGGTGACGCCCACGACCACCATCACGGGCTTCTTCACGATCGGCGGGCTGGCGAACTTCCCGCAGGGGCGCATCCAGAACTCGTTCCAGTTCCAGGACGTGCTCTCGGCGCAGCGCGGTCGGCACTCGCTCAAGTTCGGCGCCGACATCCGGTACCTGCAGCTCGACAACCAGGCGGCCTTCGACTCGAAGGGCACCTACAACTTCAACAACCTGCAGGACTACGTGAACAACTTCGCGTTCTTCTTCCAGCAGGCGCAGCAGACGGCGAGCTTCGACGCGCGCCAGACGCAGCTGTTCTTCTTCGCGCAGGACGACTTCAAGGTGACGCCGAACCTCACGTTGAACCTCGGCCTGCGCTACGAGAACAGCTCGGTGCCGCTCGGGTTCTTCGGCGCGACCGACCAGGAGTCGCTGGGTGCGCTGGTGCCGGGGCCCGTCGAGCGCGACAACAACAACTGGGCGCCCCGCGTCGGCTTCGCCTACACGCCCACGCCGGAAGGCGGCCTGCTCAGGAACCTGTTCGGCAGTGAGGGGCAGAGCGTCATCCGTGGCGGGTACGGCATCGGCTACGACGTGCTGTTCTACAACATCCTCACGGTGAACGCGTCGAACTACCCGCGCGTGGTGGTGCCGCGCGTGGACCAGGTGTTCGACGTCTATCCGAACCTGCTTCCGGTGGGCGGCAGCGCCGTGTTCAACCCGCTGGCCACCTACGTCAACACGCCGGTGGACGCGCAGTATCCGCGCAGCAACTACTGGTCGCTGTCGTTCGCGCGCGAGCTGAGCGGCACCACGAGCATCGAGTTCGGCTACAACGGCAGCCTGAGCCGCAACGGCATCAACCAGCTGCAGGCCAACCCCGGCGTGCTCACCGATGCGCAGGCCGCGACGGTGCGCCAGACGCTGAACGCGGCGTCGATCCCGAGCACGCAGGCGCGTCGCGTGTTCCCGCAGTTCGGGCCGCGCGTGCTCATCGCGACGACCGCCGAGGCCAACTACCACTCGGCGTACGCCAGCTTCAACCGGCGCCTGTCGCGGGGGCTCCAGTTCCGCGCCAACTACACGTTCAGCCGGAACATGAGCAACAACGACGAGTCGCTCGGCGTTGCGGCCATCACGGCCGGATCGCCGCAGATTCCGCAGGACTTCAACGACATCGATGCGGAGTGGAGCCTCTCGGCCTTCGATCGCACGCACCGCGTCGTCGCGACGTGGCTCTACGAGACCCCCGCGGTGGGCAACGCGTTCATGCGGCAGCTCACCGGCGGCTGGCAGCTCGCTGGCGCCTACGTCGCGCAGTCGGGCCAGCCGTTCACGATCCTGACGGGCGTGGACACCAACGGCAACGGCGCGGGCGGCGACCGTCCGAACTTCGATCCGTCGGGCACGCTGACGCCCGATCCCGACACGGGCAACCTGCGCACGTTCACGACGTCGGGCATGTTCCTCGTGCCGGTCGGGACCAACGGCCTGCCGCTGGCCAACAGCCTGGGCAACGGGAACCTCGGCCGCAACACGCTGCGCGCGCCGGCGTTCTTCAACTGGGACCTGAGCTTCGGTCGCCGGTTCTCGCTGTGGGCGTCGCAGAGCGTCTTCGTGCGCTTCGACCTGTACAACGCGTTCAACCAGGACAACTACGGCGTCCCGGTGAACAGCATGAGCAACCCCCAGTTCGGGCAGAACACGAACAACTGGGGCAACCGCTCGGCGCTGCTGAGCGCGCGCTACAGCTTCTAGTCGTCGGTAGGGCCGGCTCTCCGAGCCGGCCGCCGCGCAAAGGTTCGGCGCACGGCGTCGGAATGCCGAACCACAACTTGGCGGACGGGTCCGCCTCCGCCAGGGCTTCGGCGGGACTCGTGGGACACCCGTCCCTACCTGGGCACACCATACGGCCGGCTCGCGACACGCGGGCTGGCCGTTCGTCGTTGGGAATCCCTTACATGGCGGGACAGGTGGGGCGGACGGGTGGGACACCCGTCCCTACCGACGAATGCCGCGATGCCGCGATGCCGCGAATGCCGAACCGCCACGGTAGGGCGGGCGGTCCCCGCCCGCCGCTACCCGACATGACGGACGCGTGGGGACACCCGTCCCTACCTCTGACACGGACGGCTGGGACAGCCGTCCCTACCTACTCGGTGCCCACGGTGCCGCGGCTGCGGATTCGCAGTTCGCCGCGGTTCACGGTGACCTTCACGAGCGGGCCACCGCCGCCCACCGCCGCGGTCACCGACTCCTTGCGGTCCGACTTGACGGGCGTCAGCCCGGTCGGCACGCGCAGCGTGCCGTCCTCGATCGAGGCCTCGAGCTGCACGCCGCCCTCGCGCGGCAGGGTGACCTCCACGGTGTCGTCCTCGATTTCGATGACCGTGGCCACCGGAACCTGGAGCTCCGCATCCACGGTCAGGCGCTCGGCCTTCATGGTGAGGGGGTGCGCCACCTCGCGCAGGGTGATCACGCCGCCCTCGCCGGTCACCGTCACGGGACCGCCGGTGCCGCGCACGTTCATGCGGGCGTAGTCGGTCTTCAGCGTCACCGGGCCCTGCGGATCGACGATCTCGATGGAGCCCCGCTCGCCGTCCACGTCGACGGTCGCCGGCGACTCGGCGCGTATGCGCGCGTTTTCCGCGCGGATTTGAATGGACGCGCCCTCGCCGAACTCGATTCGTGCTTCCCGCACGTCGCCGGTGATGGGGCCCGTGATGCCGTCGGTGGTCAGTTCGCCCCGGTACTCGACCAGTTGCAGGCCGGCGACGTCGCGCACCTCGGCCACGCCGCGGCCGCCCAGGCGCACCCGCAACCGCCGAGGCACCGAGACCCGGAGTTCGTGGCGCGGGCGACGCATCTGCTCGGCCAGCCGAACGCCCACCGTTGCCGTCTCGTCCTTGGCGGTCAAATCGAGGCCGAGGGCTTTCTCCTGCGCGTCGAGGTCGGCCGCATCGAGCCCCGCGAGGCCGGACTCGAGCGTGACGAGGATGTCGGCGCGATCGCTGCCCTCGACGATCACGGTGCCGCGGATGTCGCCGAGGTCAACCACCGACACCCCCGCGCCCGGGGCGAGGGTGGCGGTGCGGGTGACCGTTCGACGCTCGCGCGGTCCCTGGAAGTGGGCCCGTGCGAACTGGAACAGCCGCTCCAGCGAGAAGCCCGGGCTGTCGGCCGGTGCGGCGGGGGCCGTCACCTGGTAGACACCCACACCGAGCACGACAAACACCACCACCAGTAGGAGTTCGCGCTTTCCCATAGCCTCGGAAACCCAACCTATAGTACAGTCGCGCCCGAACAGCCCACCGGCGCATGACGGGCTACCTCAAGCACGTACTCATCCTGCTCGTCACCCTGGCGCTCGTCGCGCTCTTCCTGCGCCAGGCCGATCTGGCCGCAGTGGCCCGGGAACTGTCCAGGGCGCACCCCGGCGGCGTCGCCCTCGCCCTGCTCGCCTCGGTCGGCACCTTCGTGTTCCGCACCTTCCGCTGGCAATACCTGCTCCTGCCGGCCGGTCACGTGCCGTTCGCGCCCGCCCTGCGGGCCACGATCATCGGCTTCGGCGCCAACGCGATGCTGCCGGGACGCGTGGGCGAGGTCGTCCGCCCGTACCTGCTCGCGCGCGACGCCCGGCTCGACCCGACGGCGACCTTTGCCACCATCGTCCTGGAGCGCGCACTGGATGTCATCACGCTCCTCCTGCTCTTCGCGCTGACCGTGGCGCTGCTCGACCCGCAGTTCGTTGTCACTGACGGACAAACGTGGCGGGCGGTTCAGTTGGGCGGGCTCGTGGCTGCCGCGGCCGCGCTGACCGGTCTGGCCGTGGCCTTCGTGTTCGCGGGCCATGCCGAGCGCGTGGAGCGCCTCACGGCGCGGCTCACCCGGCGCCTGCCTGCGCGTGTCGGTCACCTCGCGGTGAAGGTGGTCGGCGCGTTCGGGCGTGGGTTCGCCGTGCTGCGGTCGCCGGCGGCGCTGGGGCTGGCGTGTGCCTGGTCGCTGGCCGTCTGGGTGTCGATCGCGCTCACGACGTGGGCGATGGCGCGCGCGTTCGAGCTGCCGCTGCCGTTCGTCGGCACCTTCACCGTGTTGATGTTCATGGCCGTGGGCGTCTCGGTGCCCACGCCCGGCGCGGTGGGCGCCTTCCACGAGTCGGTGCGGCTGGCCCTCGTCTCGCTCTACGCGGCCGACAACGATCGCGCCGTGGCCTATGCGGTGGCGTTGCACGCGCTGTCGTTCATCCCCGTGTCGCTCGTCACCGTGTGGCTGGTGGCGCGCGAGGGGCTGACGCTGCGCGGCATCGGAGACATCTCGCGAACCGGCGTGCCCCCGGGCGTGCCGCTCGCGGAGGGGAGTGACGCCGGATGAAGTGTCCGTACTGCGGCCACCTGGAGGACAAGGTGGTCGATTCGCGGGAGAGCCGCGAGGGCGAAGTCATCCGGAGGCGCCGGGAATGTCTCGAGTGCGGCCGGCGATTCACGTCGTACGAGCGCGTGGACGAAATCCCGTACATGGTCGTCAAGAAGGACGGCCGACGGGAGCGGTTCGACCGGCAGAAGCTGATTGCAGGGCTGCTCAAGGCCTGCGAGAAGCGGCCGGTGCGGGTCAACGCGCTCGAAGCCGTGGCCGACCGCGTGGAGGCGGCGCTGCAGGAGCGCCCGGACAAGGAGATCAGCACCACCGAGATCGGTCAGCACGTGATGCAGGAACTCCGGCAGCTCGACAAGGTCGCCTACGTGCGATTCGCGTCGGTCTACCGGCACTTCCGCGACATCGGCGAGTTCATGACCGAGCTCGAGGACCTGATCAAGTCGAAGGATTGACGATGCGGCTGCGAGTGGTGCTGCTGCTGGCCTGCCTGTTCGGCCTGGCCTCGAACGCCTGGGCCGACCCGGCCGTGCGTGTCGAGACCTCGCTGCACGATGGCGAGGTGCGCGTGAGCTTCCACGTGACCGACGGCGTGTCGGATGCCGTGCGGGCCGCGATCCAGAGCGGCCTGCCGACGACGTTCGCCTACGACATCACGCTGCAGGAGGCCTCGAAGTGGTGGTTCGATCGCACCATCGCCTACACGCGCGTGTCGGCCGTGGTGCGCTACGACAACCTCACCCGTCGCTATCAGATCACCTTCATCGAGGATGGCCGGGTCGAAGAGGTGCGCACCACCGACGAGGAAGTGACGGCCGTGCAGTGGCTCACCTCGTTCCGCGCACGCCGGCTGTCGTCGCATCGGCTCGTGAGCGACGGCGAGTATCACGTGCGCGTGCGGGCCCAGACGCGGCCGCGGCTGCTCGGCTGGGTCTGGCCGTGGAACCCCGGCGCCGTCCTCGGCAGCGCCAGCTTCCGCTTCCGGCCGTGACGTGGCCATCTTCAACCTGACCGACTCGTCGATTGCCGCCGAGGCGCTGCCCGCGCCCGAGTCCGTCCCGGTCCGCGCCCCCGCACCCGTCCCGCCGCAGCGCCCGCTGCGCGACAACCCGATCTTCGTGCTGCTGGCCATCGGCCTGCTCGTGGCGGCGCTCGTGGCGCTGGTCACGCTGGCCGATCGGTCCACCGGGCTGTCGCCGGCCCTGCTCAGCGAGGTCGTGCTCTACGCGCTCGTCGCCGTCGACCTCACGATGCTCGGAGCGCTGGGGTTCGTGCTGGCCCGCAACGTCATCAAGCTGCTGGTCGAGCGGCGGCGTGCGCTGCCGTTCGCGCGCTTCCGGGCCAAGCTGGTCGCCGCGATGCTCGGCCTCGCGCTCGTGCCGGCCGTCCTCGTGCTGATCGTCGGGTCGGAGCTGATTCGCAACAGCGCGAGCCGCTGGTTCGCGCCGCCCATCGACGACGTGCTCAGTGCCGCGCGCGAGATTGCGAGCGACTACTACCAGGACACGCAGGTGCAGACCAGCCGGCAGGCGGTCCGTCTCGCCCGCCTGCTGGCGACGGCCGGCATCGAGCGCGGCGACGTCGCCACGATCAGGTCGCGCGTCTCGCCCGAGGTCGCCTCCGGCCGCTCCACGCTCATCGAGGTCTACCGCATCGCACCGGGCAGCGATCCGCTGGAGGTGGTTTCACTGTTCGACGTCGCGTCGCCGACGGTGCCGCGCGACGTCCCGCGCGCGTCGGCGGACCGTCTCGCCGCCCGCGTGGCCGCCGGAAGTCCCGACACCCGCGTGATCGAGCCGCTCGGCAGCGGTGGGGAACTGGTGCGCACCGCGGCCCTGGTGCGCCCGCCCGACGCCCGCGATCCCGTGGGCGTCGTCATCGTGAGCGAGCACCTTTCCGGCACGCTCGCCCAGCACAGCCGGCGCATCGTCGAGGCCTACGAGGGCTATCAGCAGCTGCGTGTACTGCGCCGCCCGATCGAGGGCGTCTACCTGTCGTTCTTCCTGATGATGACGCTGTTCATCCTCGTGAGCGCGACGTGGCTCGGGCTGTACACCGCCAAGCGGATCACCCGCCCCATCGGCTTGCTGGCCGCCGGCGCGCGCGAGATCGGGCAGGGCAACTTCGACTACCGCATCGAGCCCGAGACGGCCGACGAGTTCGGGCAGCTCGTCGAGGCGTTCAACACCATGGCGGGCGAACTGGAGCAGTCGCGCGCCGAGGTGCAGCGCAAGAGCCGCGAGGTCGAGGGCCGCAGCCGGTACATCGAGACCATCCTGAAGCGGATTGCCACCGGGGTGATCTCGCTCGACGCGCGCGGGCGCATCAACACGATGAACAGTGCGGCCGCGCGGCTGCTCGGCCTCGACCCGTCGGCCGTGGGACAGGCATTCGACGAGGTGTTCGCACGCCCCGACCTGCGCCCGCTGCTGTCGATCCCGCAGGCGGCATCCCGCACGCGCGGCGGCACGGCCGGCCACGAGATCGCCCTGGTGCGCGACGGGCGCGAGCTCCACCTGGCGGTGGCGGCCACGCCGCTGCGCGACGAGAGCAGTTCCGAGGGCACGGTGCTCGTGTTCGACGACGTCACGCCGCTCATCCGGGCGCAGCGCGTGTCGGCGTGGCGCGACGTGGCGCGCCGGCTCGCGCACGAGATCAAGAATCCGCTCACGCCGATCCAGCTGAGTGCCGAGCGCATCCGCCGGCACTTCACGGCCGCCCCGCCGCAGACGCGTGAACTCGTGGACGAGTGCTCCACGAACATCATCGGGGCGGTGGAATCCCTGAAGGGCCTGGTGGACGAGTTCTCCCAGTTCGCGCGCATGCCGGCGCCGAAGGCCGTGCCCTCCGATCTGCACGCGCTGCTCGACGAGGCGCTCGCCCTGTACACCAGCCTGCCGCGGCTGTCGCTGGTCCGGGAGTACGATCCGGCGATGCCGGCCATCCGTATCGACCCCGAGCAGTTCAAGCGCGTGGTCATCAACCTGGTCGACAACGCCGTGGAGGCGCTGGCGTCGGACGGCGACGGACGGCCCGCGAGTGCGGCCGGGACCATCACGGTGCAGACGTCGTGGGACGAGGCGCACCGGCTGGCCCGCCTGGTCATCGCCGACGATGGGCCCGGTCTCGGCGACGCCGATCGCACCCGCCTGTTCCTGCCGTACTACTCGACCAAGGGTCGCGACAGCGGCCTCGGCCTCGCGATCGTCCGCCGCATCGTGGTCGAACACGGCGGCACGATCGAGGCGACCGACCGCGCGCCGCGCGGCGCGGCCTTCAACCTGGAGCTGCCTGCCTAGCCATGCGTCCGAGCGTGTTGATCGTGGACGACGAAGCCGGCGTGCGCTCGGCGCTGTCGGGCGTGCTGCGCGACGAGGGCTTCGAGGTCGAGGCCGTGCCGAGCGGGGAGGCGTGCCTCGAGATCGCGCCGGGACGCCACTTCGACGTGATCCTGCTCGACGTGTGGCTGCCGGGCATCGACGGGCTGCTCACGCTGGCGCGCCTGCGCGACCGGCACGTGGACGCGGCGGTCGTGGTGATCTCGGGCCACGGCAACATCGAGTCGGCGGTGCGTGCCGTGAAGATGGGAGCCTTCGACTTCGTCGAGAAGCCCCTGTCGATCGACAAGACGCTCCATGTCGTGCGCAACGCGCTGCGCCAGCGGCAGCTCGAGGCCGAGAACCGGGCCCTGCGCGAGCACGTGGACAAGCGGTTCGTGATGGTGGGCGAGAGCTACGTGATGCGGTCGCTGCGCGAGCAGATCGCGATGGCGGCCCCCACCAACGGACGCGTGCTGATCTTCGGCGAGAACGGCACGGGCAAGGAACTGGTCGCGCGCAGCATCCATGCCCTCAGTCGGCGCCGCAGCGGGCCGTTCGTCGAGGTCAACTGCGCGGCCATCCCCGAGGAGCTGATCGAGAGCGAGCTGTTCGGCCACGTGCGCGGCGCGTTCACCGGGGCCGTCTCGGACCGGCGCGGCCGCTTCGAACTGGCCGACGAAGGCACCATCTTCCTCGACGAAGTGGCCGACATGAGCCTGAAGACGCAGGCCAAGGTGCTGCGTGTGCTGCAGGAGCAGGTCGTGGATCCGGTTGGCGGCCACGACAGCGTGAAGGTGGACGTGCGCGTGCTGGCAGCCACCAACAAGGACCTGACCGCCGAAATCCGTGCCGGGCGGTTTCGCGAGGATCTCTTCTTCCGCCTCAACGTGATCCCGATCTTCGTGCCGCCCCTGCGCGAGCGCGAGGAGGACATCCCGCGGCTGGTCGCGCACTTCATGCAGGAGTTGTCGCGCGAACATGGCCGCCGCCCCCGCGTGATCGACCCCGAGGCCATGGACGTGCTCCGGCGCTATGCCTGGCCCGGCAACGTGCGCGAACTGCGCAACGTCGTCGAGCGCCTGCTCATCATGGTGCCGGGCGAGGTCGTGGAGGCCCGACACCTCACCTTCCTGCAAGGGGGCCTGTCCGGCGACGGCACCCCCGAGGTCGCCGTCGGTCCCGCGCTGCCCCTGCACGAGGCGCGCGAGCGCTTCGAGCGCGAGTACATCGTCCGGACGCTGGCCGCCCAGCAGGGCAACATCTCGCGCACGGCCGAGGTCCTTGGCGTCGAGCGCAGCAACCTCTATCGCAAGATGAAGGCCTTCGGCATCCTGCCGGCGCGCCGCGAGGTGCGTGAGGGGGCGGTGGCGGTGGAGACGCCCAACGCGGTATAACGACGCGTTTACGGTCCGATCGATGCGGTGTCCCAAGTGCAGTTACCTGAGCTACGACGACGTGGAGCGCTGCCGCAACTGCGGCTACGACTTCTCACTGGCCGCGCCCGCCCGCGAGCCTGAGCCCCCCGTGCAGGCCGAGCCGCCGGGCGAGCCCCGGTCGTGGGAACCTTCGCGTCGGCGTCGGCCCGGCGTCCTCGACACCACGGCCCCGGCCGAAGGCGCCGCCCTCGATCTGCCGCTGTTCGTCGAGCCGGCGGTCCCCGAACCGCCGCCCGTGGCGATCCCGCCCGCCGGGCCGCCGCTGTCGGTGCGGCGCACCTACGACAGCCCGCGCCCGGCTCCGGTCGCGGAACCATCGTCGGGGCCCGTCACGCGCCCCGGAGAGTCGCCCGCATTCGAGTGGACCGACGCCGCCGAGACCCCAGACGACACACCGACGGCGCCCGACGCGGTCGTCGCGGCACCGCAGGCCGACCCGATCGGACCGCGCATCAGGGCGGGGCTCATCGACGCGGCGCTCCTGCTGGCGATCGACGCCGTGGTGGTGTGGCTCACGCTGCGTGTGGCCGGCGTGACGCTGGCCGAGTGGGCGCTGCTCCCGGCCGTGCCCCTGGCCGGCTTCCTGTTCCTGCTCGACACGGCCTATCTCGTGACGTTCACGGCTGCGTCGGGGCAGACGATCGGCAAGATGGTCTCGGGCGTGCGCGTGGTCTACGGCGAGCACGGACGGGTGCCGTTCGGCCATGCGGTGCTGCGCAGCGTGGCCGTGCTCGTGTGTGCCATCCCGCTCGGTCTCGGCCTGCTTCCCCTCTTCCTGGACCCGGGCAGGCGGGGGGCCCACGACCGACTGGCCGGTACCCGCGTGGTGCCTTCGGCCTGAGGACCCTCCATCGTGCATCAGCGTCTTTCCCTCGCCATCGCCACGGCGTTCGGCGCCGGCTACGTCCCGTTTGCGCCAGGCACCGTCGGTTCACTGGTGGGGCTCCTCGTCTACGCGGGTGTGCGGGCGACGGGACAGCCCGCCGTCGAACTGGCCGTCATCGTGCTGGTGTTCCTCGCCGGCGCGTGGGCGGCCACCGCCGCCGAGACCCACTTCGGGCACATCGACCCGGGGCCGGTCGTCATCGACGAAGTCCTCGGCATGCTCGTCACCCTCGCGCTCGTGCCGGTGTCGCTCGTGGGCGCACTGGTCGGGTTCGTGCTCTTCCGCGTGTTCGACGTCGTCAAGCCGCCGCCCTGCAACCGGCTCGAGGCCCTGCACGGCGGCTGGGGCGTGATGGGCGACGACTTCATGGCCGCCCTGTACGCGCACGCGGTCGTGCGCGGGCTCGCCTGGCTCGCACCGGGCTGGATGCTCGCATGACGGTGGCCCCCTTCGCGCGCGCCGAGACCATCGCGGTCGGGAGCGAACTGCTCGCCCTTGGTCGCGTGGACACCAACTCCGGTGTCATCGCCGGGCGCCTGGCGTCGCTCGGCATCGATCTGGTGGCGCGCAGCGTGGTGGGCGACCAGTTGGCGCATCTCGAGGCGGCCGTCCGCACGGCCCTGCAGCGTGCCGACGTGGTCGTGCTCACCGGGGGACTCGGGCCCACCGACGACGACCTCACCCGACAGGCCGTGGCGGCGGCGATCGGGCGCGGGCTGCACGAGGACGCGGAACAACTGGCGCGCATCGTCGATCGCTTCGCCGCGCGCGGCATGGCGATGCCCGAGCTCAATCGGCGCCAGGCGCTGCTGATCGACGGCGCCGTCCGCCTCGACAACCCGAACGGCACCGCGCCGGGGCAGTGGGTCGATCTCGGAGCGCAGGCCGTGGTGCTGCTGCCCGGCCCGCCGCGCGAGATGGTGCCGATGCTCGACGCACTCGTCGCGGGACGCCTCGGCGCGCGTGCAGGACTCGAGCGCACGCATCGACGCGGGTTGAAGGTGGTCGGCCGGAGCGAGTCGGCCGTCGAGACGATCCTGCAGCCGCTGTACGCCGAGTGGCGCCAGGCCACGCCGTGCATCGACGCGACGATCCTGGCCGCGCGTGGGCGCATCGAGCTGCACCTGTTCGCCCGCTCGGCGGATGCGGACCTCGCAGCGGCTCGACTCGACGAGGCGGTGGTGCGGGCGGCCGAGGCACTGGGAACGGCCGTGTACACCACGAGCGACGAGACGCTCGAGGAGGTCGCCGGGCGGCTGCTCGAGGTCGCCGGCTGGCGCGTGGCCGTCGCCGAGTCGTGCACCGGCGGGTTGCTCGGCACACGACTCACGGAAGTGCCCGGCAGTTCCGCCTGGGTCGAGGGCGGCGTCATCGTGTACAGCAACGCGCTGAAGACGTCGCTGGCAGGCGTGTCGGGCGACCTCATCGCGTTGCACGGCGCCGTGAGCGAACCCGTCGCGCGTGCGATGGCCGGGGGCGTTCGGGCCGCCTGCGGCACCGAGGTGGGCATCGGCGTCACGGGCATCGCCGGCCCGACGGGGGGATCGGACGCCAAGCCGGTCGGCACCGTGTTCGTCGCGATCGAAACGCCGCACGTGCGCGCCTGTCGGCACGCGCGCTTCATTGGCGATCGCGCCGTGATCCGGCAACTCGCCGTGTCGGCCGCGCTCGACATGCTCCGGCTGGCCCTCACGGGCCACGATCCGGTCGGCACGCTGAAATGACCCTCGCCGACACGCTGCTGGTCGTCGCCATCGGCTTCCTGCTCGGATCCATTCCCTTCCCCTACCTCTTCACGCGCCGGCGCGGCATCGACCTGCGCGCCGTGGGATCGGGCAACGTGGGCGCCACCAACGTCCTGCGCGTCTCGTCGCCGTCGGCGGCGCTCACCGTCCTCGCGCTCGACGCCACGAAGGGAAGCCTCGCCGTGTGGCTGGCCGATGCCATCACCCGGCAGAACGCGATGGCCGTCTGCGCGGGCCTCGCGGCCGTCGCCGGGCACGTGTATCCGCCGTGGCTCGGGTTCCGCGGGGGCAAGGGCGTGGCCACGAGCGCCGGTGTCTTTGCCGTCCTCGCGCCGATGGCCACGGCCGTGTCGGGGGCGGTGTTCGTCGTGCTGCTGGTCCTGTCGCGCCATGTCTCGCTTGGGTCGCTCGGTGCCGTGGTGGCGTTGCCGCCGCTGACGGCATGGTTCGGCGGATCGCAGGCCGACGTCTCCGGGGCCACCCTGGCGGCCGCCCTGGTCGCCCTGGCGCATCGCGCCAACGTGCGAAGGCTCTGGCTCGGCACGGAGCGTCGCCTCGGGGAGGGTGCGTGACGATCGCAGTGGTGGGGGCGGGGTCGTGGGGGACGGCGCTGGCCGTCCACCTGGCCCGACTCGGGCACGACGTGGCGCTGTGCGGGCGCGACGCGACGCTCGTCGCGCGCCTGTTGGAGGAGCGCGAAAACGCCGTGTACCTGCCGGGCATTGCGTTGCCCGATGCCGTGCGCCCGACGGCCGACGCCGTCGGCGCCGTGCGCGAGGCCACGACGATTCTCTGGGCCGTGCCTTCCCACGGCACGCGGGAGATGGTGCGCGGCCTGGCGGGGGCCGTGCGGCGCGGGACGATCGTGGTGAGCGCGACGAAAGGGCTCGAGCGCGAGACGTGGACACGGATGTCGAGTGTCCTGGCCGATGAACTGCCGGCAGGCTGCCCGGTCGTCGTGCTGTCGGGCCCGAGCTTTGCGCACGAGGTCGCGCGCGAGTTGCCGACGGCGGTCGTCGTGGCGGCCACCGATGCGGCCGCCAGCCAGCACGTGCAGGAACAGTTCCGTGGCAAGCGCTTCCGGCTGTACGCCACCGACGACGTGGTGGGCGTGGAGCTGGGCGGGGCCTACAAGAACGTCATTGCGATTGCCGCGGGAGTCGTCGAAGGGCTCGGCCTCGGCCACAACGCCCTCGCCGGCCTCATCACGCGCGGGCTCGCCGAGATGACCCGCCTCGCCGCGGCCCTTGGCGGGCGGGCCGAGACCCTGGCGGGGTTGAGCGGCCTCGGCGACCTCGTGCTCACGTGCACGGGGGCCGCCAGTCGCAACCATCAGCTGGGCGTCGAACTCGGCCAGGGTCGGCCGCTGGGGGACATCCTGGCCGGCATGCGGATGGTGGCCGAAGGCGTCAACACCGCCGAAGGCATCCTGGCGCTCGGCGCCGCGGCTGGCGTGGAGTTGCCCATCGCCGAACAGATGGCCGACGTGCTCGCGGGGCGCACCCACCCGCTGGCGGCAACCGAGGCCCTGATGCTGCGCCCGCAGAAGCACGAGCGGCACTGACGCGTGGCGCATGGAACATAACGCCGAACGCCGAACGCCGGGCGGCTCGCCCCTGAGCCCTGAGCCTTGTGCCCTGCGCCCTGCGCCTTGAGCCCCTTGCTACACTGACTTCGTGAGCTTTTTCGACCGTCTCAAGTCGAGCCTTCAGAAGACCAAGGACCAGCTGTTCGGCGCCTTCGAGCCGGGGTCGGCGTCGGGCGCGGCGACTGCCACCGCCGAGGCGCGCACGCGTCGGATCGAGTCGATCGAGGCGCTCGAGGAGGCGCTCATCACCTGCGACGTGGGCGTGGCGGCCACCGACCGCATCGTCGAGCGGGTGCGGAAGCGGGCACGCCGGGGCGACGACCTGTTGCCGCTGGTGCGCGAGGAGATCCTGTCGATCCTGGAGGGCGCGGCGCCACCGCCCGTCACGGGGGCGCATCCCCGCGTCGTCCTGATCGTGGGCGTCAACGGCACGGGCAAGACCACGTCGATCGGCAAGCTGGCGAACCTGCTCAAGCAGCAAGGGCAGAAGCCGTTGGTGTGCGCGGCCGACACGTTCCGCGCGGCCGCGGTCGAGCAGCTCGAGATCTGGACGCGGCGGGCCGAGGTGGGGTTCGTGCGCGCGCAGCCGAACTCCGACCCGGCCGCGGTGGTGTTCGATGCGATCCAGGCCGCGCGGGCGCGCGGGCTCGACCCCGTGCTCGTGGACACGGCCGGTCGCCTGCACACGCGCGTCAACCTGATGAACGAGCTCGAGAAAATCAAGCGCGTTGCCGCCCGCGAGGTCGAGGGGGCGCCGCACGAGGTACTGCTCGTCCTCGACGCGACCGTGGGGCAGAACGGAGTGGCGCAGGCGCGGGAGTTCATGAAGGTGTCGGGCGTGAACGGCATCATCCTGACCAAGCTCGATGGCACGGCGAAGGGCGGCGTCGCGGTGGCGATCGCTCAGGAGCTGCGCCTGCCGATCCGGTACGTCGGCACGGGCGAGCGCATCGACGATCTGGTGCCGTTCGAGCCCCGCGAGTACGTGGACGCGCTCTTCGAGGAGGCGTGGTAGACCTGCGCCTGGTCGAGGGCGACGTGCGCCCCGAGGACGCGCGGTTCATGGCCCGCGCGTTGTGGCACGCCGAACGCGGGCGGGCGAGCACCTCGCCCAATCCGGTGGTGGGGGCAGTCGTCGTGAACGCCGAAGGCGTCGTGGTGGGCGTCGGGCATCACCAGCGGGCGGGTGGGCCCCACGCCGAGGTCGTCGCGCTGGGGGCCGCCGGAACCCGTGCGGCGGGCAGCACGTTGTATTGCACGCTGGAGCCCTGCAGCCATCAGGGGCGGACCGGGCCCTGCTGCGTGGCGGTGGCGCAGGCGGGCATCGCGCGTGTCGTGGTGGCCACGGGCGACCCGTTTCCGCAGGTCGCCGGCCGCGGCCTGGCCTACCTCCGCGAGCGTGGCATCGAAGTGACCGTGGGCGTGGGACGGCGTGACGCGCGCCGTCAGAACGCGCCCTTCTTCCGGGTGGTCGAACACGGGCGTCCGTTCGTGCACGTGAAGGTCGCCATGAGCCTCGACGGGGCCGTCGCGGCCGCGCCCGGTGTCCGCACCGCGATCAGCGGCCCCGAGGCGGCACGATGGACCCAGCGCGTGCGGGCCCTGGTGGACGGCATCGCCGTCGGTATCGGGACGGCCGAAGCCGACGACCCGCTCCTGACGGCCCGCGAGGTGTTTCGCGAGCGGCCGCTGGTGCGCGTGGTCTTCGATCGACAGGCCCGGTTGTCGCCCACCTCCCGCCTGGCACGGAGCCTCGACGCGGGGGCCGTGATCGCGCTGGTCGGACCCGATGCCGCCGACGGAGAGCGGGCGATGCGCCTGCGGGCAGCGGGTGTGGACGTGGTCCGCACCGACGGGTCCGTGACGGCCGGCCTGTCGGCGCTCGCGGCCCGGGGCGTGCACGCCCTGCTCGTGGAGGGTGGACCGACGCTGCACGCCGCCTGCTGGCGGGCCGGTGTGGTGGACCGGGTCAGTCAGCTGGTCAACGAGCGGGCCCTGGGACCTGGCGCGGTGCGATGGGACGTGCCCGCCTGGCTGAGTGGCTGGGCCCCGCGAACCGTGCCCCTCGGGCACGACGTCCTTCTGGAAGCCGATGTTCACGGGTTTGATTGAGTCCACCGGCACGGTGCGGGACCTGACCCCGATCGGGGGCGGACAGCGCCTGACCATCGCCACACCACTCGGTGCCGAGCTGTCGCTGGGCGACAGCGTCGCGACCAACGGCGTCTGCCTCACGGTGGTGGCCTGCGACGAGGGGTCCTGGAGCGCCGACGTCTCGCCGGAGACGCTGCGGGTGACGGCGCTCGGATCGCTGACACCCGGCGCACCGGTGAACCTCGAGCGGCCGCTGGCGATCGGCAGCCGGCTGGGCGGGCACTTCGTGCAGGGGCACGTGGACGGCACCGGGCGCATCGAGGCCGTGGAGCGCGAGGGGGAGTACTACCGGGTCCGGATTTCGTTCCCGCCCACGCTGGCCCCATACTTCATCGAGAAGGGGTCGGTCGCCGTGGACGGCATCAGCCTTACGGTGGCCGCGCTCGGCGACGGTACCTTCGACGTGCAGATCATTCCGCACACCTGGGTCGCCACGACGCTGCAGCACGCGCGTCCGGGCGATCCCGTCAACCTCGAATGCGACATGGTGGGCAAGTACGTGCTGCGCAGCCTGTCGCTCGGAACGCCCCGCTCATGACGCGCGCCATCCGCATCGCCAAGGGTTCGACGACGGCTCAGGGCCGTCGCAGTCCGTTCGCCTCCGTGGAGGCGGCCATCGACGCCTTCCGCAGCGGCCAGATGATCATCGTCGTGGACGACGAGGACCGCGAGAACGAGGGCGACCTGACGATGGCCGCCGAACTCGTGACGCCCGAGGCGGTCAACTTCATGGCCACGCACGGACGCGGCCTCATCTGCCTCGCCATGACGCCCGAGCGGCTCGACGCGCTCGACATCCCGCTGATGGTGAAGGAGAACTCGTCGCGGACGGGCACCGCGATGTGCGTGTCGATCGAGGCGAAAGGCAAGACGTCCACGGGGATCTCGGCGCCCGACCGCGCTGCGACGATACGCACGGCCATCGATCCGGCGACCCAGCCGGCCGACCTGGCGCGCCCGGGACACGTCTTCCCGCTCCGGGCGCGGGCCGGCGGCGTGCTCGTGCGGACGGGGCACACCGAGGCCGCCGTCGATCTGGCGCGCGCGGCGGGCCTCGCTTCGGCCGGCGTCATCTGCGAAATCATGCGGCAGGACGGCGAGATGGCGCGGGTGCCCGACCTGACGAAATTCGCGCGCAAGCACGGGTTGCTGATGATCACCATCGCCGACCTGGTGCGCTACCGGCTGCGGCACGAGCAGCTCGTGCAGCCGGCGGCGTCGGCCAAGCTGCCGACCGAGTACGGCGAGTTCCAGGTGCACGTCTACGACAGCCCGACCGACGGCCTCACCCACGTCGCGCTGGTGCGCGGCGACATCGGGGATGGCGCCGACGTGATGGTGCGCGTCCACTCCAGCTGCCTCACGGGCGACGTGCTCCACTCGGCTCGTTGCGATTGCGGGGCGCAACTCGACACCGCCATGCGGAGGATTGCGGCCGAGGGGCGAGGGGTGCTGCTGTACCTCAACCAGGAAGGGCGCGGGATTGGCCTGGCCAACAAGATCCGGGCCTATGCGCTCCAGGACCAGGGGCTCGACACGGTCGAGGCCAACGAGCGGCTCGGGTTCAAGGCCGACCAGCGCGACTACGGGATTGGCGCGCAGATCCTGCGGCACCTCGGCGTGCGGTCGATGCGGTTGCTCACCAACAACCCCCGGAAGTTCGTGGGGCTGGAGGGGTACGGACTGTCGGTGACCCGCACGGAACCGCTGGAGATACCCGCCGGCGAGCACACGCTGAAGTACCTGAAGACGAAGAAGGCGAAGCTCGGGCACACGCTCACGGGCGTCTAGGACCGCTCGTCGTTCGCCTGGCACCGCCCCGGGGCGAGGGGCGTATGCTGACGCAGGAGGTGTCTGGCATGCCCCTGCCTCTGCACGTGCCCCGTGCCGTCTCCCGGCTCGGCCTGCTCCTGCTCCTGGCACCCGCGACGGCCCACGCCCAGCGGGTCCTCGTCACACACCCGCCGTTGCCCAGTCCACTCCTGAGCCCGTCGGGTCGTTTCATCGTCGCCATGGTCGACAACCGCTTCGTCGCCGACGACACCGACCAGATCTTCGACCTCTACCGGTACGCCCTCGACACCAATGTCTGGACGCGGGTGCCCCGCGCCGCGCTGATCGGCAGCAGCGATCCGTCGACGCTGTCATCGTCGTCGGTCGACCTGCTGTCGATCTCCGATGACGGTCGCTACGTGGCCTACGTCGTGCGCCGGTTTCCCGCGACGCCAGGGGAGCCATGGCCGCCGCCCGTGCTCGTGTGGCACGACCTCGAGGCGAGCGTGCGACGCGTCATCCGCGATGCGGCGTTCGATCCGTTCGCCCAGCCGGTGATGAGCCGGGATGGATCGACGTTGGCCTGGGTCGGGGCCAACAACGCGGTGCTCGTCGGCACGGTGGGGCAGACGCCCGTCGCCGTCGGGCAGGCCTGCGCGCCCTCCGCGTCGTACTGTCCCGCGCCCGTCGCACTCACCGCGCGAGGCGAGCGTGTCCTCTATGGCGTCGTCGACGGGGAGGAGGCCAGTCTCGAGATCTTCGAGCGCGCGACCGCCGGGCGGCGACGGTTCCCCTCGATGCGGTTCGGTCAGTTCGGGCGGCTGGCAACCACCTCGTCCGGGCGCTACGTCCTGGCGGCACCCGTCGGCATGGGCAGCGCGGTACTCGATGTCGACAGCGGATGGATCGCCCCCCTTGCCGCGACCGTCGGCACGATGCCGGTCATCACCGAAGATGGGACGTACGTGTTCGGAACGGGTCCCGGCGTCCACGATCGCCTCCTCGGGACCGACCTCCCGGTCTATCCATTCCCGCCACTCACGCCGACGGGTGGCATCGCGAGCCTCACCGGCCTGTCGGCCAACGGCAGGATCGGGCTTGGCCGGATGCCCGACGACCGCACCGTCCTCGTCGATCTGGACGGCGATGCCGACGGCATGTTCGACCTGTGGGAGAACGGACTCGGCCTCGACGCGACCAATCCGGGGGACTGGTACGAGGATCCCGATGCCGATGGCGTCTCGAACGTCGAGGAAGCTCGTCGCCGGTCACATCCGCTCGGTCGGTATCGACGGGTCTTTGCCGAGGGCGTCACCAGCGACGTGTTCGACACGGTGCTCCACGTCTACCAGCCGCGTTTCAGTCTGACGGCGCCCCGCAGCATCGGCTTCGTGGTCTCGTATCTCGGCGACGAGGGCACGCGCGTGTCGCAGCTCTACGACCAGTTCGCGGGGGGCCACCCCCCGATAGGCCCGCCGTCATCGCTGACCCCAGGCCAGTACGCGATCGAAGTCGAGAGCGAGTGGCCGATCGTGGCCGAGCGCATCACGGCCTGGGGCGGGCCGCCCGCTCGTGGCGCACATGGGACGTCGGGTGCAACGCCGGGCGTCTCCTGGTTCTTTGCAGAGGGTGCGACGATCGGCGGGTTCCAGTTGTTCTACCTGCTCGCCAACCCCGGCCAAGTCGACGCCGTGGTCGACGTCGAATACCTGCTGGCCCAGGGCCTTCCGGAGTGGCGGCAGTACGTCGTGCCGGCGCAGTCGCGCCGCACGGTCTGGGTCAACCAGGAGGGGGGTGCGCTGGGAGCGGCCGAACTGTCGGCGCGGATCATCTCGTCGGAGCCCATCGTCGCCGAGCGCGCCATGTACTCGAGCGGCCCCGGCGGCTTCACGGCTGGAACGGCCAGCATGGGTGTCGCGACACCTTCTCGCAGGTGGCTGTTCGCCGAAGGCCTGACCGGTGGCGTCTTCGACACGTTCCTGCTGCTTGCCAATCCGACCAACCGCCCGGTGGCCGTGGGCGTCACGTTCCGTCGCCCCGAGGGTGATCAGGTGGTTCGCAGCTACGCGGTGGCGGCAGAGTCACGCCGCACGGTGTGGCTCACGGCGGAGCGACTCTGGCCCGACGCGACAGCGGTGAGCATGGAACTCTTCGCTGATGAGCCCATCGTCGCCGAGCGCGCGATGTGGTGGCGCGGCGCGGGCTCGACTGGTTGGATCGAAGGCCACACCGAGACAGGTGGCCGCCCGGCCCTGCGATGGGTGGTCGCCGACATGCCCGAGAGCGCCTTCCTGCTGATCGCGAACGCGGAGGCCGAACCCGTACCCGTCCGGATCACCTACTACACCGAAACCGGAGGAGGGGCTGCCAGCCGCGACTACCTCGTGCCGGCTCGCGGCAGGGTGACGGCGTGGCCGGTCCAGGACAACCCGCACCTCCCTCCCGGGCGCTATCGCGCGGTGGTGGAGAGCCTGCCGGCCGCAGGGGCGCCTGGCGGCATCGTGGTCGAGCGCTCGGCCTACGACGACCAGTTCCGCGTCGGCACGTCGTACCTGGCCACGCCGATCCCGTAGACAACGGGACGGAGGCCGGGCGCGTTCCGCGCGCCGAGCCGGCAGCCGCCCCGTGGTCCAGGTTGCATGCCCGAGCGCCACGCGTCGCTGCTGCCCATCGACGCCGGTCCCCGGGACCCGGTTGCCTGTTGCCCGGCAGCCGGAACCCGGCACCCGGAACCCGGAACCCGGTTCGTTCCAACGGTTACCCGTGCTAGACTCGTGGTTTGCCACAGGGCCGCCGGGCGGTCCGGGTGGACGTGTGTGATGTTCGACTCGCTCAGCAATCGCCTCCAGGACGTCTTTGCCAACCTCGGGAGAGAGGTGCGCCTCACGCCCGAGACGGTGGAGGTCGCCCTGCGGGAAATCCGCATGGCGCTGCTCGAGGCCGACGTCAACTTCAAGGTCGTCAAGGCGTTCATCGACAAGGTGCGCGACCGCGCCGTGGACGCCGAGGTGCTCAAGAGCCTGAGCCCGGGGCAGCAGGTCGTGCGCATCGTGCGCGACGAGATGCTCGCGCTCTTCGGCGACGCACAGGGCGGGCTGCCGCCGGCCAGTGCCACGCCGCGCGTGATCCTGATGCTCGGTCTTCAGGGGTCGGGCAAGACGACGACGACCGGCAAGCTGGCCAGGTGGCTGGTCAAGCAGGGCAGGCACCCGATCGTCGTGTCGACGGACGTGCGTCGTCCGGCCGCCATCGAGCAGCTGAACCTGGTGGCCCGGCAGGCCGGGGTGCCCGTGCACGATCCGGCCGGCAATCTCGATCCCGTGTCGCGCGCGGCTGGCGCGTTGGCCGACGCGCGCACGCGCGGCTACGACACGGTCATCGTGGACACGGCCGGGCGCCTGCACATCGACGACGAGTTGATGGTGGAGCTCGAGGCGATCAAGGCCGCCGTCGCGCCCACCGACCAGTTGTACGTCGCCGACGCGATGACGGGGCAGGACGCGATCAAGAGCGCGGGCGAGTTCAACCGCCGCGTGGGTGTCACCGGTGTCGTGCTGTCGAAGATGGACGGCGACGCGCGGGGCGGCGCGGCGCTGTCGGTGGTGTCGGTCGTCGGGGTGCCCATCGCCTTCACCGGGAGTGGCGAACGGCTCGACGACCTCGAGGCGTTCCACCCCGACCGCGTGGTGTCGCGCGTGCTCGGCATGGGCGACGTGCTGTCGCTCATCGAGAAGGCCGAGTCGGTCGTCACGCAGGAGGACGCCGCGCGGCTCGAACAGAAGATCCTCGACAACGACTTCACGCTCGAGGACTTCCGGGAGCAGCTCCAGACGATCAAGCGCATGGGGCCGCTCGAGAACCTGCTGGGCATGCTGCCCGGGATGGGGCAGATCAAGCAGCAGATGCAGGGGAAGATCGACGACCGGCAGATGGCGCACGTGGAGGCCATCATCCTGTCGATGACGCCCCGGGAACGCCGGAACCACCAGCTCCTCAACGGCAGCCGTCGCCGGCGCATCGCGCGCGGCAGCGGCCGGTCGGTCGAGGAGGTCAATCGCCTCGTCAAGCAGTTCCTCGAGATGAAGAAGATGATGAAGGTGATGGGTGGGCTGGCAGGTGGCAAGGGCGGCGGCAAGCTGCGCAAGCAGTTCGGCATGATGAAGGCCGCGATGCAGGCACAACGCAGGTAGGACGCGGTCTCCAACCGCGAATGCAGCAGGTAGGGCGCGGTTTGCGACCGCGAATGCAGTAGGTAGGGCGCGGTCTCCGACCGTGCCGTCATGAGAGAGCACATGGTTACCATTCGGCTGCGCCGCCAGGGCGCCAAGAAGTCTCCGTTCTACCGGGTCGTGGTCACCGACGCGCGCAACGCGCGCGAAGGGGCGTTCGTCGAGATCCTCGGTCACTACAACCCGCGCGTGACGCCCGAGGCGTTCGTGATCGATCGCGATCGCCTGGCCTACTGGCTCGGCGTCGGCGCCCGCCCGTCGGACTCGGTGCGCACGCTGGTCAAGCGGCATCCGGCGCCGGCCGTCGAGGCGACCGAGACCGTGGCGACGGCCTAGCCGATGGGCGACGTCCGCGCACTCGTCGAGGTCGTCGCGCGCGCGCTGGCCGACGATCCGTCGCTGGTGACGGTGACGGAGGCCGAGCATCGCGGCGTCCAGGTGGTGGAGGTCTTCATGGCGCCCGGTGAGCTCGGGCGCCTGATCGGCCGGCAGGGCCGCACGGCCCAGGCCCTGCGCACGCTCGCCCAGGCGACCGCGGACCGCGAGGGCCGCAAGGTCCAGGTCGAGTTCCGCGACGGGCAGCCTGGGCGCTGAGCCAGGCGTGACGGGCTGGGACGACATGGTGCTGGTGGGCCGCATCGCCCGCGCGCACGGGCTGCGCGGGGAGGTGCTGGTCCATCCCGACACCGACTTTCCGGAGTTGCGGTTCGCCGTGGGGGCCGTGCTCCACGCGCGCCGGGGCGACGAGGTCGTGGCGCTCGACGTGGATCGGTCGCGCCTGCACCTGGGGCGGCCGCTGATCGGCTTCCGGGGACTCGACACCCTCGAGGCCGTGGAGGGCCTGGGGCGGGAACTGCGGATCCCGGAAGCGGCGCTCGCGCCGTTGCCCGAGGGCGAGTACTACTGGTACCAGTACGTCGGCGCGCCGGTGCGTACCGAGGCCGGCGAGATGGTGGGCACGGTCGTCCGTGTCGAGCCGACCGGCAGTACGGGCATGCTGGTCGTGGCGCGCGGGGATGGGGCCGGCGGACTCGACGGGCGGTCCGACGAGGAAGTCCAGATTCCGCTCACCCCGGCGATGTGCCCGGTGTTGCGGCCGGACCTGATCGTGGTGCGGCCGCCCGAGGGGCTGCTGGACCTCAACACCCCGGGACCGAGGCGTCGTGCGCATCGACATCGTGACCATCTTTCCCGCCATGGTGCGGGCGGCCCTGCAGGACGGGGTGCTGGGCCGGGCGGTGGAGAGCGGACTGATTGACCTGCAGGTCCACGACCTGCGGGCGTTCACGACCGACCGGCACAAGGTCGTCGACGACACGCCGTTCGGCGGCGGGCCGGGGATGGTCCTGAAGCCCGAACCCCTGTTTCGCGCGGTCGACACCCTGCGCGAGACGCGGGGCGAGCCCGACCTGGTGCTGTTGCCGTCGCCACAGGGGCGGCGATTCACGCAGCAGGTGGCGGGGGAGTACAGCCGCAAGGCACACCTGGTGTTCCTGTGCGGGCGGTACGAAGGGGTCGACGAGCGGGTGAGCACCGCCCTGGTGACCGAGGAGGTCTCCATCGGCGACTACGTGCTGTCGGGCGGCGAACTGCCCGCGCTCGTCATCGTGGACGCCGTGGCGCGGCTGGTGCCCGGTGTGGTGGGAGACGCGGAGTCGGTGGTACGCGACTCCTTCACGCGCGGGTTGCTGGACCACCCGCACTACACGCGCCCGGCGAGTTTTCGCGGGCTGGACGTTCCCGGGGTGCTGCTGTCGGGGCACCACGGCGAGATCGAGCGCTGGCGACGCCAGCAGGCCCTGCGGCGCACGTTCGAGCGTCGGCCTGATCTGCTGGAAGACGCGGCGCTGACCGACGAAGAGCGACAATGGCTGGCCCGCTGGAAGGCCGGCGAGAACAACGGAGCACAGGCATCATGACCCCCATCGAGACCATCGAATCCGCGCAGCTCACCCAGCGCCCCCCCGTGAAGTCCGGCGACACCGTCCGCGTGCACGTCAAGGTCCGCGAGGGCGACAAGGAGCGCATCCAGGTGTTCGAGGGCCTCATCATCGGGATGCACCGCGGCAGCACGCGCGCGTCCATCACGGTGCGCAAGGTCTCGTTCGGCCAGGGCGTCGAGCGCATCTTCCCGCTGCACTCGCCGGTCATCGACAAGATCGAGGTCGTCCGCACCGCGAAGGTGCGTCGCGCCAAGCTCTACTTCCTGCGCAGCCTCCGCGGCAAGGCGGCCCGCATGAAGGACGCCACGCGCAAGCCCACGCCCCAGAACTAGCCGTCGTGAGGTAGGGCCGGCTTCCCAGCCGGCCGCCCGCCTGGCCTGCGTCGATGTCCCCCGGCTCTCCGCGCACGCGGCCGACGGCCCGCCGCACGCTCGAGAACGCCCTCCGCCGCGCCGGTCACGTGTACGTGGCGGGTGTCGACGAGGTCGGTCGCGGCTGCCTCGCCGGCCCGGTCACCGCGGCGGCGGTGATCCTCGATCCGCGGCGCCCCATTCCGGGACTTCGCGACTCCAAGCTCCTCACACCCGACGCCCGCGAGCGTCTCCATGACGAGATCCTTCGCTGCGCCTTCGCGTGGCGGGTCGTCTCGCGCCCGGTCGCCGACATCGACCTCCTGAACATCCACAGGGCCTCCCTGGCGGCGATGCGGGACGCAGTCATGCAACTGGACCCGCCGGCCGATTACGTCCTTGCGGACGGCTTTGCCATCCCCGACCTCCCGGTGCCGCACGAGGGCCTCGTGAAGGGCGATCAGCGGTGTGCCTGCATCGCGGCCGCCTCGATCGTGGCCAAGGTGACCCGCGATCGGTTGATGATGGCGCTCGACCTCGAGGATCCGCGCTACGGCTTTGCCCGACACAAGGGCTATGCCACGGCGGAGCATCTGGCGGCCATCCGGCAGCACGGGCTGAGTGACGCGCATCGGCGCAGTTTCCGGCCTCCAACGTTGTTCGACCTGTTGCTCGACGAGGAAGCCGGAACCTGATGAGCACCCGGGAGGAGCTGACCCGCCAGGCCGAGAGAGCCCTGCGCCAGGGACGCGTGGACGAGGCCATCGCCCACTACCAGGCGGTCGTCGACCTCGAGCCGGTGGACTGGGCGCTGGTGAAGCAACTGGCCGACCTGCTCGAGCGTGCCGGGCAGCCGCAGGGCGCGGCCGCGCAGTTCTGCCGACTGGCCGACCACCTCTTCGCCGAGGGGTTCCACACCAAGGCCAATGCTCTCTACAAGAAGGTACTCAAGCTCGAGACGGCACACGAGCACGCCCTGGCCCAGCTTGCCGAGGTGTCGCTGGCGCTGAAGCTGCGTGTCGAAGCACGGCTGGCCTTCCAGCGCCTCGTCGAACTGCGCCTGCGCCGCGGCGACACCGAGGGCGCCGTGGCGGCTCGCGCCCGTCTCGACGCGCTGGACCCGCTGGCACACCTCGGTGGGGCTCCGCAGGCGACGACCGGGCCCGCGGCCGTGGAGTCGCCTCCGCCTGTCGAGGCCGACACCGGTCCGCTGGACGTGGCCTCGCGCCTGCGACTCGTGAGGGCTGCCTGCGACCGCGACGACCTCGAGGACGCCGAGCGGCTCGCGCAGTCGCTCGACACGTCGGACGAGCAGTCGCTGGTCACGCTGGTGGAACTGGCGTGGCGACGGCGACGTCCCGAGGCCCTCGCCGGGCTCATCGGCGGCCGCGTGCAGGCCGGCGCCCCACCGGAGCAGGTCCTTGCGCCGGTCGGTGCCCTGGCCGGTTCCTATCCCGACGCGGCTCGCGCGGTGCTGGCCGCCGCGGTCGACGGGTGGGTGCAGGCGCTGCAGCCCGGCTACGCGGCGACCGCGCTCGCCTACGGACACGGGCGGGGTCTGCTGAACACCGCGCTCTACCTGCGATGGGTCGAGATTTGCGTCGATGCCGGCTTAGCCGGTCTCTCCGACGCGCAGCTCGGGCTCGCGCGCGCGTACCTGGCCGAAGGGCACGGCCCGCAGGCGAGGGCCGTCGCCGAAGACGTGTTCGTGCGCGACGGCGGCGGCGAGCCCGCTCGCAGCCTCCTGCTCGAGATCCTCGACCATGTCGGTGTCGCGCACCCCCACCGCGTGCTCGTGGACCTGCTCGCGCCACCCAGCGAGCAACCCGATGACGACGCGTTCACGGGCGACACGGCCGGAGTCTCGGACGCAGGACCGCACGCGCCGGAGCCGGTCGCACTCGACTGGCACGAGGACCACCTCGTGGGCGATGCACGCGCCGACCGGGACCCTGTACCAGCGCCGGTGCCGCCTCTGGATCCGGCGCACGTGCAGAGGGTCGCCGTGGCCGGTTCCGCGGCATTCGACTGGGCAGAGTTGCTCGGGCGCGATCTCGTCGTGACCCCGGTCGCCTCGACCGATGCCCCTGCGCAGCCGGTGGCCCGGAGCGACGACGAGCCGGTCGCGCTGCCGGTGGCAAGGGGCGAAGCTGCGCCCGCCGATCTCGGCACCGCACCCCAGATCGACCCGGAGCCTCCGCCTCTGGTGGGAGCAGACGTCACGATCCGGTCGGCCGGTCCGCTCGAGGACCCGCTGCTCGCCCGCATCGGGGAACTGCACGCGCAGCCGAAGGCCGACGGGGCCGACACGGCGCTCCCGCCGACGTTCGCGGTTCCCCGGTCGTGGTTGTCGGGCGATCCCGCGCCGCCTGCCGACGTCGAAGCGTCGCGGCCTCGTCATCCAGACGATGTCTACCTGTTCGACGAGGTCGCGATGCCGCCGCGCTGGGCGCGGCACCTCGGCGACGCGTCGCGGTCGGTGTCCGATGTCCGGCAGCCGGGCGACTCCGGAGCGACCGCCGACCCGACCGACGGCACGAGTGGGCCATCGTCTCCGGTCGTGGAGGTTCCGACGGCTGCGGCTGCAGCCGAGGCCGTGGACACGGCGGCGGTCCCGGCGGTCGTGGAGGAGGAGATCGACCTCACCCGCCTGCTCGAGGAACTCGAGCAGTGGGACACCGTGCTGCCCGCTCCGTTGCCGCGGGTGAGCGTGCAAGAGGCTCCGGTCGTCGTTCCGGCACCGCCGGCCCAGGATGACTCACCCGCGCAGCCTCAGGCCGTGACGGAACCGGAGGCCGAAGCAGGCGCCGCTTCCGACGGCACGCCCCAGCCGACCGACGTCCACCCCACCGAACTGGACGCCGTGTTCGACGACCTCCACCGGCACATGGACGGGCGCACGGTCGCCGAGCAGCAGCTGGCTGCCGGACGCGTCTTCCTGGCTGCGGGCCTGGCGTCCGAAGCGGCGCGGGCCTTCGAGCGTGCGTCGCTCGAACCGCGCTCGCGCTTCGAGGCGGCCCAGGCGCTGGCCGACCTGCACCGCTCCCGCGGGCAGCTCGCCGAAGCCGTCGGCTGGTACGAGCGCGCCGCGATGGCCCCCGTACCCGATGCTGCCGTCAGGCACGCAGTGCTGTACGATCTGGCGGAGGCGCTCGAAACGCTCGGTGAGGCAGACCGGGCACTCGGCGTGCTGCTCGACCTGCTGTCGCAGGTCGAGGACTATCGCGATGCCCGCGCACGCCTCGACCGGTTGCTGCGCGTCGATGCCGGAGGCTAGTCGTTTCCCTGTTCAGTCGCCTGCTGCTGGCCTTGTACCTGCTCGAAGCCGGACTGCTGCTGATCCTGGCGCCCTGGTCGCGTTTCTGGGAGCGCAACTACTTCGCGTCGATGCTCCCGATGGTGGCCCAGTGGATCGCGCATCCGTACGTGAAGGGCGCCGTGATGGGCGTGGGGATCGTCAGCGTGGCGGCGGCCCTGGTCGAGATTGGCGACATGGTGTCGCGGCGGCCGGCGGCATCGAGTGGACGCGGCGTGTAGCATGTGGGCGCCGCGCACGCTCGTGATCACCGATCGTCGGCGCCTGGGGGCGCATGACGACGGGGCGCTGGTCGCGTTCGTCGGCGCGGTGGCCGCTGCGGGCGTCGATGCCGTGCAACTGCGCGAGCGGGACCTCGACGATGGGCGTCTCCTGGTGTTGACCCGGAGCGCCTGCGCTGCTGTCGCCGGAACCTCGTGTCGGGTGTTCGTCAACGAGCGCGCGCACGTCGCCTGGGCGGCTGGGGCGCACGGCGTGCACCTGCGAAGCGACGGCATGCCGCCGCGTCGGGTGCGTCTGGTGCAACCAGGCTCCGGTCTGATCGGACGCTCCGTCCACGAAGGCGATGCGGTCGAGGTCGCCGACGGCGCCGACTACGTGCTGTTCGGCACGGTGTTCCCGTCGGCGTCCAAGCCCGCGACGGCGCCCGTGGCAGGTCCTGGGGCCCTGGGCCGTTGGTGCGGGCAGCCCGGTGCGCCGCCCGTCGTGGCCGTTGGGGGGATCACCCTTGCGCGCTGCGCAGAGGTGCGCGAGGCGGGCGCCAGCGGTGTGGCCGGCATCGAGTTCTTCGCGGCGGCGTACGCGCGAGGGCAGCACGTGCTCGACACGCTGGTGCGGGACATTCACGCGGTGTTTGCAGACGGGGAGCGGGCAGAGTGACGGTTGGCGAGCGACTGCGGGAAGCACGTGAGCGCCAGAAGGTCTCCCTGCATGCCATTGCAGAGAAGACCAACATCTCGGTGCGCTTCCTCGACGCGATCGAGAAGAACCAGTTCGGGAAGCTGCCGGGCGGCATCTTCACGCGCGGGTTCATCCGGTCGTATGCGGCCCAGGTCGGCATCGATCCCGATGCGGCGGTGGCGCAGTTCCTCTCCGACGAGCCTGGCGCCCGCGACGAGTCCGACGAGGGCAGTGCCGGTCCGCGCGAGGGGCTGGGGCTGCCGGTGTGGCTCGGGATACTCGCGGTGCTGATCGCCGCGGTGCTCGGCCTGGCCTACGCGTTCGGGCCCGACTGGCTGACGTGGCGGCGCGCACCCGCGCCCGCCGTCACGTCGACCGCCGTCGCTGAGCCCACCTCGGCGCCCGTGTCCGCCACGCCCGCCCCGGCGGCCGCGGATCCCGGCCCGTCGCCGGTGCCGGCGACGTTGCCGGCCGACGCAGGCACCCCCGCGTCGGCTCCTTCCCCGATCGCGACGAGTGGTCCGGCCGAGGTCGCTCCGCCGTCGCCGAGAGCGCCCCTGCACCTGGTGGTCGCACCGTCGGCCCGGTGCTGGGTACAGGTGTCGGCCGACGGGCAGATGCGCGTGGCGCGCGAGCTCGCCGCAGGCGAGCGCGTCACGGTCGAGGCCGCCGAGCGCCTGCAGATCGTGGTCGGCAACGCCGGCGCCTTCGCCTACGAGATCAACGGTCGCGAAGGCCGGTCCCTCGGTGCGGCGGGCCGGGTCGCCAGGGCCACCATCCTGCCGTCGACCGTCTCGCAGTTCCAGGTGCCCTGATCGGCCGACACGTGCACCTCGGCGTCGACTCGCCCCTCGTCTCGTTGTTCCAGGGACCGGACGTGCCGCGCGACGTCCGGCTGCTTGCCGCGCGCGGACTGGTCGTCGCCGAAGGGGTCGATCGCCTGGCCCTCCTGGCGTTGCTGACAGCCGATGCCGACGACGAGGTGGCGGCGACGGCCGGACAGACGGTGGCGGCCCTGCCCCCCGGGGCCGTTGAGGGATTCATCGCCAGGCCCGACGTTCCGGCCGCGTTGCGCGTGTGGTACGCGGCGCGCCTGGGCTCGCTCGAGGCCGGCCTCACCAGCGACGAGGCGGGATCGTCGGAACGCCGCCTGGCAGACCGCGACGTCGTGCTCGCAGAGGACCAGCCCGCCCCCGAGACGGCGGATGGCGTCGAGGAGGCGATCGCCACGGCCGGCGAAACCGAGGACGAGGCGCAGGTACACCGCCTGCTCACGTCGCTGCCCGTTCCCGACAAGGTGAAGATTGCGACGCTTGGGCGGCGCGAGCAGCGGGCCATCCTGATTCGCGATCCGAACCGCGTGGTGGCGACGGCCGTGCTCGCGAGCCCGAAGCTCACCGAAACGGAAATCGAGAACTTCGCGCGCATGCAGAACGTGTCGGAGGAGGTGCTGCGCATCATCGGCACCAGCCGCGCGTGGACGAAGAACTACGGGGTCGTGGCGGCCCTCGTGAAGAACCCGCGCACGCCCACGGCCGTGTCGCTTCCGCTGGTGGCGCGGCTGCAGGAGCGCGACGTGAAGGGGCTGACCGTGAACCGCAACATCCCCGAGAGCGTCCGGCTGGCGGCGCGCAAGTTCCTGCAGGTGCAGCAGGAGCGGCGGGGCTAGCGGCGCCGCCTCGGCGCGCCGGGAGGCGACTTGCGCGGACCGGCCCACTCGCGGCGCATCTCCGCGATGCCTTCCATGTAGACCGCGGCCTTCTCGCGCGCCTCGTCGGTCGTCAACTGCTTGAAGAGGTCGATGGCACGCACGAAGTCGTCGGCAATCGTGGCCGGCGCCGCGCCGAAATAGAGCGCACGCAGCTGCTCGAGGACGCTGGCGCTCATGCGGGCCTCCGGTGGCGCCGCAGCGATGCGCGCATCGCCTCCAGCGGACGGCAGTTCAGCACGTCGTCGGGCGCGAGCCACGCGCGGCGCGCGGTGAGCGTGGCCCACTCCAGGTGGTCGAATCCCGCCACCGCGTGGGCGTCGCTCGACAGCGCGATCGTCACGCCGCGGTCGCGCGCGAGTCGGGCGTGCGTATCGTGCAGGTCACGGCGATGGGGCTGCCCGTTGATCTCGAGCGCGACGCCGAGGCGGGCGGCCGCCGCGATGATCGCCTCGACGTCCACCGCCGACGCCTCGCGGCGCAGCAGCATGCGTCCTGTCGGGTGCCCGAGGATGTCCACGTACGGACACTCGAGGGCACGCAGGACGCGCTCGGTCATGCGCGGAAGCTCCTGGGACAGGGCGGAGTGCACCGACGCCACCACCAGGTCGAGCTGCGCGAGGCAGTCGTCGGACAGGTCCAGCGTGCCGTCGGGCCGGATGTCGCACTCGATACCGGCGAGCAGGGTGATGCCGTCCAGTTGCTCGCCGATGGCGCGCACCTCCGCGGCATGGGCCAGCGCGCGCCGCTCGTCGAGGCCGTTGGCCATCGCCAGCGCCTGGCTGTGGTCGGTGATGGCCAGGTAGGTGAGGCCGGCCGCCCGGGCCGCGAGCGCCATGGCTCGGATCGTGTCCTTGCCGTCGGTCGCGGTCGTGTGGCAGTGCAGGTCGCCCCGCAGGTCGGCTCGCGTGACCAGGTGCGGCAGGCGGCTGGCGAGGGCGACGTCGATCTCGCCACGGTGCTCCCGCAGCTCCGGCGGGATCCAGGGCAACCCGAGGGCCTCGTAGATGCCCGCCTCGGTGTCGCCCGCGACCCGCGTGTCGTCGTCGAGTCGGAACAGGCCGTACTCGTTGAGTTTCAGGCCCTGCCGGAGCGCGCGATCGCGCAGCTCGATGTTGTGCGCCTTGCTGCCCGTGAAGTACTGCAGGGCCGCGCCACGCGAGTCGGGCGGCACCAGGCGGAGGTCGGCCTGCAGGCCTCGCGCGAGTCGCACGCTGCTCTTGGTGGGACCCTGGCCGAGCACCCGTTCGACCCGCGGGAACCGCACGAAGCGATCCATCACGGCGGGCGGGGCGGACGTCGCAAGGATGTCGAGATCGCCGCAGGTCTCGGCACCGCGCCGCAAGCTGCCCACCAGGTCGAAGGTGGCGTCGGGACACGCCTCCTGCAGGTGCGTGAGCAGGGCCTGCGCCTGCTGCCATACGTCGGAGGCGAGGAAGCGCCCGGCAAACGCCTCGTGATCTTCGATGGCCTTGCGAAGGCCGGCCTCCTTGCCGGGGCCCATGCCCTTCACGCCCCTCACGCGGCCGCTGGCGAGGGCCTGGCGCAGGTCGTCCACCGACCCGACGCCGAGTTCGCGATACAGCAGCGCCGCCGTCTTGGGGCCGACGCCCTGCAGGCGCAGGACGTCGAGCAGGCCTGCCGGAAACTCCGCCGCCAGTTCGCGATGCGCGGTGGAGCCGCCGGTCTCGGCCAACTCGGCGATCCGTCCGGCGATGTCCTTGCCGATGCCCGGCAGGGCACGAAGGTCGGCAGCCGACATCGAGGCGACGCGCTCGCCACAGTCGCGGATCACCTGCGCGGCGTTGCGATAGGCCCGCACCTTGAAGGGGTTCTCGCCCTTGATCTCGAGCAGGTCGCCAATCTCGGCGAGCACGCGGGCTATCGCGACGTTTTCCACGGAATGCGGGGCCGCCTCGGCGCCCGGCGCGCAGGGCGCGGCCATTATAATTCGGCCGTCCATGACCCGGCGCGAGCGACGACGACAGGTAGGGCAGTTGATGCTGGTCGGTTTTCCCGGCCAGACGATCCCGGTGGAACTGCGGTCGCTGGCGCGCGAGTTCGACCTCGGCGGGGTCGTGCTGTTCGCGCGCAACGTCGCCGAACCCGCGCAGGTGGCCGACCTGGCGCGCGAGGCGCAGGAGCTGTCGCGCCATTCGCCCGTCTGGGTGGGCATCGACCAGGAGGGGGGGCGCGTGCAGCGCGTGAAGGCGCCGCTCACCGTGTGGCCGCCGGCCGCCACGCTGGGACGTGCCAATGACCTCGACCTGACGCGCCGGTTCGGCCGCGCGCTCGCGCGGGAGCTGCGCGCCATGGGCATCACGATCGACTTCGCGCCGGTGCTCGACGTGCTCACCCGCCGCGACAACCCGGCCATTGGTGACCGCGCGCTTTCCGATGACCCGGCCGTGGTCGCCCGGCATGGCACGGCCTTCATCGAGGCGCTCCACGCGGAGGGGTTGCCCGCCTGCGCCAAGCACTTTCCAGGACACGGCGAGGCCTCGGTGGATTCGCACGACGACCTGCCGATCGTCGATCTGCCGCCCGATCGTCTCGAGCGGGTGGAGTGGGTGCCCTTCCGCTCGGCGATCGAGGCCGGCGTGGACGCCGTGATGTCGTGCCACCTGCTCGTGCCCAGCCTCGACGAGGAACAGCCGGCCACGCTGTCGCGTGCCGTCATCGGCGACCGACTGCGTGGGCAGCTCGGCTTCGAGGGCGTGGTCTTCACCGACGACATGGACATGAAGGCCATCTCGCTGCGCCATCATCCGGGTGAGGCGGCGGCGCGGGCCGTGGCCGCCGGCTGCGATGGCGTGCTGCAGTGCGGAGGCAACCTCGAGCGTGTCGCGGAGGCGCTCGAGGGGCTCGTCCGCGCGCTCGAGGACGACACGCTGTCGGCGACCCGTGTCGACGATGCGCTGCGGAGGCAGGAGACGCTCAAGGTCCGATACCTGTCGGACGAGGCGAGACGGCGGGCGCCTGTCGCGCCCACGCTGCGCGAGGTGATCGGATCGACCGAGCACGCGGCGATCGCCGAGCGGATGCGGCAGTTCGCGTGATGGCGCTCCGCCCCTTCGTGCGTCCGCGCGCGCTCCGGCGTGGCGACCGCGTCGCCCTGGTTGCGCTCGCCAGTCCGTCGCGCCCCGAGGACGTCGCGGCCGGTGCGGACCACCTGCGCGACCTCGGCTTCGACCCGATCGTCGTCGCGGGGCCGCCCGTCGATCCCCTCGTGCCCTATCTGGCCGGCGCGGCCGACGCGCGTGCGCGACTGCTGCGCGCCTGCCTCGTGGACCCCGGCATCGCGGCCGTGATCGCGACCCGCGGCGGATACGGATCGGCCCAGATGCTGCCGCACCTCGACCTCGCCGAGATCCGGGCCGCCGGCAAGCTGCTCATCGGCTACAGCGACCTCACGGCCGTCCTCGATACCTGCGTCGGGCATGCCGGCCTGGTCACGATCCACGGGCCGATGGTGGAGGGGAGACTCGCCCGTGGTCCTGTCGCCTACGATCGCGACGCCTTCCTCCGCCTCGTGTGCGAACCCGTGGCATTCGGCAAGGTTCCGGCGCCAGGCGCGACCGTCCTGCGTCCAGGCTCGGCGCGTGGCGTGCTGCGCGGCGGCACGCTCACGCAGGTGGCCGCGCTGCTCGGCACGCCGTGGGCGTTCGTCGCCGGCGAGGACACGCTGCTGTTCCTGGACGAGGTGAACGAGCGTCCGTATCGTCTCGATCGTCTCCTCTGGCAGTTGGTGCACGCGGGCGTGCTGTCGCACGTGCGGGGCATCGTGCTCAACGAACTGCCCGGGTGCGACGAGCCCGGTGCCACGGTCACCGCGCACCAGGCCATCCGGCACGCACTGACCTCGTTCGAGGGACCGGTCGTGGCCGGCGTGGCGAGCGGCCACACGGCCGGCGCCATGCTCTCGCTGCCGCTCGGCGTGCAGGCCGCGGTGTCGGCGGGGCCCGACGTGACGTTCACCATCGAGGCGCCGGCCGTCGCCTGACCCGGAGACTGCATGCACATCCACCTGATCGGCGTGGCAGGGACGGCGATGGCGACGCTGGCGGCGATGCTCCAGCGTCGCGGCCATCGCGTCACGGGGTCCGACAGCGGCGTGTACCCGCCGATGAGCGACTTCCTGCACATCGAAGGGATCGACGCGCGCGAGGGCTACGACGCGGCGAACCTCGAACCCACGCCCGATCTCGTGGTGGTCGGCAACGCCATCTCCCGCGGCAATCCCGAGCTCGAGGCCGTGCTCGATCGACGACTCCGCTACGTCTCGCTGCCCGAGCGCATTCGCGACGAGTTCCTCTGGGACCGTCGGCCCATCGTCGTGGCGGGCACTCACGGCAAGACCACCACGACGAGCCTCGTGGGCTGGCTGCTGACGCACGCGGGTCTCGATCCCTCGCTGCTCGTGGGCGGAATCGCCGCCAACTTCGAGAGCAGCTACCGCCTCGGCCGCGGTGCCGACTTCGTGATCGAGGGCGACGAGTACGACAGCGCGTTCTTCGACAAGACCGCGAAGTTCCTCAAGTACGTCCCGCACACCGTCGTGGTGAACAACGTGGAGTTCGATCACGCCGACATCTATGCCGACCTCGAGGCGATTCTCGTCGCCTTCCGTCGGCTGGTGCGGCTGGTCCCCTCGTCAGGGCTCGTGCTGCTCGGCGTAGACGATGCGGGGGCCGCGTCGCTCGCGCCATCGGCGTGGGGCACGGTCGAGACGTTCGGGCTGTCGGATGGGGCCGACTGGCAGGCGCGCGAGTTGCGCGCCGCCACCGACGGCACGACGTTCGAGGTCTGGCACAAGGGCGCATGCCTCGGCACGGCATCGGTGCCGATGACCGGCTGGCACAACGTGCGCAACGCGCTGGCGGCCCTCGCCGTGGCCAGGTCGCGTGGCGTGGCGTTCCCCGTGGCCGTCGCGGCTCTGGCGACGTTTGCCGGCGTGAAGCGCCGCATGGAGTTGCGGGGGGTCGAGCGGGACGTGTCGGTCTACGACGACTTCGCGCACCATCCGACGGCCATTGCCGAGACGCTCGGCGGTGTACGTCGCGCGCATCCGCAGGCCCGCATCTGGGCCATCTTCGAGCCCCGTTCGGCCTCGAGCTGCCGGCGCGTGTTCCAGGAGGCCTTCGCCGCGGCCTTCGACGCGGCCGATGCGATCGTGATCGCACCCGTGTTCCGGTCGTCGTTGCCCGAGACCGAGCGGTTGTCGGTGGGCGACTTGATTCGCGACCTCACGGCGCGAGGAAAGTCGGCGAGGTCGCCCGCTTCGGTAGCCGAGATCGTGACGCTCGTGGCCGCGGAGGCGCAGGCCGGTGATCTCGTCGTGGTGATGTCCAACGGCGGCTTCGACGGCATCCACGGGCGACTGCTCGCCGCCCTGCGGGCACGGGGCGCGGCATGACGGGCTGGCGGATCGACCTGCTCGGCGACAGCGCCGTCGTCGTGCACCTCGACACGGGCGCGTCGCTGGCGGTCAATGCCCGCGTGCACGAGCTGGCCGGCCTCCTGCGCCGTCACGACCTGCCGGGTGTGTACGACATCGTGCCCGGCATGTGCGATCTCGTGGTCCACGTGGATCCACTGCGCTGCGATCTGCCGGGAATCGAGGCGCTGGTCCGATCGGTGGAGGACGAGCACGTGCCCGGGGCAGGTCGGACCGACGGGCCGGTCGTCGGGGCGCGTACGATCGAGATCCCGGTGCGCTACGGAGGAGAGGATGGTCCTGACCTCGAGGCGGTGGCGGCAGCCTGTCATCTCACGACGGAAGACGTCTGTCGCCGACACGTGGCCACGGAGTACACCGTGTGCTTCGTTGGTTTCCAGCCGGGGTTCCCGTACCTGGGTCTGCTCGACGAGTCCATCCGCCTGCCGCGGCGGTCGTCGCCGAGGCCACGCGTGCCGCCGGGATCGGTCGCCATCGCCGGCGAGTACACCGGCATCTACCCCTGGACGAGCCCGGGCGGCTGGCACCTGATCGGTCGCACCGACGTGACGCTGTTCGACGTCGATGCCCGTCCGCCCGCGATGCTCGAGCCCGGCATGCGCGTGCGGTTCGTGCCGCGTTCGGTGCACGGCACGGCATGATGGCCGGCGACCTCCACGTGCTCGTCGTGCGTGCCGGCCTGCACACCACGGTGCAGGACGAGGGACGCGTCGGCTACCAGCACCTCGGGGTGCCCGTGGGTGGCGTGCTCGACCGCGATGCGTCGCGCCGCGCGAACGTGCTGGTGGGCAATGCGCCGGACGCGGCCGTGCTCGAGGTGACGCTGTCGGGGTGCGCGCTGCGTCCCTCCCACGACGTGGTGATGAGCGTGACCGGCGCTCGCTTCGAACTCGAGGTACGACCGGGCGCCGACGCAGGACGCTCGGGAAACGCGGGACCCGCACCGATGGACACCGCCGTGTACGTGCCGGCCGGCAGCCTCCTCGATCTGACGCGCCGGCTCTCGGGCGCGCGCGCGTACGTGGCGATTCGCGGCGGGGTCGCTACGCCGCCGTTGCTCGGCAGCCGGAGCGCGTGGCCGCTGCTGCCGCGGCGTGGTGCGCTGCAGGATGGCGACGTGGTGCCCATTGGTGACCAGACGATCGGCCCGCCTCGCGCATCCACGATGGCAGGTCTCGCCTATCGCGACGTGCTGCGTGTCGTGCCGGGGCCGGAGGCCCGCGGCCGGGAGGACGCCATCGCCGCGCTGTGCGGCAGCGGGTACCGCATCGCGGCCTCGGCCAGCCGTATGGCCTATCCTCTCGACGATGGTGCTGGGGTGCCACTCGTGTCGCCGGCACGGCCCTCGGCGGGGACGGTCACCGGTGCCATCCAGATCCTGCCCTCGGGGCTGCCAATCCTGCTGATGGCCGAGCGGCAGACGACCGGTGGGTATCCCGTGGCCGCCGCGGTGGCCACGGTGGATCTGCCGCATGCGGCGCAGTTGCCGCCAGGGGCTCGTGTCCGCTTCACACCCTGCTCGCGCGCCGACGCGCTGCAGGACCTGATGCGGTGGGAGGCGATGTGGCGGCGATGACACCGTCGTCGCGCGATGCGCTCGTGCGTGCGTTGCGGGCCGCGCTGCCCGGCGCGAGCGTGGAGGTTGACGCGCCGCTGGCGCGCTTCACCACGATGCGCGTGGGCGGGCCGGCCGACGTGCTGGTGGCGGCGGGGTCGAGCGCCGACGCAGTGACGGCGGCGACGATCGTGCGCGCGCACGGCGTGCCCCTCACGGTGCTGGGGGGCGGGTCGAACGTGCTCGTGGCCGATGCCGGCGTGCGTGGCGTCGTCTTGCGGGTGCATGGCGGGACGGTGGAGCAGGAGACGCACGACGGTGTGCGCGCCGATGCCGGCGTCACCATCAACGGCCTCGTCCGCTGGCTGGCGGGGCGGGGCCTGGCCGGACTCGAGGCGTGGGCCGGCACACCGGGCACGGTCGGTGGGGCCATTCGCGGCAATGCACACTTCCAGGGGCGGTTGATCAGCGAGCACGTTCGCGCGGTGCGCGTCTGGCAGCCCCCCGGCGCCATCGTGGACGTGCCGGCGTCGGACATGCAGTTCGGATACGACCGCAGTCGCATCCAGACGTCGGGGGAGGTCGTGCTGTCGGTGCTGTTCACCGTCACGCCCGGTGCGGCGCCGGAGGCGCTTCGCCGCGTGGCCCGCGCGTCGCTGGCCTTCCGCAAGCACACGCAACCGCTGCACCAGTCGAGCGCCGGGTGCATCTTCCAGAATCCCGGCCCGACGGCGCCGGTGCCGACCGACGTGCCGCGTTCGGCTGGCGCGCTCATCGATCGTGTCGGCCTGAAGGGTGCGCGCTGCGGGGGCGCGCAGGTGTCGCCGCTGCACGCCAACTTCATCGTGGCAGCGCCGGGCAGCACGTCGGCCGACGTGCGCGCACTCGTCGAGCGCTGCCGCGACACCGTCCGGGCCGCGACGGGCGTGCAACTCGACGAGGAGATCGTCTATCTGGGCGACTGGTCGCCCTCTCAGGAAAGTCGGCGCTGATGTCCGTGTTGCGCGTGGAGGGCGGACGTGCCCTCGAAGGCCTGGTCACCGTCGAGGGCAACAAGAACGCGGCCCTGCCGCTGATCGTCGCGTCGCTGCTCACCACCGAGCCCGTGACGTTGCGCAACGTGCCGCGCATCCGCGACGTGGACGTGCTGCTCGACCTGCTCGAGGGGCTCGGCAGCACGGTGGAGGGGCGTGGCACGAGCACGCTCGTCCTGCGGGGGGCCGCGCAGCCGCACGGCACGCCCGACCCGGTGCTGGTCGGGCGGGTCCGTGCGTCGATGCTGTTGATGGGGCCGCTGCTCGCCCGATGCGGAGTCGTGCACCTGGCCCCGCCGGGCGGCGACTTCCCCTCGCGCCGGACCCTCACCACGCACGTGCAGGCCATCACGGCGCTCGGCGCACGGGCCACGGGCGGCGCGGCCCATGCGTTCGAGGCTCCCGACGGGCTGCGCGGCGCGTCGTTCTATCTCGACGAAGCCTCGGTCACGGCCACCGAGCTCGCACTGCTGGCCGCGGTGACGGCCCGGGGCGAAACCGACATTCGCCACGCGGCCACCGAGCCGCACGTCGTCGAGCTGTGCCAGTTGCTGTGCGCGATGGGGGCGCAGATCGAGGGCGCAGGCACGTCGCGGTTGCGGGTGCACGGCGTGTCGGGACTGCGCGGAGCCGCGCACACGCTGCGCGGCGACTACATCGAGGCAGGCACGTGGGCCGTGATCGGCGCCGTCACGCGCGGCAGTCTCGACGTCCGCGGCGCCGAGGCCGAGGACATGGAGCCCATCGTGTCGGTGCTGCAGCGCATGCAGGTGCCGTGCACCATCGACGGCGGCAACGTGCACGTGACGCCGGGGCGCTGCCGGGCCATCGGCCGGCTCGTCACCGGGCTCTGGCCGGGATTCCCGAGCGACATGGTGAGCCTGTTCACCGTGCTCGCGACCCAGGCCGAGGGGCGCACGCTCATCCACGACTGGATGTACGAACTGCGGCTCTTCGCGCTCGAGCAGTTGAGCGGCATGCGGGCCGACATCTTCCTCTGCGACTCGCACCGCATGGTGGTGACCGGACCCACGCCGCTTCGTGGTCGTCACCTCGACACGCGGGACCTGCGGTCGGGCATGGCGCTCATCGCGGCCGCCCTGGCTGCCGAGGGGGAGAGCGTGGTGGGGCCGCTCGAGACCGTCGAGCGCGGCTACGCGCAGGTCGTCGAGCGGTTGACGGCCCTGGGCGCCAGGGTGTCCCGCGAGGACTGAGCCGCCCGACGAGCCAGTCGGTCGCCAGGGCCCGCGTCAGACCGGTGGCTTCGGCACCGGCTGTTGCTGGGGCTGCGGCAGGGGCCGCTGTTCGGGAATCGTGGGCAGCTGCGGGAACGCCGGGATGCCGAGTGGACCCTCCTGTGCTTCGGCGGGCGGCTGCGCCGGCCGGATGGGCACCGGGGTGATGACGGGCGCCTCGCTGATGCCGGGCCCCGATCGGCCGGCCAGGAACGGGCGCAGGTCGTCCTCGGTGATGTCCAGCACACGCACGATGCGCGGCGTGAGCATCAGCACGACGTCGGTCTGCTGCGATTCGCGCTCGTTGCTCGAGAAGATCTTCCCGAGCACGGGAATGTCGCTGAGGCCCGGGATGCCCTTGATCACCGTCCGCTCGTTGTCGCGGATCAGGCCGGCCAGCAGGTTGGTCTCGCCGTCGCGCAGGCGGATGTTGGTCGTGATCGACCGCGTGGCGAACGTGGGCAGGCCCGAGAATCCCGTGCCCGAGAGGCTGCTGACCTCCACCTTCACCGCCAGGCTGACGTCGTCGTTGTGGTGCGCGCGCGGCGTGATGTCGATGTTCACGCCGACGTTGCGGTAGGTGAACGAGGTGATGGGCTGCTGGTTGATGCCGCCTGTCGCGATGGGGGCGAAGGTCACCTGCGGCACCGGCACCTCCTCGCCGAACTTGGCCTGCGCCGGGAGTCCGTCGGACGTGCGGAGCTGGGGATTGGCGAGCACGCGCGTGTCGGCGTCCTGCTTGAGCAGACGGTAGTACAGCCCCGGCAGGTTGGTGAAGAACACGTCGCCCTGACCGAGGTTGCTCAGCTGCTCGAGGGTGATGCCCCCCTCCTGGTTGATGTCCACCTGGCCGGCGATGCCCGTGTCGTTGCCCGGCGACACGATCTGGATGCCGTACTGCTTGAACCGGGTCCGATCGACCTCGAGGAGCTCGACGTCGATCACCACCTCGGCCCGGGCCTTGTCGATGGCGGCGAGCAGCTTCGACGCCGCCTCGATGCGTTCGGGCGTGTCCTTGATCGAGATGGCGTTGGTGGCCGAAATGGGGGAGAGCCGTCGCGCATCGACCACGATGCGCAGCAGGTCGAGCGTCTCCTTGATGTCGGCGTTGCTCAGGTAGAAGGTCCGGATGACCTCCTCCTCGTACTCACGCCGCTTGGCGGCGCTGTCGGGCACGATGGTGACGGTGTTCGGGGCGGTCACGCGCCAGAACGTGCCGGTGGCGCGCCCGATGGCATCGAGGGCGGCCGGCAGCGTCGTGCCGCGCAGGTCGATCGAGAGCGGCACGCTGCGGTACTGCGGGTCGAAGACCACGCTGATCCCCGCGAAGCGGCCGATCGAGGTGAGTACGTCGCGGCTTCCCGCCTCGCGGAACACGACGGAGTCGGGCAGGGTGACGTCGGGGAGTTCACGACCCTCGGGCGGCAGCGCGCGGGCCCGGCTGATGATCGACTCGAGTTGCGTCGTCCCGTCCTTGCGCACCGCCATCTTGGTGCGCAGCGCGGCGCGGGTGTCACGGACCGCCGTCTCGGCTTCGCGACTCGCCGGGTTGAGCTCGAGCGCGAGCTGGAACTCGACGAGGGCCTCCTCGTACTTGGCCGCACCCGACAGGCGGCGGCCTTTGGTCAGGTGTTCCACCGAGCCACGAAGCTTGGCGCGCGTGAGGGCCGTCCTGATCTCGGGGTTGTCGGGATCCTCGGCCAGCGCCTGCGTATACGCCACGATGGCCTGGTCGAAGTCGTCGCGGCGCTCGGCGGCCTCGCCGATGCGATAGGCCTTCGGCGCGCCGCAGCCGGCCACCACGGCGGCGAGCAGCAGGGCGCCCACGAGGTGGGTCACCGCGCGCAACGGAAGGTCAGTCCTGCGTGACGACATCGACGCCCTTGGGCATGGTGAACACGAAACGGCTGTCGGGCACGCCGACATTCTCTCGCATGTTGGTGAAGGTGAACGTGGACGAGCCGCCCTGGCCGTCGACCACGATCAACTGGCGCAGGGCGTACGAGCGTGCGTCCACCACCAGCGTCAGCGACTCGTACTCCGGTTCGGCGCGAACGGGCCGCAGGCGGAGTGCGCGCGCTGCCGTGGTCCCGGCAGGCGCCGCTATCTCCTCGACGCGGAAGTCCCGCAGCAGGTCCCCGCGTCCGGCCAGAAAGAGGATTGGTGTGGGGATGCGTCCCTCTTCAGGCATCGCGCTCACGCGGACCTGCCGGTCGGCAGGCACGTAGAAATACATGCGCGTCCCGTCGGACACGAACAGCTTGCGTTCGGGGGCCTCGTAGTCCAAGCGCATCCGACCGGGCTTGCGAATCGCCACGGTGCCGCGTTCGACGGTGCGGCGCTTGAGGGCGCCCCCGACGTACGCCTGCTCGAAGCTGGCGGTGAAGTCGCGGACCTGCTGATACCGGGCCTGCACGGCTCGTGCGAGGGCGTCGGCCGACGAAGCCGCCGGCTGGGCGTGCAACGGCCCGACCACGCCCGACAGCATGAACACACCGGCCAGCAGCCATGTCCGCCGCCCGGCCTTCAGAACGATCGCTTGCATGTCACCTCCCGACACCTGGCGGGGCCGACCACGCACGCCCGGCGCGCTTGCTGGCCACGAAGTCCCTGATCGTGTCGAGGTCGCGCGTGTTCAGCACCTGCTGCCGCGTCAGGCCAGCCCGCCGGGCCAGGCCCACCCCGAACCGCATCTGCCGTCCGAGACGGTCGGCCATGTGGCAGTCGCTGTCGATCAGGATCGGCGCGCCGATGGCCGCGGCTCGCTCGGCCAGGGGCGCATCCAGGTCGAGATGCCCCGGAGCACCGTCGATCTCGACCGCCGTGCCGGTGCGGGCCGCTTCCTCGAAGAGACGATCGAAGGCCAGGTCGTAGCCGGGCTGCCGGCCGGGCGATCGATTGGCCGGATGGGTGATGACGTTCACCAGCGGGTGCCGCAGCACACGTTGGTATCGCTCGAGCAGGCGGTCCGGATCGTGGCCGTGTCCCTCGTGCATCGACGCCAGGACGATGTCGAAGCGTTCGAGCACGTGATCGGGCAGGTCGAGGCCGCCGTCCTCCGTGATGTCGCACTCCACCCCGTGCAGGATGGTGATCTCGGGCACGAGGGTCCGCACCTCCGCAATCTCGTCGGCCTGTTCCGCGATGCGATCCAGCGTGAGGACGCGCGCCGCGCGGGCCGAGGGCGAGTGGTCGGTGATGGCGACGTAGCGATAGCCCAGGGCGCGCGCCGCGTGCACCATCCCCGCCACGCTGTCGCGGCCGTCGCTGTACACCGTGTGCAGGTGCAGGTCGCCCTGGATGTCACCCACGTCGACCAGCGAGGGCAGGTCGCCGCGCGCGGCTCGGGCGATTACGTCCGGCCGGTCGCGGAGTTCGACCGGGATGAAGGCGAGTCCGAGGCGGTCGTACAGCTCGGCCTCGTCGGCGAGCCTGACGGGCGCCTGCCGGTCGAACAACGCGTCGCGCGTGAGGGTCAGGCCCAGCGCCGACGCGTGCGTGCGCATCGCGCGCACGTGGGCGCGCGGGCCGGTGTACCACACCAGACTGGTCGGCGACGCGCTCGGCGTCACGGCGTGCACCACGATGGGTTCCGGGTCGGCCGCGATGGCGAGCGCGCGTGTGCCCGCCACCACGACCACCTCATGCGCCAACGCGTCGGCCGCGCGGCGCGTCCACGCCTCGGGCTCCTCGGTGACGGCCAGCAGGGCCACGTCGGGGCTCAGGGGATCGGTGCGACGCAGCCCTCCGACCAGGTGCCAGGCCGTGGGCGCGCCGGCGGCGGCCGCAATCTCCTTACGGGCCTGACGGGCCTGCATCCAGGCGCGCCCGAGCGGTACGGCCGCCAGGTCAGACACGTCGCTCGACAGCACCTCGTCCACCAGCCCCTCCGACAGGTGCCGCTCGAGGTCGATCTCGAGGAGCAGGTCTTCGTCGGCGAGTCGGTGACGGAGCGCGTGCTGGCCATGGCGCAGGAGCGCCCGGGCGCCGGCCGGCAGCCGCCGATAGACCTGGCCAATCTCGTCGTGGTCCGACCGTCGCAGTCGCTCGAGGAGCTCGGCGTCGCGCCCGTGGGCCAGCCCCTGGCTTTCCAGGCTGCGTCGGACGAGGCTCCACGGCGTGCGCGGATGGGGATCGACCACACGCCTGATGGCCGTGGAGAGATGCGCGAGGCGGCCAGCCTCTGCCGCACGTCCTGACGCGCGGGACAGCCCGGCCATGTGGTCCAGCAGGTCGGCGACGACGACGGGGGAGCGGCGGCGGAAGCGGAACAGGGCAGGCTCCGGGTCAGTGCATCCGACAGCTGCCGGGCCCGCGCGGGTCGCCACAGGACCCGCATGGCGCGGGCGCCGACGCGCCGACACCCGCCGAGGCGTGCGCTGCGAACGTCGAGAACTGCTTGACGGGATCCGGCCGATCGCACGCCGGACACTGGTCCGGATGCCGGCCGTTCAGGACGATGGCTTCGAAGCGGTGGCCGCAGTGATCGCAGCGATACTCGAAGATGGGCACGATACAGGCATTATAGGAACGCCGAATGCGGAATGCCTAGTAGGCGCGGGGCTCGAGGCTCAGCGCTCGAGGGGCAGGGCGCAGAAACGCGAAAGCCACACGCGGACGTGTGGCTTCTGTGCGGTGTGGTGGACGGCAGGAGGCTCGAACTCCCGACCTCCGCGTTGCGAACGCGGCGCTCTCCCAGCTGAGCTAGCCGCCCACATTCTCGATCTGACGCCCGGCTCGCCGGCGTGTGCCCGGTCCCCAGTCTCCCTTCGGAGCCGACGACCGAATCGGAAGTGTAGCATACCCGACCGCTGCCCGAGATGAACGACGTCTTCCCGATAGCCCTCCGTCGCCTCGACGAGGCGGTGGCCGTGTGCCGACTCGACCCCCACGGCGACGTGCAGCCCTGGATGCGCACCGGTCCACTCTGGTCGGTCACCGGCACCGGCGACGAATTGTCGGTGGTGTGCCGGGCTACCGCCGTCCCGGCCGGCACGCGACACGAGGGACCGTTCACGGCCTTCATGGTGATCGGACCGCTCGATTTCGCCCTGTCGGGCATCCTCGCGCGTCTCAGCCACCCACTCGCCGACGCCGGGATCCCGATCTTCGTGGTCTCCACCTTCGACACCGACTACGTCCTCGTCCGGACCGGTCAGGCCGACGCTGCCACGGCCTGCTGGCGTGCAGTCGCGTTCACCGTCGGGTGAGGCGCGCCAACGATCGCGGAAGAGACCTGTCCGGCCTGGAGTACAGCTCGACTGGTGCGGCACGGCGTGCAGGCCGGATCCGGGGCGAACGGCCGCGCCGCGTTGAGGTCACTCCGCCTGGCACGGCCCTTGATCTCTGGAGGGACAGGCAAGGAGACCAACGATGAACGTCCACTCCGCTCCCTCTCTCGCGCGTGCCGGTGCCCTCGTCGTGGCCCTGGCTGGTGTTTCGGCGTGTGCTCCCGGTTCGTCCGTCCCTCCCGCGGTCTCACAGCAGGCCGGCGCGGCACCCATCCTGTTGTCGTGCCCCGCCGGTCAGCAGCCGCTCCTGCGGCAGGTGCTCGTCAACGGCGCGCCGGTGTCGCAGGTCGAGTGTGTGGCCGCAGGCGCCGCCGTGCCCGGGGCTGCCGCGGCGGCCCTGACGCCGGCGCCCATGACGTCGGTGCCGCAGGGGTACGCGACCATCCCCACACCCATGGCGCCCATGGCCGCGTCGGTCGCGCCGACCGTGCCGTACGCGGTGCCGGCGGCCGAGGATCGCGGCGGCTTGACGGCGCCCCGCGCGCGGCGGGTGGTCTACGACGATGACGTGGTCGAGTATCGACCGGCGAAGAAGGGCCGGAGCGTGAAGAAGAGCCTGCTCATCATCGGGTCGTCGGCCGGTGTCGGCGCCGGTGTCGGCGCCGCGACCGGCGGGAAGAAGGGCGCGCTCATCGGGGCGGCCATCGGCGGCGGCGCCGCGACGGTCTGGGACCAGGTGACCCGTCGCTGAGCAGGGGAGACGCGGCCCGGATCGCGTCATGCAGGATAAGGCGCGCGCCGTCCAGAGGGCGGCGCGCGCCGTTTGCGTTTATACTGCTGCGGTTGCCGGCGTCGGTGCCGACGTCGGCGGGCTTCCTGATTCCCCAGAGGATAGACGTTCTCGTATGAGCAAGGTTCGTCGGATTGGTGTACTCACCGGCGGTGGCGACGCCCCGGGACTCAACGCGGTCATCCGTGCCGTCGTCAAGTCGTCCTACAACCACGGCATCGAGTGCCTTGGGTTGGAGAACAGCTTCGACGGGTTGCTCGAGACGAACCGGCACACGGTCCTCACGCCGAAGAACGTCACCGGCATCCTCCGCCTCGGCGGCACCATCCTCGGCACCGTCAACCGCGGCAATCCGTTCGTGAAGCCGGTGGAGACCTCCGAAGGCCCGCGCGACTACGCCGATCGGTGCCTCGAGATGTTCCATCGCCTCCAGATCGACGGCATCGTCGTCATCGGCGGCGACGGCACGCTGTCGATCGCCCACGAGTTCAACAAGAAGGGCATGCCCATCATCGGCGTGCCCAAGACGATCGACAACGACATCGTCGGCACGACCAACTGCTTCGGGTTCGACACCGCGGTCACGTTTGCGACCGACGCCATCGATCGCCTGCACACGACCGCCCAGGCGCACCAGCGCGTCATGGTCGTCGAGGTGATGGGGCGCTATGCCGGCTGGATCGCGCTCTACTCGGGCGTGGCGGGCGGCGCCGACGTGATCATGATCCCCGAGATTCCCTACGACATCGAGAACGTGGCGCGGCGCATCAAGGAGCGCGATTCGTTCGGCGCGAAGTTCTCCATCGTGGTCGTTGCGGAAGGGGCGGTGCCGAAGGGCGGGAAGGTGTCGCTCGTGAAGGCCGCCGACGGGGGCTACGTGGAGCGCCTCGGCGGCGTTGGCCACCGTGTGGCCTCGGAACTCGAGAAGCTCACCGGCAAGGAAACCCGCACCGTGGTGCTCGGGCACCTGCAGCGCGGCGGCTCGCCGACCAGCTTCGACCGCATGCTCGCGACGCGCTTCGGCGCGATGGCCGTCGAACTCCTCATGAAGGGCGAGAGCGATCGGATGGTCGCGTTCCACCCGCCCGAGATCGGCTCGGTGCCCCTGGCCGACGTGGGTGGCAAGATGCGCCTCGTGCCGGCCGACGGCGACGTCGTCCGCACCGCCAAGTCGCTCGGGATCAGTTTCGGAGACGAATAGCGCCGCCTACGGCCTGCGGCCTACAGCCTACATGATGGCGCCTGACGCCTACGCGTAGGCTCGTAGGCCATAGGCTGGTAGGCTGTGCGATTCACTACGCCATCGGGTCATCGAAGATCGCGCGCAGCTGGTCGTGGTCCTGCGTGTAGCCGAGGGCCAGCATCAGCTTGATGCGCGCCTTCACGCCGCTCAGGCGTCCGGCGAAGATCAGGCCCAGGTCGCGCAGGCCACGGCCCCCACCCTCGTATCCATACCGTTCGCGCACGCTGCCCGCGCCGCAGCGCGACGTGAGCACGATTGGCAGGCCGGCCTGCACCGCCGTGACGAGATCGTCGAGCATGGCGGGAGGCACGTTGCCGCGCCCGAGCGCCTCGATGACGAGGCCCCTGGCGCCCGCCGCCATCGAACAGCGCACGAACCGCCCGTCGGCTCCGGCGGCCACCTTGATCAGGTCCACGTCCGGCTCGATGCGGCGCACGCGGAGCAGCCCGTCGGCGGTGGCGTCGCACCAGGTCCCCTCGCGTGGTGTGGCCCGCAGGTAGCGCACGACGCCGGCATCCACCACGCCCACCGGTCCGAACTCGCGCGACTGGAAGGAGGCTGCGGCCTCGGTGTGGACCTTCTCGACCTCTCGGGCCGAGAGGATCTGTTCGTTCATCGCCACCATGACCCCCCGGCCCCGCGAGGACGGCGCGCCGGCGACCTTCACGGCGTGCACGAGATTGGCCGGGCCGTCCCAACTCGGTTCCGACATCGTCCGGATGGCGCCGACCAGGACGACGGGCTTGTCGGTGCGGAGGGCGATGTCGAGGAAGTAGGCCGTCTCCTCGAGCGTGTCGGTGCCGTGCGTCACGACGACGCCGTCGACGTCGGGGCGCTCGAGCCAGGCCGCGACGCGGCGTGTCAGCCGCCACATGTGCTCGGGGGTGACGTGCGGTCCGGGAAGCTGCGCGACGTCCTCGAGCTCGATGTCGGCGACGTCGGCCAGCTGTGGGACGTGCGCGAGGATGTCGTCGCCGCGCATCGCCGGCACGGCCGATCCCGAGCGCGCGTCGATGCGCATCGAGATCGTGCCGCCGGTGAACAGGATGGCGACGGTGGGGGTCACACCGTGAGGAGTTCCTGGTCCTTCTTCTTCTGCAGGTCGTCGATCTGCCCGACGTGCTGGTCGGTCATCTTCTGCACGTCGTCGAGGCCGCGCCGCTCGTCGTCCTCGGAGATGGCGTGGTCCTTGAGGAGCTTCTTCAGCTTGTCGTTGGCATCGCGCCGCACCTGCCGCACGCCGTTGCGGGCTTCCTCGGCCAGCTTGTGCACGACCTTGGTGAGTTCCTTGCGTCGCTCCTCGGTGAGCGCGGGCAGGGGGATGCGCACGACCTTGCCGTCGTTGCTCGGGTTCAGCCCGAGGTTGGCCGAACGGATGGCCTTCTCGATGGCGCCCATCAACTGCGGGTCGAACGGCTGCGCGACGATCAGCGTGGACTCGGGCACCGAGAGCTGCGCGACCTGGTTGAGCGGCATGGACGCGCCATAGGCCTCCACGTGCACGCCGTCGAGCAGGGCCGTCGAGGCGCGGCCCGTCCGCACACCCGCCATCTCCCGCTTGAGGTGGTCGAGCACCCCTCCCATCCGCTTGCGCGACTCGTCGAACAGCGACTTCAGATCCGTGGCGTCCATCGTCGTGTGTCCTGCTCCGTGATCAGGCGGTGACCAGCGAGCCCACCGGCTCGCCCAGGATGGCGCGCCGCATGTTGCCGTGCGCGTTCAGGTCGAGCACCACGATGGGCATCTTGTTGTCCATGCACAGCGAGATGGCGGTGGCGTCCATCACCTGGAGGCCCTGTTCGAGCACCTGCAGGTAGGTGATGCGCTCGTACCGCGTCGCCGTGGCGTCCTTCTTGGGGTCGGCGGTGTAGATGCCGTCGACCTTGGTGGCCTTCATGATGACGTCGGCCTTGATCTCCATCGCGCGGAGCGCCGCCGCCGTGTCGGTGGTGAAGTAGGGGTTGCCGGTGCCGGCGGCGAACACGACCACGCGGCCCTTCTCGAGGTGGCGGATGGCGCGACGTCGGATGAAGGGCTCGGCGACGGCACGCATTTCGATGGCCGTGAGCACGCGCGTCGGCACGCCGTGGTGCTCGAGGCCGTCCTGCAGGGCCAGGCCGTTCATCACCGTGGCCAGCATGCCCATGTAGTCGGCCGTGGCGCGGTCCATGCCCCGGGCGCTGCCGGCCATGCCGCGGAAGATGTTGCCCCCGCCGATGACGATGGCCACCTGCACACCGAGCGTGCGAATCTCGGCCACCTCCTCGGCGATGCGCGTGACGACGGCGGGATCGACGCCGTAACCCTGATCGCCCATCAGGGCTTCACCGGACAGCTTGAGGAGGACGCGGGTGTAGGCGGGGCGCACGGACATGCCGGGCGAGATTATATCGAGGACGGAGGAGCGAGGAGAGAGGAATGAGGTAGGTGCGAGGGGCAGAGGAAGCACGGCGGCTCGAAGTGGGCGGCGGGGACAGCGGGGAGGTCGTGCCAGTTCCTGGCATCCGTTTCCGCTTCTCAGGCAGCACCACTCTGGTGCCAGCCGTCCACCCATTCGACTGGAACTCCCATGCTCACGATGTCCCGCCGCCTGCATCTGCCGATTGTCGCCCTCGCCTCGCTCGCCAGCCTGGGCCCCGTCGCCCCGGCCGCCGCGCAGGCCGACGGCAACAGCCGGATGAGCGTCACCGTGGCCTTCGGCGCGGGCCTGAACACGGCGCAGCCGGGCAACGCCGCCAACCATCACGTGCTGCCGAAGACGATCGAGGTCAAGGCCGGCGGCGTCGTCAACTTCGCGGTGGCGGGGTTCCACCAGATTACGGTCTACCAGGACGGCATAGACGCCGAGGGGATCCTCGTGCCGCCGAGCGGGCTGTATGTGAACGACCTGAACGGCGTCTACTACATGGGCATCGTGCCGGCCGGCGGCCCGATGAACACGCCGGCGACGACCAACCCGTCCAACGCGCTCAACCGCGTCGAGTCGGTGACGTTCCCCGAGCCGGGTGTGTACCTCGTGATCTGCAACATCCGCACGCATTTCACCGACGGGAAGTATGCCTACGTGAAGGTGAGCCGGTAGCTCGACCTCCCCAACCCCGTCAAGCAGGTGGAAAGGGAGTAGAGTGGCCGTCACGGCACGACAGTGCGACCCATCCTGACGTTCGTGAGACCGCCGCCAGTGGCCAATCGGGCTGTATGCGGTGCTCTGCTCGTGTGGGTCGCCTTCCTCGTCGCGCCGCCGATCTCGGCGGCGCAGACGCTGACCGGCGCGATCATCGGCACCGTGAAGGACCCGCGGGGCGGCCTGCTCCAGGGTGCACGCGTCCGCGTGTCCTCGCCGGCGCTCATCGGCGGGGCCGTCATCCAGACCACCAACGCCAGAGGGCAGCTGCGCTTTCCCGTCCTCCCTCCGGGCGCATACGCCCTCGAGATCGAACTGCAGGGCTTCGCGCCGTTCCACGAGGTCGGCATCCGCATGGGCGCGGGCGCGACCATCGATCGCCTCGTGGTCCTCCAGCTGGCCGGCGTCGCCGAATCGATCGTCATCGAAGGCACCGGCTCCCACCTCGAGGCGCGGGACCCGGGGCTCGGGACCCGATTCAGGCACGACGACCTCAGAGCCATCCCGACGCGTCGCGCCAGCATGTTCGACTTCGTGAGGGCGGCTCCCGGCATCTCGCCCACGGCGCCCGCCAGCGGCACCGAGACGACGGTCTCCGCGTTCGGCTCGGGCACCAACGAGAACCAGTTCCTCTTCGACGGCACGAACTTCACCTGCCCGTGCAACGGCGTGGCCCGGGCCGAACCCGGCGTGGACTTCATCCAGGAGATCCACGTCCAGTCCATCGGCGCGTCGGCCGAGTACGGCAACGTGCAGGGCGCCGTCATCAACGTCATCACACGCCAGGGCGGCGAACGGTTCCAGTTCGACACGGCCTACTACGGCCAGACGTCCGCGCTGACGGCGCAACCACGGCGTCTCCCGGTTCCGGGCTCTGGCGAAGACGAGACCGGGTACGAGCGCGCGCTCTACCGTGACGTCACGGCCAACCTCGGTGGCCCGGTCGTGAGCGATCGCCTGTGGTTCTTCGCCGGGTATCAGCACCTGCGCGACCACGACAGTCAGCCGGGTACCGACCCGGTGTTTCCGAGAACCGACGCGCAGGACAAGATCTTCGTGAAGCTGACGTGGAGATTCTCGCCGGCCTGGCAGTTGACGCAGAGCGTGCACGACGAGCGCTGGGTCAGCCCCCAACGGCCGACCATCGTCACGCCCATCGAGGCGACCACGCGCACGCGCGGCTCGGTTCCCGCCATCACGTTCGGTCATCTCACGCACACGCTCTCGCCCGACACGCTCTGGGACGCGCGCGTCGGCCGGTTCGCCTACACGCAGGAGAACCCGCCAGCGCACGGCGACCGGACGGTCGCCAGCCACTTCGATCGCCTCACGGGCGTCACCACCGGCGCTCCGCGTCAGTTTGGCGCATCGACGATTGCACGGACGACGGCGAAGGCGACGCTCAGCCACTACAGGCCCGGCTGGTTCGGCGCGGATCATCAGTGGAAGGTCGGCGCGCAGGTGGAGCGCGGCGACCATCACGGCACGAGCATCGTGCCGACCGGTGTGCGGTACGTGGACAACGGCCTCCAGCCGTTCCAGGCAATCGCCAGCAAGCCGTCCACCTCGGGAGGCCTGTTCGTCGCGGCCTCGGCGTTTGCAAGCGACGCCGTCACCGTGGGCGATCGTGTGACTGTCAGCGCCGGCCTTCGGTTCGACCACAGCCGAGCCGAGAGCCAGGATCTTGCGGCGATCGATCTCGATGGCGGCAGGACGGGCGGCACCGTCGGCGGGCGTGGCGCGCTCTACACCTGGAACATCCTCTCGCCGCGCCTCGGTGTGACCGCGAAGCTGACTGGCGATGGAAGGACGATACTTCGGGCCAGCTACGGCCGGTTCAGCCAGGGCGTGATGACTGGTGAGCTGAGCCCGTTCCATCCTGGCGCCGCGACGGTCACGACTGCGGCATTCGACGCCTCGACCGGCGGCTTCACGCGCATCGTCTCCGTCGTCGATCCGGCCAGCAACCTGCAACTCGACGCCCACACGCGCGCGCCGCGCACCGACGAGTTCTCCGTCGGGGCAGACCGGGAACTGGGACGGCGGCTTGCCGTGTCGGTCGCGTATGTTCGCAAGGACGGCCGCAACTTCATCGGGTGGACCGACATCGGCGGGCGATACGTCGAGCAGTTGCGCGCGCTGCCCGATAGCCGCGCACTGCCCGTCGCGGTGCTGGTCAACGCGACCAGTGCACGCCGCTTCCTGCTCACGAACCCCGGCGAGTACTCGCTGACATACAACGGCCTGGTCGTGGTCGCCGAGAAGCGCCGATCGCAGGGGTGGCAGGCGTTCGGGTCGTACACGTACTCGCGCGCGTCAGGGCTTCTGCCCTCGAGCGGGGCGACCGCGTCGGGCCCGCAGGTCAGCACGATTGCCCCGCCCAACCCCATCACCTTCGGCCGCGATCCCAACGACCTCACCCACGCGCGCGGCCGGCTGCCGAACGACCGCCCGCACATCTTCCGCGTGATGGGCACCGTGGACGTGCCGGGAGCCGGCGTGGTCATCGCGGGCAACCTGCAGCACTTCAGCGGCAAGCCCTGGGCGGCGACCGCGCAGGTGCTGCTGCCGCAGGGCGATCAACGCGTGCTGCTCGAGCCGCGCGGGACACGACGGCTGGCGGCGCAGACACTGCTCGACGTCCGCGCGTCGAAGGCCATCGCTTTCCGAGGCCAGGTCAGAGTCGAACTGCTGCTGGACGTGCTCAACGCGCTGAACGACGCGTCGCCCGAGAGCCTGGCGACCGACAACGTCTTCAGCACGAACTTCGGCCTCCCCACGGCCTTCGTGGACCCCCGTCGTGTCATGCTCGGCGTACGACTGAATCTCGGCCGATGAAATGAGCGTGTGGTGCCCGCCTCCAGGCCGACCACGATCATCGCGGCAGATCGATCAGCACGACATCCGAGTTCTCGCGTGAGCGATCGAACACGATGTGCCTGCCATCCGGCGTGATGTCGAACGCGCCGACGGCGCCGCGGTTGGCCAGTCGCGTGAGTTGCCGAGTCTGCTTGGTGGCAAAGTCGAGCAGCCAGAAGTCGATCGACATCAGTGACGCCAGGTACACCAGCCCCGTGCCGTCGGGCAGGAAACGATATCCGCCCGGGCGAACCCGCACCGACGGCAGTTCCACCTGGGCGCCGTCCGGTCGTACGGCCAACAGCGGCACCTGGCCGCCCACGCTCGCGGCATACACGATGAGGTCGCCCTTGGGCGACCACACGGGATTGAAGGCCTGGCCGTGCACGAGCCTGCGGGGGGCGCTCCCGTCGGCTGGAATCGTGAACAGACCGTCGCCGCCGCCGTCGTCGCCGCCGGTGGCGATCGTCGTCCCGTCAGGCGACCAGTCAGCCAGGCCCCTCACGTCGACCGACGGCGCCAACGCTCGCACATCGGTGCCGTCGGCGGCCATGACGGCCAGATGTCGCCGTGGCCCGTTCCTGACCTGGACCGCGACTTTCGTGCCATCGCGCGAGACCGCCGGCGGTTCGACCAGCGGGCCGTCCGTGCCTCGCCTGACCAGCACCGCTCCAGACTCGTCGAGTCTCCAGAGTCCGTCAGCCCGGCCGCTGGTCGACAGGAAGAACAGCGACGCCCCGGCAAAGCGCGGCGCGAGCGCCCTGAACGTGGGCACCGCGTAGCGTTCGACGTCGCGCTCCGCGGCGACGGCGTCCTGCACGGGCACGCGCCAGAGGTTGGCCGTGGGATTGGCCCTGGTGGCGACGACTCGCCGGCCATCGCGGCTGACGGCCACCGACGTGTACTGCTCGAGCCCCACCGTGGCCCGGCGCGCGACGCCCGTCTCGACGTCGAGCGCCCACAGCCACGGCCCGGACCAGTCGTCGGCCCGGCCGACGTAGAGCAGTGTGCGTGCGTCGAGCGGCGCCAGGAAGTTCAGCGCGCTGCTGCGCGCGCTCACGCGCAGTGGGGCGCCGCCGGACGCGCTGATCTTCCAGACGTCCATCGTCTCGGTGGGATCGGTGCCGCGCACGAAGTAGATCCACTGCCCGTCCGGGGACCAGACCGGGTTGTGGTTGTGATGCTTCTCCCGCTCGGCGAGCAGAGGGCGGGCGTCCGCGCCGGTGCCGTCGGCGATGAACAGCGAGTCGCCCAGTGCGGTGTCGATCTTGACGAAGACCACCCGGCGGCCATCCGGCGACCAGGCGGGACTCGTGAGGAGCTCGCGCAGAAACGGCCGGGTCGCGCCGCCGTTCAGCGGAACGAGGACCTTGCGCGCCGCGTTCCCCCCGTACCAGACCTCCGCACCGTCACTCGAGAATCCGAAGCTGCGCTGCAGGGTCGACGGCGGATTGATCGACCGGTCGTCCGGCGTGAGATTGACGAAGCGATTGGTGCCCAACTGCGTCTGCCAGAGCTGCCACGGCCCCCCACGGTCGCCGACGAACACCACGAATCTCCCGTCGGGCGAGATGTCGGCGCCGCCTTCGTCGCCGTCCCAGTCCGTGATGCGCGAGAACTGCGCGTGCTGAAGCGGGTTCGGCAGCTCGGCGAGTGGCGCCGGGCGCGACAGTTGAAGGATGCCGAGTGCCGCGGCGCTCGCGGCCGCGACCGCCCACGGCAGCCATCGCGTCCACCAGCGCCGGCTGCCGGACGGTATCTCGCCGGCGATCTCTCCGGTGGCGGGCGTGGCGATCGCGTCGATCACGAGCCGTGCCTCGCCGATGTCCCGCAGGCGCTCCCGCGCGTCCTTGACCAGGCACCGACCGAGGAGCCGGCGCACCGGCGCAGGCGTCGTGGCAGGCAGCGCCGCCCAGTCGGGTTCGCGCTCCAGGATCTTTGCCATCGTATCGGACGCGGTGGCGCCGGCAAACGGCACTCGGCCGGTGAGCGTCTCGAAGAGCACGCACCCGAAGGCCCAGATGTCCGTGCGCTTGTCGACCGGCTGGCCCCGGGCCTGCTCGGGGCTCATGTAGGCCGCCGTGCCGAGCACGGCGCCCTCGCGGGTGTGATCGGCGGTCGCCACGCGCGCGTCCGTGAGATCCGGCGCTCGGCGGTCGAGCACGACGGTCTTGGCCAGTCCGAAGTCCAGGACCTTGACCTGGCCGGCTGGCGTGATGACGATGTTCGACGGCTTCAGATCGCGGTGGATGATCCCCCGCTCGTGCGCGGCCTCGAGCGCCTCGGCGATCTGCCGTGCCACGGCCAGCGCCTCGCTCTGAGGCAGCCCGGGGCTCGCTTCGCTGCGGCGATGGGCAAGGACTCGGGCGAGGGTCGTGCCGTCGACGAGTTCCAGGACCAGGAACCTGAGGCCGTCGACCTCGTCGAGCCCGTAGATCGCGCAGATGCCGGGATGATTGAGCGCGGCGAGCGTCCGCGCCTCGCGTTCGAGGCGCGCGAGGCGTGCGGCATCGCTCGTGAAGAGCGGCGGCAGCAGCTTGATGGCGACCTCGCGTCCGAGCGTCGCGTCTCGTGCCCGGTACACCTCGCCCATGCCGCCGGCGCCGATGAACGCATCGAGGGTGTACCGGCCGAGGGTCCGGCCCGTCAACGATCCTGAAGCCGCGACGTCGACTGGCGCACCGCCCGCGCCCATTCGCTGCTCCGCGAGCATCCCGTCGTCGGAGGCTTCTGCCAGCAGCGATGCCACCTCGCGGCGCAGTGCTTCGTCATCGCCGCACGAGTCGGCCAGCCACGCCTCGCGCTCGCCGGGCGCCCTCGCGCGCGCCTGGTGGTAGAGCGACTCGATCGCGGCCCAGCGCGCGGGCGTCATGACGACGGCCCGGGGCCGGCCCGCTCAGCCTCGTGCGACGACCCGCCGCGCATCTCTCGCTGCAGCCACGCTCTTGCCAGCTTCCAGTCCCGCATCACCGTGTCGGGCGAGACCTCGAGGATGGACGCCGTTTCCTTGACGCTCAACCCGCCGAAGAAGCGCAGCTCCACCACGCGGCTCTTGCGTGTGTCGAACTGCGCCAGCGCCTCGAGCGCGTCGTCTAGCGCGACGACATCCTGACGCGGCCCCGTTGTGACGGCGAGCGCCTCGTCGAAGGTGACCCGCGCGAGCGGACCGCCGCGCTTGCCTGCCCGGCGTGCACGCGCGTGGTCCACGAGAATGTGACGCATCACGCGCGCGCACACCGCAAGAAAGTGCGCCCGGCTCTGCCATCTCACGTCGTGGACGTCGACCAGCCGGAGATAGGCTTCGTTGACCAGCGCCGTCGCCTGCAGGCTGTGCCCGGCCTGCTCCCGCGCCGCCCATCGGCGCGCGATGTCGTGGAGCTCACCCTGGACCAGCGGGATCAGGCGCTGCAGGGCGTGCTCGTCGCCCTGGCTCCACTTGAGCAGCAGTGCGGTCACGTCGGAGGGGTTCGAGGGCAATGAAGCGATTCTAGTCCTGAACCGGTTGAAGAGGTTGTACGGGCGACGCCAGGTTGGCGCCGCAGTCCGGTCCGGGCTCGAGTGCCAGTTCCCGGCGGCCGTTTCCGCTTCTCGAACAGGAGCGGATCCCTCATGGCAATCAGAGCGCTGACCGGCGTCTTCCTCGTGTTCGCAACGGCGCTTGCGGGGTGCGACGGCGAGAATCCCATTCGCGGGCCCGTGGCACCCTCACCAGCCGAGACGCTGACGTCCGGGCCGTCTCCGACGCCCTCGTTGCGTGCATTCGTCGAGTCGTCCACCGGCTTCTCGACGACCGACGTGCGTGACGCCGACGATCAGGTGATTCGGATCAACAGCGCCAACGAGCTGATCTGGACTCCGGACGGCACGCGCCTGAAGGGGTACAGCGTCAAGACCATTCAGGGAAGTCACGGCGTCGTCACCTTCATCGAGGGCAGCATCTGCGATGCCTGCTACGCCTTCGAAGTGCGGTTCGGCACGGCGAACGGGGAGCGGCGCGCCTATCTCACCGTCGACTACGGCCACGACAACCCCGGAACACTCGTGGACGTCGAACTCGCGGGCGGCAGGTTGGTCGTGAGGGCTACTGACGTCTTTGCTCCGGGATCGTACACGTTGTCGGGTGAGGTCACCGAGGTCGTGAACGGCCGCGTCGTGCCGGTCGTCGGCGTGTCGGTCTATCGGGGCATGACGACCGGATGGCAGGGGGCAAGGACCGACCAGCGCGGGTTCTACAGCCTCGGCGGGATGTACACGAGCAGCGACGACGTCGCGGTCTCCGACGACAAGTATCGGCCGTTTCGGCAAGTGGTGCCGATCAACGGTGACACGCGGTTCGACATCAGGCTCGACAGCCGTTGACGGCGAGGCTGAATGGGTGCGGTCCACAGGCTGCTGGCTGCAGGCTGCCAGAAATAGGGAAGGGCGCCTCGGCCATGCCGAGGCGCCCTCGAGTCGACTGCAGGCCGAACGCCCGTCAGGCCTGGCTCGCTTCGCCCACCTTGAAGCGCGCGAAACCCTTCACGGCCACCGGCG
>VFQN01000314.1_pt1 | contig 96175 bp, 90 predicted proteins | sample 3512371 | NCBI WGS metagenome assembly VFQN01 (sample SAMN10412370, study PRJNA504923) | tailings metagenome | isolation source: Replicate 2 from Balatoc abandoned mine | place: Philippines: Itogon, Benguet | collected 2017-08-28 | reverse complement strand
GCGATCAACACGGCGGCGCGGGAGATTGCGGCGGGCAATGCGGACCTGAGTTCGCGCACCGAAGAGCAGGCGAGCTCGCTGGAAGAGACGGCCAGTTCGATGGAAGAGCTGAACGCGACGGTGAAGCAGAACGCGGAAAGTGCGCAGAAGGCGAACCAGCTGGGCCATCAGAGCAACGAAGCGGTGATGCGCGGCGCGGAAACGGTGAAGCGGGTGGTGCTGACAATGTCGGACATCCAGGACTCGAGCCGGAAGATCGCGGACATCATCGGCGTGATCGACTCGATCGCATTCCAGACCAACATCCTTGCGCTGAACGCGGCGGTGGAAGCGGCACGCGCGGGCGAACAGGGTCGGGGCTTCGCGGTGGTGGCGAGCGAGGTGCGCAACCTTGCGCAGCGCAGCGCGCAGGCGGCGAAGGAGATCAAGGGTCTGATCGCCGACTCGGTCGAGCGTGTCGATGGCGGCGCGAAGCTGGTGGCCGAGGCGGGCGCGACGATGGAGCAGGTGGTCGACAGCTTCCGTCAGGTGACGGGTCTGGTGACGGACATCGCGTCGGCGAGCCAGGAACAGTCGTCGGGGATTGCGCAGGTGACGCAGGCGGTGAGCCAGATGGATGGCGTCACGCAGCAGAACGCGGCGCTGGTGGAACAGGCGGCGGCGGCGGCGGAAAGTCTGGAAGAGCAGGCGCGTTCGCTGATGCGCGCGGTGGGTCAGTTCAAGCTGGACGAAGGTGGTCGGGTTGCGTCGTTCGAGGGGCCGGGCGCGGTGTCGCGCGAGGCGGCGAACAGCGAGCCGGTGCTGCCGCGTTCGCGCGGCGGTGCGCTGGGCAAGGTCAAGCGCATTGCGCCGACGGCGCAGGCGGCCTTCGCCGAAGAGGAATGGGAAGAGTTCTGAACGCGCGGCCAGACCACGCGACACATCGATCAGCAGGGAGGCAGGAGAGTACGTCATGCGCAACAATTCGCCGGTGACCGGGCGTGAGGTCGAACTGACCGAGCGACACAATCTCGTGTCGCGTACCGATCTGCAGGGCCGGATCGTCTTCGCGAACCGTGATTTCGTCGAAGTGAGCGGCTTCGACGAGGCCGAACTGGTCGGCCAGCCGCACAACATCGTGCGCCACCCGGACATGCCGCGCGAAGCCTTCGACGACATGTGGCGCTGCCTGAAGGCGGAGCGCCCGTGGACCGGTCTGGTCAAGAACCGCTGCAAGAACGGCGATCACTACTGGGTGCTCGCCAACGCCACGCCGCTGCTGGAGAGCGGCGTCGTGACCGGCTACATATCGGTGCGCACACGCGCCTCGCGCGAGCAGATCGCGGCGGCCGAGAGCGCCTACCGTGCTTTCCGCGAAGGTCAGGCAAAGGGGCTGGCGATCCGCGACGGCGTGGTGGTCCGGAGCGGTTTCTCGCCGACACGTCTTGTTGCCGACCTGAGCATCAAGGCGCGCATGTTCGCCATCGTCGGCATTCTCGGCCTGGCGATGGCCGGCATAGCCGCGACCGGCATGCGGGCGCTGCAGAACAACGAAGCGACCCTGAAGGTGGTCTACAACGATCGCGTGGTGCCGACCCAGCAGCTCAAAGTGGTTGCCGACATGTATGCGGTGAATATCGTCGATACCGCGCACAAGGTGCGCAACGGCAACATCGACTTCGCCGCCGGCAGCAAGAATCTCGAGCAGGCGCGCGATGCCATCGGCAAGAACTGGGACAGCTACCGCGCCAGCCAGATGACGGCGGAGGAGAGGGCTCTGGTCGATCAGGCCGTGCCGCTGATGAAGACCGCCGACGCGTCGATCGAACGTCTGGCCGCCATCATGGCGAGCAAGGACATGGCGGCGCTGACCGCCTACACGGTGCAGGACCTGTATCCGGTGATCGATCCGATCTCCGGCAAGATCAGCGAACTGGTCGATCTGCAGATCCGCGTCGCCGGCTCGGAGATCGAGCACGTGCGCAGCGAATCGTCGTCGGCCTTCGCCGTCATGGCGGCGCTGCTCGCCGTGGGCGTGCTGATCGCAGCGGTCGGCGCCTGGCTGCTGCTGCGCTCGATACTGCGGCCGATCGCCGACGTGAAAGCCATCGTCCGCCGCATGGCGGAGGGCCGGCTCGACGTCGATGTCGACACCACGCGCCGCGACGAGATGGTCGCCATCCTCGACGCGATGAAGACGATGAAGATCAAGCTCGGCGCCGACATGGCCGAGGAGCGCCGTGTGGCCGACGAGAACCTGCGCATCCGCGAGGCGCTCGATTCGGTCACCACCAATGTGCGCATCGCCGATCCGAACGGCAAGGTGCTGTACGCGAACAAGACACTGATCGACACGCTGCGCCGCACCGAAGCGGACATCCGCAGGAAGCTGCCGCAGTTTTCGGCCGAGCGCTTCATCGGCAGCGACATCACCGTGTTCTACGACGATCCGGAAGCGGCGCGTCGCCGCCTCGCTTCGCTGTCCAGCACGGTAAGGAGCGAGATCGTCATCGGCGGTCGCCTCTACCAGCTCACCACCAGCCCGATCACCAATGCCGCTGGCCAGCGCCTCGGCTCGGTCGGTGAGTGGCTGGATCGCACCGACGAGGTGGCGATCGAGAAGGAGGTAACCGATCTGGTGCGCAGCGCCGGCGAAGGCGATTTCTCGCAGCGCCTGACGGTGGACGGCAAGCAGGGCTTCTTCCGCCAGCTGGCCGAAGGTCTCAACGGACTGGTGCAGCAGGTTTCCGACGGTCTGAGCGATGTCGCCAACGTGCTCAACGCAATGGCCGGTGGCGACCTGAACCGCAAGATCGAGCGCGAATACGCCGGTACCTTCGCCCAACTGAAGGACGACACGAACACGACGGTGGACAAGCTGCGCGAGGTGGTGGGCCGGATCAAGGACTCGACCGAAGCGATCAACACGGCGGCGCGGGAGATTGCGGCGGGCAATGCGGACCTGAGTTCGCGCACCGAAGAGCAGGCGAGCTCGCTGGAAGAGACGGCCAGTTCGATGGAAGAGCTGAACGCGACGGTGAAGCAGAACGCGGAAAGTGCGCAGAAGGCGAACCAGCTGGGCCATCAGAGCAACGAAGCGGTGATGCGCGGCGCGGAAACGGTGAAGCGGGTGGTGCTGACAATGTCGGACATCCAGGACTCGAGCCGGAAGATCGCGGACATCATCGGCGTGATCGACTCGATCGCATTCCAGACCAACATCCTTGCGCTGAACGCGGCGGTGGAAGCGGCACGCGCGGGCGAACAGGGTCGGGGCTTCGCGGTGGTGGCGAGCGAGGTGCGCAACCTTGCGCAGCGCAGCGCGCAGGCGGCGAAGGAGATCAAGGGTCTGATCGCCGACTCGGTCGAGCGTGTCGATGGCGGCGCGAAGCTGGTGGCCGAGGCGGGCGCGACGATGGAGCAGGTGGTCGACAGCTTCCGTCAGGTGACGGGTCTGGTGACGGACATCGCGTCGGCGAGCCAGGAACAGTCGTCGGGGATTGCGCAGGTGACGCAGGCGGTGAGCCAGATGGATGGCGTCACGCAGCAGAACGCGGCGCTGGTGGAACAGGCGGCGGCGGCGGCGGAAAGTCTGGAAGAGCAGGCGCGTTCGCTGATGCGCGCGGTGGGTCAGTTCAAGCTGGACGAAGGTGGTCGGGTTGCGTCGTTCGAGGGGCCGGGCGCGGTGTCGCGCGAGGCGGCGAACAGCGAGCCGGTGCTGCCGCGTTCGCGCGGCGGTGCGCTGGGCAAGGTCAAGCGCATTGCGCCGACGGCGCAGTCGGCCCTGGCCGAAGAGGACTGGGAAGAGTTCTGAACGCAGGCAGTCACTGAATCGTCGTTCCATATGGAATCTGCATCGTGAACACAGGCAGCAAGGCAAGCATGACCACGCACTCGGCAGCGCAGATCACGCGCCAGCTGTCCGAAGTGAAGACACTGACCGGCAGCACGCGCGAGTTCAGCTTCACGCGTGAGGACTTCGATCGCATCGCGAAGATGATTCACCAGTACGCCGGCATTTCGCTGTCGCCGATCAAGTTCGACATGGTGTACAGCCGGCTGGCCCGCCGGCTGCGCGCCACCGGCGACGCAACCTTTGCCGACTACATCCGCCGGCTGGAGCGCAACGACCGAACCGAATGGGAAACCTTCGTCAATTCGCTGACGACCAACCTCACCTCCTTCTTCCGTGAGGCCCACCACTTCGATCTGCTGAAGCAGCACCTGACCAAGCTGGGCAAGCCCAACGCGCGCATCTGGTGCAGCGCCGCCTCGACCGGCGAGGAGCCGTATTCGATCGCCATCACCTGCTGCGAGCTGTACGGCTCGATGACGCCGCCAGTCGAAATCATCGCCTCCGACATCGACACCCAGGTGCTGGCGCAGGGCCAGGCGGGCGTCTATGGCGAAGAGCGCATCGAGAAGCTGTCACCGGAACTGGTGCGCAAATACTTCCTGCGCGGCACCGGCAGCCGTTCCGGCGAGGTGAGGGTGCGTCCGGAACTGCAGCGGCTGATCCGCTTCACCCGGGTGAACCTGCTCGAACCGAACTGGCCGGTGCGCGGGCCGCTGGAAGCCATCTTCTGCCGCAACGTCATGATCTATTTCGACAAGCCCACGCAGTACGGCATCCTCAAGCGTTACGTGCCGCTGCTGCGACCCGACGGGCTGCTGTTTGCCGGCCACTCGGAGAGCTTCTCGCACGCGGTCGACCTGTTCCGCAATCTGGGTAGGACGGTATATGCGCGCGCTGACGGCGGTCGATAGTCACGGTCCCGGCCTGATCGAACATCAGGCGGCGCAGCGCTACTACGATCGCAACTTCTCGCGCGAGGCGGTCAAGATCCTGCCGGGCGAATTCTTCGTCACCACCCGTGACATGCTGCTGGTGACGGTGCTCGGCTCCTGCGTCGCCGCCTGCATCCGCGATCCAGAGCGCGGCATCGGCGGCATGAATCATTTCATGCTGCCGGATGCCGGCAGCGGCGTCATGAGCCGCTCGGCACGCTACGGTGCTTACGCGATGGAACTGCTGGTAAACGAATTGATCAAGGCCGGAGCACGTCGCTCGGCGCTGCAGGCCAAGGTGTTCGGTGGCGGGCGCGTGATGGCAACGCTGGCCAATGCCAACGTCGGCGAGCGCAATGCCGATTTCGTGCTCGACTATCTGGCCAACGAGGGCATTCCGGTGCTGGCGCAGGATCTGCTGGACAGTCATGCCCGGAAGATCTACTTCTTCCCGCACGCCGGGCGTGTGCTGATGAAGAAGCTTGCCCGCGTGAACAACGATACGCTGGCGCGCCGCGAACGCGAGTACCAGGAAAGACTCGCCCGCGACGACGCCTCGGGCGACATCGAGCTGTTCTCCTGATCGGGGGCACGGAGGAGCATGGAATGAAGATCAGGGTTCTGGTGGTCGACGATTCCGCGGTGATGCGGGCGGTGCTGACCGAGATCATCAATCAGGCGCCCGACATGGAAGTCGTCGGCACGGCGCCCGACGCGGCGGTGGCCCGGCAGAAGGTGAAGGAAACGTCGCCCGACGTGCTCACGCTGGACGTCGAAATGCCGAACATGAACGGCCTGGAATTCCTCGACAAGGTGATGCGGCTGCGTCCGATGCCGGTCATCATGATTTCGAGCCAGACCGCGCAGGGATCGGAAACGACGCTGCAGGCGCTCGAACTGGGCGCCGTCGACTACGTGGCCAAACCGCGCGGATCGCTGGCCGGGCTGCCGGTCAGCTATGCGCAGGAAATACACGAGAAGATCCGCGCGGCCTACGGCGCGCGACTGAAAGTGCTGCGTGCCGCGCCGGCCGAGCCCGCGCCCGCTGCTGCTGCCCGGCCAGCGCCCGCCGCCGCCACGTCGGCCTGGGGCGATCGCATCGTCTGCATAGGCGCCTCCACCGGTGGCACCGAAGCGATCAAGGAAGTGCTGTGCCGCCTGCCGGCGAACATGCCGGGCATCGTGATGGTGCAGCACATGCCTGAAATGTTTACCGCGAGCTTCGCCCGCCGCCTCGATTCGCTGGCCCGTGTCCGCGTCAAGGAGGCGGAGCAGGGCGAACGAATCCTGCCCGGCCATGCCTATCTGGCGCCCGGGCATTCGCATCTGGAAATCCGCCGCAGTGGCACCGGCTATGTCTGCGAACTGCTGCAGACGCCGCCCTACAACAGGCACCGGCCGGCGGTGGACGTGCTGTTCAATTCGGCTGCCCAGCACGCTCGCGGCAGTGCGGTCGCCGCCTTGCTGACCGGCATGGGCAAGGACGGCGCGCAGGGCATGCTGGCCATGCGCCGCGCTGGCGCATGGACCATAGGGCAGGACCAGGAAAGCTGCGTCGTATATGGCATGCCGCGCGAGGCCGCGCAGATCGGCGCCTGCTGCGAGGTGGCGCCACTGACCCAGGTGGCCGAGCGCATCGTCGCCGCATTGCAGGGCGGGCGCCGGCTCGCGGCTCACGGATGAGCCGTCGCGTCGTTCATTCAACCACTCACTGATCAAGACCACGCATGGAAATCCGCACCTCCGTCATCGACCGACTTGCCCGCATTTCGCTGGGTGGCCGCTTCGACTTCTCTTCGCATCGCGCATTCCGTGAAACCACCGAGCGCATGATGGCGGGCGACGCCATCGACACGCTGGAAATCGACCTCTCTGCGGTGACCTATCTCGACAGCTCGGCGCTGGGCATGCTGCTGATGCTGCGCGACAAGGCACGCGCCGCCCATTGCGTGGTGCGGCTCGTGAACTGCAGTGCGCCGGTACGCCAGGTCATCGAGGTCGCCAATTTCCAGAAGCTGTTCACCATCACCTGAGGCTGGCCGGACCTTAGCCGAGGCCTTACCACGCCAAGCGTCTCAAGTTCGGACGCTTCAGGTCGTAACTCTCTTCACCACGGACAGGCACACGATGCCCAGGGTCCGACCATGCCGCGCGGGCGATGGGGCTTGCGCGACGCGGAAAGACCCTTACCGGACAGGAGAGGAACGATGACAACAAGCAAGCGCGCAGCGACGCGCAGCATTTTGCCCTGGCTGGGCCTTTTTTCCGCACTGCTGATCACCCACCTCGGCCTCTACGCGTACAGCGCATCGGCCTTCACCCTGAGCGGCGCACTGATTGCCGCGGCCCTGGCCGCGACGGGGGCTTTCATTGCACGCACAACGGCCGTCCTGATGTTCGAGCGTCCGCTCGAAACCATGGTCGCCGGTCTCGAACAAGCCCGCATGTCGGGCGATCTCACCTATCGTCTCGACGCGCGTGGCGGCGGTGCGCTGCCGCGACTGGCAGAGAGCTACAACCGCCTGGTCACCGAGTTCAGCGCGGCGATGGCCAAGATGCTGTTCACCTCGCAGCGCCTGCAGGACACCTGCAGCGGCCTCGGCAAGGGGGCGGAGCGCGTCGCTGGCTCGGCCGAGCAGCAATGCGCTGCCTCGCAGGCCGCCAGCGGCGACGTCGGCAACATGAAGATGAGCATGGAGACGGCGACCGAAGCGGCCGCCGGCACCGTGGACGATGCGACCCGATCGCGCGAGCTGTCGCAGAAGGGTGCGCAGGTGGTCAGTCGCGTCGCCGAGGAGATGGCGCGCGTTGCCGGCAGCGTGTCCGAAAGCGCGCGCCAGATCGAACATCTGGGCAAGCGCTCGGAGGAGATCGGCTCGGTCGTGCAGGTGATCCGCGAGATCGCCGACCAGACCAATCTGCTGGCGTTGAACGCAGCGATTGAAGCGGCGCGCGCCGGCGAACAGGGCCGCGGTTTCGCGGTCGTGGCTGACGAGGTGCGCAAGCTTGCGGAGCGCACGGCGGCGTCCACCGGCCAGATCCATTCGATGATTTCCGCCGTGCAGCGCGAAACCGCCGACGCTGCGTCGGTCATCCGCGCCAGCGCGGTCGAGGCGCGCACCGGCGCCGACCTGACCAGCGAGGCGGTGGCCACGCTGGAAAGCATCCGCGAATGTGCCGACGCGACGCTGGAGCGCGTGGGCGGTACGGTCGAAGCCATGCGTCAGAACCGGGCGCTGGGCGAACAGGTCGAGCAGCACGTGCAGCGCATTTTCGCGATGGCCGAATCGAACCGCGAGGTGTCCAGTTCGACCGCCGCCGAGGCGTCGCGGCTGGACGTGCTGTCGAGCAATCTGGCCGAGCTGTCGCAGGTGTTCCGTCTCGGCAGCTACGGCGAACAGGCTGTGGCTGCGCATGCCCGCATGCCGGACATCGTGGCCGATGCGGCGCAGCGGATCGGTGCCTGTCTGGAGGCGGCGGTCAAGCGCGGCGAAATCAGGATGGAAGACCTGTTCGACGAGAACTACCAGCCCATCGCCGGTACCAAGCCGACCAAGTACAGCACCAAGTTCGACGCGCTGACGGACCGACTCTTCCCGGCGATCCAGGAACCGCTGCTCGACCGGCACGCCGGCCTGATCTACGCCGGTGCGGTCGACCGCAAGGGCTATTTCCCGACGCACAACAAGCGCTTCTCGCAGCCGCTGACCGGCGACGAGAAGAAGGACATCGCCGGCAACCGCACCAAGCGCATCTTCGACGACCCGGTCGGACGTCGCTGCGGTGCGCACAGCCAGCCTTTCCTGATCCAGACCTATCGCCGCGACACCGGCGAGGTGGTGCACGACATTTCGGCTCCGATCTTCGTCGGCGGTCGGCAATGGGGCGGCTTCCGCATCGGCTACGCGGCCTGAACCGCCGCCTGCACGCGGTAAGGACGACGGGGCGCCTGCGGGCGCCCCGTTGCATTTGATTCACGTCAAATGAATGCTGCATTGCAGAAAGTCCCCTCAACCCGGGTATCACGCTGCCGTAACTGACTCAGGCGGGTCGTGAAGGGGTGTCGACCCCGGGGAGCCCGCCTCGACACCGTATCCGGCCAATGCACGCAGTGCCGCGCGCCCCGGCCGACCGAGGAGAAACCATGAACGCCCTGCTTTTCCCCGCCCGCGCCCTGATGTCGCGCCTGCGGTTCGCTCCGAAGATGATGCTCGTGATGGGTATCCTGCTGGCCATGCTGGCGGCACTTGCCACCACCGTCGCCATGTCCCGTCTGGACAGTCTGCGCATGATGGAACGCGAGCACATCGGCGCCGAGTATCTGCGTGCGCTGCTCGGCACGATGACTGCGGTGCAGCAGCACCGCGGGCTGTCGTCAGCAATGCTCAATGGCGATGCCTCTCAGGCACCCAAGGTTGACGCCAAGGCGGCCGAGGTCGCGCGCGGCCTCGACACGCTGAAGGCGTTGAATGCCGCCCATCCGGAACTGCTCGTACAACTGGCGCAGATCGACCGCCTGTCCGGGGAGTGGACAGCGGTGCGGCAGCAGATGAGCGGTTCGACCGGCGCGGCCAATTTCGCCCGCCACTCGACGATGATCGACACGCTGCTGAATGACTTCCGCTCGGTATCCGATCGGTCGGGCATGAGCTTTGACCCCTATCCCGATACCTTCACTCTGGTCGAGGCCGCGGTGAACGTCGCGCCCTTCACCATCGAAAATCTGGCGCGGCTGCGCGGCCGTGCCGCGTCTATCAGTGCGCGCGGCACGATCACGCCCGACGAGGCGATCGAACTGGGCGCGCTGCTGCAGTTGGCCGCCCGCCGCGTCGCCTCGATGGATCAGGTGAATGAACGCGTACGCAGCTTCGCGCCCGAGCACGCACCACGCGTTGCGGCGGAGATCGACAAACTGCGCAGCGCCTTCGCCTCGACCGCCGAAATGCTGAATGCGTCGCTGAAGGCGCAGCGCTTCGATCTGCCGCCGGCCGAGGTGTTTGCCCGGGCTTCGGTGCCAGTCGAGGCGTCGGTCGGCACCATGACCGTACTGCTCGACACCGCCGACCTCGGCATCAATGCGCATTCGGAGCGACTGATGGTCGATCTGACGCTGACCTGCGTGCTGCTCGCCGCCGGCCTGCTGCTGTCGGTCTATCTGGCGCTCGGCCTGTACGCGTCGCTGAAGGATGCGATCGGCCACACGATAGACGGTGGCCGTCGTCTGGCCGAAGGCGATCTGACGGCGCGCATCCGGGTCGCCAGCCAGGACGAGTTCGGCGACATCGCCAACAGTTTCAACAGCATGGCCGACAGCCTGTCCGGTCTGATCGCCCGCGTGAAGTCGTCGGCCGGTGAGGTCAGCCAGGTCACGATGGCGCTGGCCAGTGCAACCCAGCAGATCAGCGAGGCCTCGGCCGGCCAGAGCCAGTCGGCGTCCGCCATGGCGGCCACGATCGAGGAACTGTCGGTGTCGATCAACAGCGTGTCCGACAGTGCGGCGGAAATGCGCCGCCACGCCGAATCGAGCCGCGAAGAAGCGGCCCAGGGCCATCATGCGATCGACGCTGTAAGTCACGAACTGGATGCGGTCGGCCACGTGGTGGGCGAGATTTCGCAGGCGGCCGGCGCCTTCATCGAAAGCACCCGTGCCATCGGCGACATGACCCGTCAGGTCAAGGACATCGCCGAACAGACCAATCTGCTGGCGTTGAACGCGGCGATCGAGGCGGCGCGGGCCGGCGAGCAGGGCCGCGGCTTCGCGGTCGTGGCCGACGAGGTGCGCAAGCTGGCCGAGAAGTCGGCGGTGTCGGCACAGCAGATCGAAGAAGTGACGCGCGCGCTCGATGCCCGCGCCGGCGGCGTCGAGAGCGTGGTGCGCCGTGGCGTGCAGGCGATCGACAATTCACGCAACCAGCTGTCGCAGGTCGTCGGCGCGCTCGGTCGTGCGGCCGACGCGGCGGCCTCGACTTCGCAGGGCATTTCCGGCATCGCCGAATCGGTCAGCGAACAGACCATCGCCAGCCACGACGTGGCGCGCTCGGTCGAGCAGATCGCGCAGATGAGCGAAGAGAACAGCTCGGCCATCAACGCCATGGCCAGCGAGGCGCAGCACCTGCGCGCACTGGCGATGGGGCTCGAAGAGGCGGGCGCACGCTTCCGCGTCTGAGTGCATCGCAACATCGCGAAAAGCCCGCCCGGCACGCCGGCGCGGGCTTTTCTGCTTTTTGCGGTACGTGCCCGGCAGCTACCGTGAAATTTCCCTACTTATAGCAGGGATATAACTTAAGTCTTACACCCTGAGGGCGTTATTCACTTGCGATCGCAGCTCTGCGCCGACCGTGTCCGGCGAGCCCGGGCAACTTCATACGTCCAGCATGCTGGAGACGACAGGGGAGAAAAAAACATGTTCGGGAACAAAGGCAGGCAACTTGAAGCGCGTCTCGGTGAGTGTGAAATACGGGCTGCGGCCGCGAAAGCACTGATCGATGCCATCGACCGCTCGATGGCCATCATCGAGTTCGAGCCGGACGGCACGGTGATCTCGGCGAACGCCAACTTCGCGCGTGTGATGGGTTACGGAGCGTCCGAGCTTCCGGGCATGCACCACCGGAGCTTCTGTCAGCCCGCGTACGCGTCCTCGGCCTCCTACACCGACATGTGGGCCCGTCTGGCGCGAGGCGATTTCGTGTCCGGCCGCTTTCCGCGGGTTGCCCGCGACGGCCGTGAAATCTGGCTCGAAGCCAGTTACAACCCCGTGCTGGGCGCCGACGGCCGGGTCGTGAAGGTGGTCAAGGTGGCCAGCGACATCACCGACAAGGTGCGGGCCGAGAGCGAAGCCACCGCCTTGCTCAACGCGATCAATCGTTCGATGGCAGTCATTTCCTTCACCCCCGATGGCACCATCCTCGATGCCAATGCCAACTTCCTCAAGACCGTCGGGTACACCAAGGAGGAGATTGTCGGCCGCCACCACCGCATTTTCTGTACGGCAGAGCTGACGGCGTCACCCGAGTACGCGGCTTTCTGGCAACGGCTGAACGCCGGCGAATTCGTCGCGGGCGACTTCAGACGCGTCACGCGCGACGGCAGTGAAGTGTGGCTGGAGGCCAGCTACAACCCGGTATTCGATCCGAACGGCAAGCTTTACAAGGTGGTGAAATTCGCTGCCGACATCACCGAAAAGAAGGTGCAGCAGCTGGCCGAGCAGGAGAGCGCGCGCGTTGCCTGGCGTGTGTCCACCGAGACCGATGCCATCGCGACCGAGGGCGCGGCCATCATCGAGCGGGCATCCTCGGAAATGCAGGCCATTGCGGAAACTGTGCAGCTCACTTCAGAGCGGGTGGGGGAACTGGGCAAACAGTCCGACCAGATCACCAGCATCGTCAAGACCATCCGCGAGATTGCGGACCAGACCAATCTGCTGGCGCTCAACGCAGCCATCGAGGCCGCCCGAGCCGGGGAGCAGGGCCGCGGCTTCGCCGTGGTGGCCGACGAGGTGCGCAAGCTGGCCGAACGGACCAGCCTGTCCACCAAGGAGATCGGAGACATGGTGCAGCGCATTCAGGACGGAACCCGGGGTGCCATACAGAGCATGGAATCGAGCCTGGTGAAAGCCGGCAGCGGCGTCGAACTGGCGACCAGCGCAGGACAGGCGATCAAGCGCATCAGCAGCGGCGCACGCGAGGTGGTGCAGGCCGTCAGCAAGTTCTCGTCAGTGGTCGAGGGATAAGCGAGGCCGGCACGCGGCTCGGCGTTGCTGGCCGACGTGCCCGTCATCGCATCGTCACCTTGCGTTCAAGACTTTCCGACCCCTGCCGTAAACCCAGCATCACCCCCGCTTTTTTCGTGCCACTGACCAGACAGACGAGGCCGACATGTCAGAGTTGCTCAAGAATATCGATGCCCGCACCAAGCTCGCGGGTACCAACAAGCTCGAAATCCTGATGTTCTCGCTCGGCGTCGATACGCGAACGGGCAAGCGCGAAACCTTCGGCATCAATGTGTTCAAGGTGCGCGAGGTCATGCGTACGCCGGGGGTGACCGCGGCGCCTGAAATGCCGCCCGCGGTCGAAGGCATGGTGAGCCTGCGCGGCGCGCTGGTGCCGGTGGTCGATCTGGCCAAGTTCGCCCAGTTCCCCAGCGAAACGCCGCGCGACGTAATGATCGTGACCGAGTACAACGGTCACACCCAGGGCTTCCTGGTCGAATCGGTCGATACCATCCTGCGCCTGGACTGGTCGCAGATGCGCGTGCCGCCGGCCATGCTGACCGCCAATCTCGGTGGCCTGGTGACCGCCGTCACCGAACTGGCCGACGGCCGTCTGGTAATGATGCTGGACGTCGAGAAGATCCTGTCGGAAACCGCCGATATCGACAACGACCTGGCGTTCAAGGACATCGAGCCGCTGGGTATCGAAGGCGCCACCGTTTTCTTCTGCGACGATTCGCCGGTCGCCCGCAACCAGATCACGCGCACGCTTGACCTGATGGGCGTGCGCTACGTCAGCGCGATCAACGGCGCGCAGATGTGGACCGAACTGAAGAAGATCGCCTCCTACGCCGATGCCAGCGGCCGCAAGGTCGGCGATCTGGTGAGCATGATCCTGACCGACGTCGAGATGCCGGAAATGGACGGCTACATCCTGACCAAGCACATCAAGGCCGATCCGCGCTTCGCCGGCATCCCGGTGGTGATGCATTCCTCGCTGTCCTCCGGTTCCAACCAGCAGTTGGGCCGCTCGGTCGGCGTCGACGAATACGTATCGAAGTTCGAGGCGCAGCGTCTGGCGGAAACGATCAGCCGCCTGATCCGCCGCGGCAACGGTGGCGACCGTGCCGCCGCCTGAACGAGACTGGAGACAGACGATGGACAGAACCGATCAGAACCTGCTCGAACAAGTCGATGCCCGCACCAAGCTGGCGGGGTCGAACAAGATGGAAATCCTGCTGTTCTCGCTCGGCACGCACGAGCTGTTCGGCATCAACGTGTTCAAGGTGCGTGAAGTCAGCCGTACCCCGACCGTAACGCCGACCCCCAACATGCCGGGCGGCGTCGAAGGCCTCATTTCGCTGCGCGGCAACGTGATTCCGGTGCTGTCGCTGGCGCGCATCATGAATCTGGACGGTGCGCCCGAAGGCATGGGCGGCGCCATGATGGTGACCGAGTACAGCAAGCGCACGCTGGGCTTCCTGGTGCACGAGGTCGATCGCATCATCCGCGTCGACTGGGACCGCGTACGCGCGCCTGAGTCCGTGGTGACCAGCGAACAGCTCTACATCACCGCCATCACCGAACTGGACGACGGCCGCCTGGTGTCCATCCTGGACGTCGAAAGCATCATGGCCGGCACCTTCGGAGAGGCCGCCATCACCGACATACCGCCGCTGGGCGGCAACTACGAGCCGAACGTGTTCTTCGTCGATGACTCGGCGGTTGCCCGCAAGAAGATCGCCGAAGTGCTGGACCGGCTGAGCATCAAACACAAGCACGCCACCAACGGCGCCGAGGCCTGGTCCCGGCTGCAGGGCATGGCGGCGCATTCGTCGGCCACCGGCGCTCCGCTGACCGACGAGATCGACCTCATCCTGGTCGACGCCGAAATGCCTGAGATGGACGGCTATGTGCTGACCCGCAATATCAAGAATGACCCTCGTTTTGCCGACATACCGGTAGTCATGCACTCGTCGCTGTCGTCGGAAGCCAACCGTGCGATGGGCAAGAGCGTCGGGGTGGACGCATACGTGGCGAAGTTCGATGCCGAAGTACTGGCCGACACGCTGCGTCCGCTGCTGGCAACACATAAAGCCTGAGAGAGGTAGGCCCCATGTCTGATCCCAAGATGAAATTTCTCGTTGTCGATGACTTCTCGACCATGCGCCGCATCGTGCGCAACCTGCTGAAGGAACTCGGGTTCACGAATGTCGACGAGGCCGAGGACGGCGTGATTGCGCTGCAGAAACTCAAGGCCAGCGAATTCGACTTCGTGGTGACCGACTGGAACATGCCGAACATGACCGGCATCGAGCTGCTGCGCGCCATCCGTGCCGATGCCGCGCTGAAAGCCCTGCCGGTGCTGATGATCACGGCCGAAGCGAAGAAGGAAAACATCATCGAGGCTGCCCAGGCCGGTGCGTCGGGCTACATCGTGAAGCCCTTCACCGCCGGCACGCTGAGCGAAAAGCTGAACAAGATTTTCGAGAAGATGAACCAGAAGGCCGCTTGAGCCTGCATCGGGAGAGGAAACCGTGAAGAAGCTGAAGCTTGACGAAACTGGCGATTCCGACGATCTGCAGGCCCTGTTCGACAGCATTGCCAGCGAGACGCCGCAGAAGGTGCGTCTCGAAGTCGTACCCGAGGCGGTAAACAGCGTAGGCGGCGATTCCGCCGACCTGGAGGCGCTGTTCGACACCGTAGCGACTGAATACACCACCTCGCACGCCGTCGACGAGTCGCATGAACTCGAACACAGCTGCGAAAACGTGTTCAACAAGGTCGGACATCTTGCCCGCCAGCTGCATGACACGCTGCGCCAGCTCGGCTACGACCATGCGCTGGAGGATGTGGCGCAGCAGATGCCGGATGCCCGCAGCCGCCTGAACTACGTCGCCCAGATGACCGAGAACGCGGCGAGCCGCGTGCTCAACGCGACCGACGTGGCGATCCCGCTGCAGGACGACGTCGAGAAGCGCTCCAGTGCGCTGCACGACCGCTGGGAAAAGCTCTACCGCAACGAACTGTCGGTCGATGAGTTCAAGGCGCTGGCGACCGAAACGCGAGGCTTCCTCGGCGACGTGCCGGGCTTCGCCCGCGACACGCGTGCGCAGTTGAACGAAATCATGATGGCGCAGGATTTTCAGGATCTGACCGGTCAGGTCATCAAGAAAATCGTAGAAATGTCGCAACAGCTGGAGAGCGGCCTGCTGCAGGTGCTGATCGAAGCCATGCCGGCGGAGAAGCGCGCCGCAGCGCCGGAAGGGTTGCTCAACGGACCGGTCATCAATTCGGAAGGCCGCAGCGACGTGGTGACCAGCCAGGAACAGGTCGACGACCTGCTCGAAAGCCTCGGCTTCTGAGACTGGCGAAGGATGGACGCACAACAAGGTCGGTGAGGCAGAACGCCGTTTCTGCCGGACCGTGACAACAGGTGCAGTTGGGCGGACGGATCGATGATCCGGTCGCCACAGGAGCGAAAGATGAGTGACTTTCAGGGAATGGAAGATCTGCTGCAGGACTTTCTGGTCGAGGCAACCGACCTGCTGTCCGGCGTGGACAACAAGCTGGTCGATCTCGAAAAGACCCCGGGCGACCGCGGCCTGCTGAACGAGATCTTCCGCGGTTTCCACACCATCAAGGGCGGTGCCGGCTTCCTGAACGCCGCCGAACTGGTCGCCCTCTGTCACCTGACCGAGAATCTTTTCGACAAGCTGCGCAACGGCGAAATGAACGTGACGCCGGTGCTGATGGACGTCATTCTCGACGCCACCGGCATCGTGCGCGACATGTTCGGCGCGCTGGAGCGCGGCATGCAGCCCACCGCTGCCGATCCCGACCTGATGGCCCGCCTGCGCGCCGCGCTGGCCGGCGAACTGACTGCCGAGCCTGCCAAGGCTGCCGCACCGGCTGCCCCGGTGGCGAAGCCGGTCGCGACTGCCGCGCCGGCCCCGGTGGGCGCCGAACCCGACTGGGTGGCGCTGCATCAGGCCGTGACCGGCGTCGTGCCGTCTGCCCCGCAGGCGGTGCCCGAGCCGGCTGCAGCCCGTTCTGCCAACGACGGTGAAGTGGCCGCCGTGGTCAACGCCGCTTTCGGTCGCCGCGCTGGCGACCGTCCGGGCGCACCCGCCCCGAGCGGCCGTCGCGACGCCGAGAAGGGGCGCGACAATTCGATCCGCGTCGATACCTCGCGTCTGGACCAGGTGCTGAACCTGTCGGGCGAGATCGGCCTGACCAAGAACCGCCTGACCTCGCTGCGCGCGGACATCCTGGCCGGCAAGAGCGACAGCGACACGCTGCACGCACTCGATGCCGCGGTGAGCCAGCTCGACCTGCTGGTGTCGGACCTGCAGAACGCGGTGATGAAGACCCGCATGCAGCCGATTGGTCGCCTGTTCCAGAAGTACCCGCGCATCGCCCGCGACCTCGCCCGCAACCTGGGCAAGGACGTCGAACTGGCGCTGGTCGGCGAAGAGACCGAAATCGACAAGACGATGATCGAGGATCTGTCCGATCCCATCATCCACCTGATCCGCAACGCGGTCGATCACGGCGTCGAGACGCCGGACGAGCGCATGGCCCAAGGCAAGCCGGGCAAGTCGGTCGTACGCCTCGAAGCGCGCCAGGAGGGCGACCACATCGTCATCATGGTGGCCGACGACGGCCGCGGCATGAATGCCGAGCGTCTGCGTGCCAAGGCGCTTGAGAAGGGTCTGATCACCGATGAGGAAGCGAACACGCTGGACGAGCGTTCGAGCCTGAACCTGGTGTTCCTGCCCGGCTTCTCGACCGCGGCCACCGTGTCCGACGTGTCCGGTCGTGGCGTCGGCATGGACGTCGTGAAGACCAACATCCAGAAGCTGAACGGCTCCATCGAAATCCGCTCGGTGCAGGGCAAGGGCACGACCTTCGTCATCTCGCTGCCGCTGACGCTGGCCATCCTGCCGGTGCTGCTGGTGCGTCTGGCCGAGCAGCACTTCGCGGTGCCGCTGTCGATGGTGCGCGAAATCCTGCCGATCCAGCACGAAGACATCCAGGAGGTCGGCGGTCGCGCCACCATGGTGGTGCGCGGCGAAGTGATGCCGGTGCTGCCGCTGGCCCGCCTGCTCGGCTGGCCGCAGAAGAATCACCCGCAGTACGGCGTGCTGATGCAGTCTGCCGAGTCGTCCTTCATCCTGGCGATCGACAACTTCGCCGGCCGCGAGGACGCGGTGATCAAGAGCCTGGACGACTTCCGTCCGAAGGGCGTGGCCGGTGTGACCACGCTGTCGAACGGCCAGATCGTGCTGATCCTCGACATGAAGGAGCTGCTGGGCTCGATGGGCGACACGCGCGGTGTGTCGCGTTCCAGCCTGATCGGTCACGTCGCCCGCGCCGCCTGACGACCACTGTTTCAACGCTGTTTCAAGGAGCCCGCCCGGGCCTGGTCCGGGCGGGCTCTTTTCCTTTACCAGCCTGGGTTTCAGGGCTGCCTGCCTCGCAATCTCTCTGCCCCTAAAGACTTCAGTTCGAGGGTCGATAAGAAAGCATACCCGGCACTTCGCCGATCGCTACAGAGGGAGTCAAACCATGGCCGAAGCTACCCTGATCCAGCCGATTTCGTCGCCGTTCCCCGCCGCCGCGATGCTGCCTGCGGCCAGCATCCAGGCCCATCACGCTGAAATCATGCGTTTGATGGATGCGATCGAAACGCTCGGCAACGAGGCGATGGTGACCGCGATGAATCTCGCCGGCGAGGCCGCCGAAGCCGACGCACGAGGCCTCTTCATGCGCGCGCAGGAAGTGCGCGCCTGGGTGCAGACCACGCTCGACATGGTCAATACCGACGCGCTGTGCCCGGACCTGTCGGGTCAGCTCGCCTATCAGGGCGTCGAGCAGGCGGCACGCCTGGTTGCGGCGCGTGAAACGCTGCCGCGCTGATATCGATCACTGTCTGTTCCAATCGCCGAAGCACGATTGATGCAGGCGAGGACACCGAGTGTCGAAAAATCCTGAGCAGGACTTCGATTTTGACGTCTGGAAGGAACTGGCCCATTCAGATCCCCAGACCTATTTCGCGGAGCGACGGCGCGTGATCGAACAATTCATCAATACCTGCCCGCCGGACAAGCAGGCAGTTCTGCGCGACCTGCAGGTGCGCATCGATGCCAGCCGGGCGATGGCGGGCTCACCCAATCAGTCGGTGCGCGAGCTGTCGCGCATGATGGAGGACTACCTGCTCGCGCTGTCCGAGCGCCTGATGGCGCTGCACCGAGAAACGTCGGCGCTGCAGACCTCGCTGCGTCAGGGATTGCGCGGCTCGACCTGAGTCGGCCCCCGCAGGCGCGTCTTCCGGCCGGCCCGGCGCGTACTGCAGGGCTGGCGACGCAGGCTCCGGGCTGCCGCTACGCGCCGCCCACTCCACACACATTCCTGTCACGACTGACCCGACCGCGGTCGCAGATGGGGTGATCTTCGGCCGCTGTTCCGCCGATTGCCGCTGGTCCCTCCGGCGCATCATCCTGCGCATTGCCGAACCGGGTCTGCGCACGTGGCAGAAGAAAGCGATCTCGAAAAGACAGAACCAGCGTCACAGCGACGACTGGAAAAGGCGCGCGAAGAAGGGCAGGTGCCCAACTCCCGCGAACTGGCCACCTTTCTCGTCACCATCACCGGTGTCGCCGGCATGTCTGCGCTCGCCGGCTGGATGTGGCCGCGCAGCGCCGATCTGCTGCGCGACGGCCTGACCATAGACCGGCGCGCGATCTTCGATCCGGCGGCGATGTTCGCGCTGCTGATCGAGCGCTCCACCGATGCCCTGCTGATGCTGGCGCCGCTGTTCATCGCGCTGATGCTGGCCGCCTTCGTGTCGCCTTTCCTGATGGCGGGCTGGAACTTCGCGCCGAAGGCACTCGAACCGAAATTCTCGAAACTGAATCCGGCTGCCGGTCTGAAGCGCATGTTCTCGTCCACGGCGGCGGTCGAGCTGGGCAAGAGCATCGGCAAGGCGACACTGGTGGGCAGCGTCGCCGCCTGGGTGGTCATGCGCGACCACGAGAAGCTGTTCGCACTGTTCGGTGCGCCGGTCGACGTCGCACTTGGCGCCACCGGCGACCTCATCATGACGGCCACCCTGCTGCTGGTCGCCGGCATGGCGCTCATCGTCGCCATCGACGTGCCCTTCCAGCTCTGGCACTACCACTCCGAACTGAAGATGACCAAGGAGGAGGCGCGCCAGGAATTCAAGGAGCAGGAAGGCGATCCTCACGTCAAGGGGCGCATTCGCCAGCAACAGCGCGAAATGGCGCGCAGCCGGATGATGGCCAATGTGCCGAAGGCCGACGTGGTGGTGACCAACCCGACCCACTACTCGGTTGCGCTGCGCTACGACGCGGCACGCGGCGGTGCGCCGCGCGTGGTCGCCAAGGGGGCGGGCGAGATGGCGCTGCGCATCCGTACCGTCGCCAGCGAGCACGGCGTGCCGCTGGTCGAGGCACCGCCGCTGGCGCGCGCGCTGCACAAGCACTGCGAACTTGAGCAGGAAGTGCCGGCGCGGCTTTTCCGCGCGGTGGCCGAGGTGCTGGCCTACGTGTACCAGCTCAACGACGCCTTTGCCCGCGGCGGCGACATTCCGAAGATGCCCGGCGACCTGCCGGTGCCGGAAGACATGGACCCGGGCAGCGACTGACCTGCCGTACAGGGGTCCTGCCCAACCGTATGTCGAATAGATGAATTCTCGCCTCAAGCGCTGTGTGCAGCAGCCGTTAAGTCATTGAGTTTCATGCACACAATCAGCTCCTGAGGGACTCTCCATGAAGAACCTGAGAATCTCCACCCGTCTTGCGCTCGGCTTCGGTCTGATCGCACTGATCTTCATTGCGGTGGCCGTTTTCATTGAAATCCAGTCGGTGCGCATGAGTGGCAGCGCGCACGAAATCCGCGCGCTGACCCAGCCCAAGGTCGATGCGATCGCCGATCTGAACGACGCGGTACAGCGGGTGCGCGTCTATTCGCGCAGCGCCATCATCGAAACCGAGGACGCGGCGATCCAGAAGGTGCGCGTCGAGCTGGAGGGCTACGTCGGCAAGGCCGACGAGGCGGTCAAGCGCCTCGGCGCGCTGGTCGCCTTGCCTGGCAGCGAGGAGGCCGAGCGGGCTTTGTTTGCCCAGCTCGAACAGCGCCTGCAGGCCTTCCGCGGCATTTCGCAGGAGGTGTTGGCCCTGGCGCTGGTCAATCGCAACACTGAGGCGAACGAACTGCTGCATTCGACGCATGGCCCGGCGGCGATTGCCCTGAATGAGGCGTCGATGGCGCTGCGCGAGCGCGTTCGACTGCGCAACGACAGCGCCATCGCGGCGCTCGAAGACTCGGCCAACGCACTGACGCGCGCCGTGCTGATCGCCGGTGCCCTGTTCATCGTGGCTGCAATCGTCGTTTCGCTCATCATCACGCGCAGCATTTCCAGCCAGCTCGGCCACACCTTGTCCGCGGTGCGGCGGATCGCCGACGGCGACCTGACCACCGATCTGCGACCGGAGGGCGAAAGCGAGCCCGCGCAGGTATTGCGCGCGGTCCAGTCGATGCAGCAGTCGCTGCGCGGCATGGTGCGCACGATAGGCGAGGCCACCGGCAAGCTCGGTGACTCTGCCGCCCACCTCTCCGGCGCCACCCAGCAGGTGCGGCTCGCCTCGGATTCGCAGGCGGAACTGGCGGCCGCGATGGCCGCCTCGCTGGAGGAGCTGTCGACCTCGATCACCCACGTCAGCGAGCTGAGCAACGAAGCACGCGACGCCTCGCACGTGGCCGGGGAGCACGCCTCGGACGGCGCTGGCGACATCGGCCGCATGGTGGGGCAGATCCGTGAGGTGACCGAGGGTATCGAGAGCAGCGCCCAGCGCGCGCTCGAACTGGGTAGCGAAGTGGCGCACATCACCCGCATCGTCCACGTGATCCGTGACGTCGCCGACCAGACCAATCTGCTGGCGCTGAATGCGGCGATCGAGGCCGCGCGCGCCGGTGAGATGGGGCGGGGTTTTGCGGTGGTCGCCGACGAAGTGCGCAAGCTGGCCGAACAGTCGGCGCGCTCGGCCACCGAGATCACCGATATGGTGACGCGCATCCAGAGCGGCGCGACCGAGGTGTCGAGCACCATGCAGAGCACGGTTCAGCGGGTGCACGCGGGTCTGGCGACGGCCGAGCAGGGACGGGCCAAGGTGCTGGACATCGATGCGCACGCACGGCGAGTCGCCGGCACGATAGGCGAGGTGTCTGGCGGCCTGCAGGAGCAGGCCGTAGCCAGCCAGGATCTGGCGCGGCGCGTCGAGCAGATCGTGCAGGTGGTCGAGGAGAACGCCAGTGCGGCGGCGTCGGTTGCCAGCTCGGCAAGCGAGCTGGCCAGCCTCTCCGAACAGCTGCAGGGCGAGGTGAGCCGCTTCCGCACGGCGGCCTGAGCCGGGCAGCACTCGGGCGAACAGGCAAAAAAACGGGCACCACGCGGGTGCCCGAAAGGGGTCCTCAGAGAGAGGAAGGAGGAAACCTGTGTTCAGTCGGCCATGACGAGCCGGTTGCCCTGCAGCCTGACCTTGTCGCCGGTGCGCCAGACCGGTTCCGCGTCCAGCGTGACCGTGCGGTGCTCGCCGTTTTCCATGCGCACACCGACTTCCCAGCGTGAGGTCGTGCGCTGCGTCTTTTCGACCTGGTGGCCGGCATAGGCGCCACCGGCAATGCCGATCAGCGTCGCGATCGTGCGCCCGCTGCCCTTGCCGACCTGGTTGCCGAGCAGACCGCCTACCACGCCGCCGGCGGCAGCACCCAGACCGCTGGGGTCGGCCGGCGCCTTCACCTCGCGTACCGATTCGACCAGACCGCAGTCGGCACAAACCGGCGCCGGAGCGCGGTAATCGGCCTCGCTGCGCGGCTGCGCCGGAATGACATCGATGCCCGAGTCGTAGGTCCGCTCCGCGACCTTGACCACACCTGCTTCGCCAGCGTCGGCGACATGCACCTTCTTCGCTGCCACAGCCTTGACGACCGGCTTCTCGCTGCGCTTATCGGTGGGTTTGTCAGCGGCGGCCGCGACCGGCTGAGCGGGTTCGGCGGCGGCGACAGCCTGGATTGCCGGAGCCGGCGTCGTACCGGTCTGTGCGGCGGCCGCGACCACCGGTGCCGGTGTGGCCGGCTCGAACAAGCCGGACATCTTGGCGATGCCGACTGCGCTGAAGGCGGTGACCGAGACAGCGGCCACCCACAGAGCGGGGTGAAGCGAACTGGCTGAAGCGGCACGGGCCGGGGCGTTCATCTGTAGTCTCCTGGGACTGGGGTGCGACAGTGCAAGTAACGCACGCCGACGTGAACAGGAGCGCCGCCTGTTTGTAAGGGCGTTTTGCGCTGCGTAACAATCCAGTCGACCCAATAGCCGGGGAAAACCCCTCTTCTTTCTCCGGTTTGATGGACGTCACCTGCGATGAAATGTCGTCATGGCTACGTCCCTCTCGTTCCGTCAGGTCATCGGCTCCCCGAACATCGCCCAGATGGCCGCGCCGCTGCTCATCGTCCTCATCCTGTCGATGATGGTGCTGCCGCTGCCCACCTTCGTGCTGGACGTGTTTTTCACGTTCAACATCGCGATGTCGGTGATGGTGATGCTGGTGGCGCTCTATACGACAAAGGCGCTCGATTTCTCGGTATTTCCGTCGGTCCTGCTGGTGACCACGCTGCTGCGCCTGTCGCTGAACGTGGCGTCCACCCGGGTTGTTCTGCTTGAAGGCCACACCGGCCCGGATGCGGCCGGCAAGGTGATTGAAGCCTTCGGCCACTTCCTGGTCGGCGGCAACTACGCGGTCGGCATCATCGTTTTCATCATCCTGACCGTCATCAACTTCGTCGTCGTTACAAAAGGCGCTGGCCGGATCGCCGAGGTGGGCGCGCGGTTCACGCTGGATGCGATGCCCGGCAAGCAGATGGCGATCGACGCCGACCTGAACGCCGGCCTGATCGGTGAGGACGAAGCGCGCCGGCGGCGCAAGGAAATCGCTGATGAGGCGGATTTCTACGGTTCAATGGACGGTGCGTCCAAGTTCGTGCGTGGCGACGCGATCGCCGGCATCCTCATCCTGCTCATCAATATGGTGGGCGGCATGCTGATCGGTGTGATGGAACACGACATGAGCGCAGGCGGCGCCGCCAAGGCCTATGTGCTGCTCACCATCGGCGACGGTCTGGTCGCGCAGATCCCGGCGCTGGTGATTTCTATCGCCGCCGGTCTGGTTGTGTCGCGCGTCGGCAATGACGGCGATGTGGGCGGCCAGGTGATCGGTCAGCTGTTCGGCGATCCGCGCGTGCTCGGCATTTCCGCCGGCATCATGGGCCTGATGGGCATGATCCCCGGCATGCCCAATTTCGTTTTCCTGCTGATCGCCGCCGGCCTTGGATACCTCGCCTGGCGCGGCATGCAGAAGGCGGCGTCGCCCAAGGTGAAGGAGGCGGCGGAGAAGAAGGCGGCCGAGCAGGCGGCGGCGCAGTCGGTCACGCCGCCCGAGCAGCAAGAAGCGGCATGGACCGATGTCGTGCCGGTCGACACGCTGGGTCTCGAAGTCGGCTACCGCCTCATTCCGCTGGTCGATCGCGGCCAGGACGGCGAACTGCTGAAGCGCATCCGCGGCCTGCGCAAGAAGTTTGCGGCGGAGATCGGCTTCCTGACCGCGCCGGTGCACATCCGCGACAACCTCGAACTGAAGCCCAACGGCTATCGCATCACGCTCAAGGGTGTCGATGTCGGCAGCGGCGAGGCCTATCCGGGCAGCCTGATGGCGATCAACCCGGGCCGCGTGGCCGGATCGCTGCCGGGCCGCGAAGCGCGCGATCCGGCTTTCGGCCTGCCGGCGGTGTGGATCGAACAGGGTCTGCGTGAACAGGCGCACGCGCTCGGCTACACCGTGGTCGATGCGGCCACCGTGATCGCCACACACCTGAACCATCTCATCCTGACCCACGCCGCCGAACTGTTCGGCCGTCAGGAAGCGCAGGCGCTGCTGGAACACGTCGGTCGCGAACAACCGAAGCTGGTCGAGGATCTGGTGCCGAAGGCGCTGCCGCTGGCGGTGGTGCAGCGCGTGCTGCAGAGCCTGCTGGAGGAGGGCGTGGCGATCCGCGACATGCGCTCCATCGTCGAGACGCTGGCCGAGTACGCGCCGCGTACGCAGGACCCGCTCGAACTGACCTCGCGCGTCCGCGTGGCGCTGGGTCGCGCCATCGTGCAGCAGCTGTTCCCGGGCAACACCGACGTCCAGGTGATGGTGCTTGACCCGGGTCTGGAGCGCCTGATCGGTCAGGCGCTCGGTGGCGGCGGCGACGGGTCGGTGATCGAACCGGGCCTGGCCGACACGCTGATGAATGAAGTGGCGCGTACCGCGCAGAACCAGGAAGAAATGGGTCTGCCCGCCGTGCTGCTGGTGCCGGCGCCGCTGCGCTGGCTGCTGTCGCGCTTCCTGCGCCGGGCGGTGCCCAGCCTGAAGGTGCTCGCAAATTCCGAAGTTCCTGAAACACGCACCATCAAGGTGACCTCTGTCATCGGAGTCAAATCATGACGCCTCGCAAATATCTCGCTGCCTCCGCCCGCGACGCCCTGCGCCGCATCAAGGAAGATCTCGGCCCCGACGCCATCGTGCTGTCGAACCGACCGGTCGAGGGCGGCGTGGAAATACTCGCGCTGCCGGCGAATGCGCTGGAGGCCATGACTGCACCGACGAAGAAGCCGGCCGCAGCGCCGGCACCGGCGCCGGTGGCACCGGTGGCGCGCGCTGTTGCGCAGCCCGCCGCGCGCGCCGAGGCGCAGCCGGCATTTCAGACCTCGTCCCGGCCCTACGGCGACGAGGATTTCGAGGTGACGCTGTCGAGCAGCGTGGCTGCGCGCAAGGTCGCACCGGCGCGGGCTCCGGCACAGGAAGTGCGGGCGCCGAAGCCCTGGCAGCCGTACAAGCCGCGTCCGGCGACGCCGAGCGAATTGCGCGATCTCGCGCGCGGCCGTCAGCAGGCGCCGGCCAACGAGCACCTCGACGCGCACGCTGAGGTGCCGCAGCGTCGTGCCGCGCCGGCTGTCGAGACCGCACCGCGTCACGCCGCGCAAGTGTCCGAGCCGGCGCCGCAGCTCGACGCCGCACTGCGCGAGGAACTGGGCAGCATCCGCCGCATGCTCGAACAGCAGCTGGCCGGTTTCGCCTGGGGCGAAATGTCGCGCAGCTCGCCGATCAAGACCACGCTGGCAGCCGAAATGCTCGAATCGGGCTTCAGCGCAGTGACCACCTACCGTCTGCTCGACCAGCTCAGCAGTTCCGACTCGCTGGCTGCCGCGCGCAATGAACTGCGCACGCTGATCGGCCGCGACCTGATCACGCTGAATTCCGACGCCGACATCATCGACCGCGGCGGCGTCTATGCGCTGGTCGGTCCGACCGGCGTCGGCAAGACCACCACGACTGCGAAGCTTGCCGCCCGCTGCGTCGTGCGCCATGGCGCCGACAAGGTGGCGCTGCTCACCACCGACGGCTACCGGATCGGCGCCCATGAACAGCTGCGCATCTATGGCCGCATCCTCGGCGTACCGGTGCATGCGGTGCGCGACGCTTCCGACCTGCGTCGCATGCTGGTCGAGCTGCGCGACAAGCACATGGTGCTGATCGACACCGTCGGCATGAGCCAGCGCGACCGCGCCGTCGCCGAGCAGATTGCCATGCTGTCGTCGAGTGGCGACGTGCGCCGCCTGCTGCTGCTGAATTCGGTTGCCCGCGCTGACGCGCTGGACGATGTGGTGCGCGCTTACTCGTCGCCGAATGGTGGCGCCGATCTTGCCGGCGCCATCATCAGCAAGGTCGATGAATCGGTCACGCTGGGCCCGGTGCTCGATGTGCTGATGCGCCACGAACTGCCGCTTTACTACGTCGCCAACGGCCAGCGCGTGCCGGAAGATCTCCACCTGCCCAACCGTGCCTACCTGATGCACCGCGCGCTGCGTGCAGCCAGCGAGGAATCGTCGCAACACCTCTCACCGCAGGACGCCGGCCTGTTGATGGCTGCCTCGCGTCGCGACATGCGCAGCGAGGTGAGCCGTGGCTGATTTCATGCACGACCAGGCGGCCGGTCTGCGCGCCATGTTCCGCCGCTACCCGACGCAGCGCGTCGCCTTCGCCGGCGCGATGGATGGCGTCGGCAGCACCTCGATCGCACTGGCGACCGCGATCGAAGCGGCCCGCAGCGGCCTGCGCGTGACGCTGATCGATGAACACCAGGGCGCCGGCTCGGCCACCGCGCGGCTGGGTCTGACCTCGCGCATCGACCTGCTTCAGGCGATCAACCGCGACGTCGCGCTCGCCTCGGTGCGCATCGCCTCGCAACACGGCGTGGCCGTGGTGCCGGCAGCCCGTCTCGCCGCCGCGTCGAAACAGCTGAACCGCCTGCAGACCGAGGCGCTGGACGAAGCGCTGGTCGAACTGACCCGAGATACCGAACTGCTGGTTATCGACTGCGCGCTCGACGACGGTCAGCTGTCGGCGCTGGCCCGTCGTGCCGACCGGCTGGCGGTGATCACCGCCGCCTCCGGCGTCAGCATCACCGCCGCCTACGCGCTGATCAAGCGTCACCTCGCCGGCAATGCGCCGGTGACCGGCGGCGCGGCCCGGCCGGTACATGTCGGCGTCAGCCGCGCGCGCTCGGTGGCCGACGCCCGTCAGGCCTTTGCCAGCCTGAATGGCGTGGTGAGCGAACATCTGGGCAGTGCGCTGCACTGGCTGGGCTGCCTGCCGAGCGGCTACCAGCGCCCGGTTTTCGCCACCGCGGGTGACGATGCCCTCAAGATCGGGCGCGATCTTGCCGAAAAGCTTTTCGTGACCCGCGAGGCGGAGAAAGCCGGTATGTTGTCGGCCCTGGACGACGCGCTCGCGGGTGACCGCAGCGACCGGGGAGGGCGTGCAGACGGATTCCCGGCCCAAGTGGCCTGACTGCACAAGCGACCCGCAGCAGAGGACGAAACATGTACACCGCATCCGGAACACTGGACCGTGATCAGCTTGCCAAGCACTACGCGCCGCTGGTCAAGCGCATTGCCTACCACCTGATGGCCAAGTTGCCGGCCAGCGTGCAGGTCGAGGACATCATCCAGAACGGCATGCTGGGCCTGCTCGACGCGATGAGCCGCTACGAGGAAGGGCTGGGCGCGCAGTTCGAAACCTATGCCGTGCAGCGCATCCGCGGCGCCATGCTCGACGGCCTGCGCGAGAACGACTGGCTGCCGCGCAGCCTGCGCCGCGATATGCGGCGCATCGAAACGGCCATCCACACGCTGGAACAGCAGAAGGGCCGTCAGCCGACCGAAGGCGAACTGGCCGAATCGCTCGGCATGCCGCTGCCGGAGTACCAGAAGATGCTGCAGGAAGCGCGCGGCTATCAGCTGGTCTATTTCGAGGACTTCACCGACGGCGACGACGATGACTACCTCGACCGCCACAGCGTCGGCACGGAAGATCTCGATCCGCTCGAACGTCTGCTCGACAAGAACATGCGCGACGTGCTGGTGCGCGCCATCGGCGATCTGCCGGACCGTGAAAAGACGGTGATGGGTCTCTATTACGAAGAAGACCTGAACCTGCGTGAGATCGGGGAAATCCTCGGCGTGTCCGAATCGCGCGTCTGCCAGCTGCACAGTCAGGCGATCGCCCGCCTGCGCAGCCGCATCGCGGCGCGCGGCTGAGCGGAGTACGCGTGCGCGTCGATCGCATCAGCATCGCCGGCCTGCTGCTCGGTCTGGCTGCCATCATGCTCGGGCAGGTGCTCGAGGGCGGCAGCCTGTCTTCGCTGTTCCAGCCGGCCGCCTTCGTCATCGTGCTCGGTGGCACGCTGGGCGCGACCATGCTGCAGACCCGTTTCCCCATCTTCATGCGCGGCATGCGCATGGGGCGCTGGGCCTTCGTCGCGCCGCCGCAGGTGCCGGACGACATGATCCGCAGACTGGTCGCCTGGGCTCAGCTGTCGCGGCGCGAGGGCATCCTGGCGCTGGAAAAGCAGGTCAGCAACGAATCCGACCCGTTCTTCCGCAAGGGCGTGCAGCTGCTGGTCGATGGCGCCGATGCGACCCGCCTGCGCGAGGTGATGGAAGTCGAGATCACCACTTACGAGAACACGCTGCGCCAGGCTGCGCGGGTGTGGGATTCGGCCGCCGGCTACTCGCCGACCATAGGCATCATGGGCGCGGTGCTGGGCCTGATCCACGTGATGGAGAACCTCGGTGACCCGACCCGGCTTGGCGCCGGCATCGCCACCGCCTTCGTTGCCACCATCTACGGCGTCGGTGCGGCCAATCTGGTGTTCCTGCCTATCGGTCGCAAGCTGCAGACCCATGTGTCGCAGCTCATCGCGGTGCGCGAAATCTTTGTCGATGGCCTGGTCGGCATCGCCAACGGCGACAATCCGCGCATTATCGAGGGCAGGTTGCTCGGCTACGTTGCCCAGGTGCCGGAGTGAGCGCGCCACGCAAGCGTCGCTACGTGCCGGAGTCGGACGAGAATCACGACCGCTGGCTGGTGTCGTACGCCGATCTGGTCACCTTGCTGTTCGCTTTCTTCGTCGTCATGTACGCGATTTCCCAGGTCAGCGAGAGCAAGTACCGTGTGCTCAGTGCGTCGCTGAACAGCGCGTTTTCGGCCCGCGACGGCGTGCAGCTGATCGAGCTGCCTGCGGTGGCGCCGCCGCGCAGTGCGCTGCAGATCGAGCTCGACCAGGTCCGTCAGGCGCGTGCCGCAGCGAAGGAAAAGGAGAGGCGCGAACGCGCGCAGCGCACGATGACCGAGCTGACGCAGGCGCTGTCGGCGCTGACTCGGGACGGCCAGGCCACGGTCACCGACGGCGCGCTCGGCATCACGGTCGATCTCGACGCGACCTTCCTGTTCGGCCGCGGCGACGCGACTCTGGAACCGGCGGCGCGGGACATCATCTCAGCGGTGGCCGGCGTGCTGCTGTACAGCGATTTTCCGCTGGTGATCGAAGGACACACGGACAACGTGCCAGCCACCGGGCGCGGCATGTCGAACTGGTCGCTGTCGGCGCTGCGCGCGGCGGCGGTGACCCAGGTGTTCGAGGAGCAGGGCATCATTCCGGCAAGGCTGACCGCGGCAGGTCTTGCCGACCAGCGGCCGATTGCCGGCAACGAAGCCGAAGAGGGGCGGGCGAAGAATCGTCGCGTGTCCATTCGCATCGAAACATACTCGACCGACCGCGCAGCGCTCAATGGCGCAGCGGCGAACGCACCGGTCGAGGTGCCCGAGGGCAGCCTCGGCTCGAGTTTCCCCAGGCTCTGATCACTGCGCCCGCTCGCGGCGCCCGCCCGGCGGTGGTCCTCCGCGCTCGCCACGGCGGTCGCGCGCCGACCCGTCCTCTGCTCCCCGCCCCGGCAGGCCGGAGTACAGCGCCGGCACCGTGCCTGGCAGCAGCCGGTCGGCGACGCGACGCTGGTCGGCGTCGAGCGTGCCGTACAGCAGTTCCGCCGCCTCGGCGATGTCTTCCATCGCGACCAGGCGGTTGCGAACCACATCGACCTTGCGACCTATCTGCTTCACCGCGTCGATGCGTGTGACGGGACGCGGGTCCAGTCGCAGCTGGTCTGCCATCAGCGCGCCTATCGTCTCGCGGTAGCGCTCCCACAAGGGTTGTTGCAGCGGTGTCAGCGACAAGCGCTGCTCCACCTCGGCCAACTGCGTCTGCAGATCGTCGACGACACCGGCACTGCCGCCGTTGTGCGCCTCGGCCGGCGGCCCGCGTCGTGAGCGGTCGAAGTCGTCGTCCGGCGCGGACGCGCAGGCGGTCATCAGCAGCACGAGGCTGAGCAGCGGGAGGGTGTGGGAAACGGGCATGGCATGTGGCCTGGGCTGTGGAACAGGCGGCCACGATGACAGCCACCGGCAAACACGCTGTGTCGCCGGGTCAAGTCACGTTTTGCGGGTGTAAGCGGGTGTTGCGCCCCGCCGTGCTCAGGCGCTGCCGAATGAGCGACGGCTGGTGCGTGCCATCGACTGACCGTCAGGCCCGTAGGTCGATGCCTGCTCGGCGGCCGACATCAGCACGGCGAGGGCCTGCTGACTGGACTTCATCTGCGCCCGGATCATCAACCCGTTCGCCAGATTCGCGTCGTGCGCTTCGCGGGCCAATTCGAGCAGGTCGGCAAAAGGTTTGCGGCAGGCGGTCCATTCCGGTCCGCTGGCGAACAGTGCGTCGATGTCGGCCTTCGCCGGCTTCACGCCGGCACGCGCGAGCAGCGCCGTGCGCGCATCGCCCAGCTGCGCGAGGCGGCCGTAGACCTCCGACTTGCGTGCGGCAAGTACGGGCAGGGTATCGACGTCACCGGATTCGAGCGCGCGGCGCTCGGCATCGAGATGGCCGATGGCCGCGCGCAAGGACGCGACCTCCTCGGTCATCAGTACGGACAGTCGCGCGGAAATCTGCGCGGCCAGTTCGTTCTGGGTCATCAGGTTGCCGGGCGCGTATTCAGCATCTGGCGCACGCTTTCGATCAGGCTGTCGGCCACGCGATCGGCGTTGACCTTGAAGCGACCGTCGGCAATGGCCTGCTTGATTTCATCGACGCGAGCGCTGTCGACCACCGGCACATTGGCAATGGTCGATTCGAGCTCGCGCAGACGCGAGGAAGTGCTCGAAACATCGACCTGGGCACCCGCGGAAGGCGTGGCCGAAGTCGAATTGGTCGGGGTGTTGCCCGACGAGTTGCGCGTGGTCGAAGTTGAAGTCGGACCAAGCGGCTTTCCAGTTCCGTCGATTTTCACGATGAACCCTTTCAGAAGACGTTCGATCGGTATTACGACGACGACACGACAAAACTTTAGAACTTTTTGTAGGGAGCCGTCTTACACCGATGCTTGATACACACTATATCAAGCACCGACGCGGCTGACCGTCGAACAGTTCCCATAGGGTCTGTTGCCGTTGAATCGCGTGCCGCGCGCGAATCCCGATGCGTCCAGATCAAGGCGGGCCGACGCCGGCTGACTGGCCGTCAGGCCAGGAGGCCCAACGCGGAGCTGGGCGCATCGGGACTCGCGCCCTTCGGGTTTGCAGCGCGCGAGGCACGGACTGCGTTGCGCTCCTTGTCGAGACGGCCAGTCTCGACTTCGTCGCACGCCTTGCCCGTGCCTCGCGCGCTGCAAACGCGGTTCGCGATTCAATGGCAACAGACCCTAATAGATCACTTCGACAAGACCGCCCGGACGTGCTACGCCGCTCACCACCTGACCGCTGCCGGTGCGGATCTGCACCGTCTGGCCTGACTGCGCGGTAGCCAGCGCGCGGCCATCGTGACTGACCGAGAAGCCGTTGCCGCGTGCGAACAGCTTCACGATCTGGCCCTGCTGCACGGCGACCGGTGCGCGCAGCCAGTCGGCGCGCAGCGGCTGGCCGGCGCCGATGGCGACGTTCACCGACTGCCCGATGACCTGCTGCGGATCGGTGATCATGTTCGGCGGCAGGTCCGTCAGATCGCCGCGCATGAAGGCGTAATCGCCGTCGGCCACCACCTGGCCACGGCCCAGTGCGCGCGCCGCGACGAGATAGTCACCCTCGATGCGCACGCGTGACGGGATGTAGACGGTCCAGCTGGCGCCGGCGACGCAGCGTACGCCGACGCTGACGCGGCCCCAGGGCCGGGCGCCTGGTGGCAGGAAGGCCTCGTGCGCCGTGCAGGCAGCCAGCGCGATACGCGCGTCCGGCTGGCCGACTTCGACTACGGCCTTGCCCGGCATGCTTGCCGCCTGCGCGGTCAGGAACTGGCTTACGGTAGCGCGCAGCGCCTCCGGTGAGGTCTGTGCCTGCGCGTTGGAGCACAGCGCAAGCAGCAGCATGAGCAGAGGACGACGGAACATGGGCGGATCTCCTGGCGATGGACGCATTCGATCACGCTGCTTGCAAGGTCGATGCCGGAAATAGCGGGTGAAGCACGGTTCTGTTCCGCTGCGCCGTGCCGGGCGCGAGCCGTGCGCCCACTGCCGCCGCGAAAATCCTTTTCCGGCAAGGGTTTGAAGGCGGGTTGCGTTGGTTCGTACGGCAAACCTTGCCGCTCAGGGGCGGCAGAAGACGAGGAAAGGCGGGGTGCGAACAGTCCTTTTTTGCCGTTTCCGGCGGCACCTCGGCGCTTAAAGTCATTGGCACGATAGCTGCAATGGACTGCACATCATGCCGACACCTCTCGACCGACATCTCAACCTGCATCAAGCCGCCCTCGGCGTGCGTGCCGCACGCCAGCAGCAGCTGGCGTCGAACATCGCCAACGCCGATACGCCGCACTACAAGGCACGCGATATCGAATTCAGGAGCGCACTCGAAAGCGCGCTGGGCGGCAAGCTCGGCGGTCCGGTGGAACTGGCGCGTACCTCCAGCAAGCACATCGAAGCGAAGGGCGACGGTTCATTCGATCAGTCGATGAAGTACCGCACCGAAACGCAGTCCAGCGTCGATGGCAACACCGTCGATATGGACGTCGAGCGCGCGGCGTTTGCCGAGAACTCGGTGCAGTACGAAGCGCTGCTCACCTTCATCAGCGGTCGCCTGCGCACGATGCAGCAGGCAATCCAGGGCCAGTAAGGAGGCTGAACCATGGCAGGAAACATGTTCAATGTGTTCGGGATTGCCGGCTCGGCGCTGACTGCGCAGTCGGTGCGACTGAATACGACGTCGAGCAATCTCGCCAACGCCGATTCGGTCACCACGGCCAACGGCCAGCCCTACCGCGCCAAGCAGGTGGTGTTCGAGATGAAGCCGATCGCCGACGGCAGCGAAGCCAGCGGTGTGCGCGTGACGCAGATCGTCGAGAGCGCGGCGCCGCTGCGCAGCACCTACGACCCCACCAACCCCGCGGCAAACGCCGACGGTTACGTGCAGATGCCCAACGTCAACGTGGTGGAGGAGATGGTGAACATGATCTCCGCCTCCCGCTCCTATCAGACCAACGCGGAAATGATGAATACCGCGAAGCAGCTGATGCTCAAGACCCTCACCATCGGACAGTAAGGACAAAGCCATGGCCACCAATCCCGTCAATGGCAATTCTGCCGCCGACCTATACAGCTCGCTGAACACCACGCAGAAGCAGGCAACGTCCGAACTCGATGCGGCGCAGAACCGCTTCCTGATGCTGCTCACCACGCAGCTCAGGATGCAGGATCCGCTCAGCCCGATGGACAACGCGCAGGTCACTTCGCAGCTGGCGCAGATCAGCACCGTCGATGGCATCACCAAGCTCAACAGCACGCTGGAAAAGATGATGGAGAGCACCAGCGATGCGCAGCACCTGCAGGCGACGGCGCTGGTCGGTCACGCGGTGCTGATCGAAGGTTCGGACCTGAAGCTGGTCGAGGGGCAGTCGATGGGTGGGGTCGAGCTGACCACACCGGCCGACGACGTCGTCGTCACGATCAAGGGCGCAAACGGCGTGATCGTCCGCGAGATGGCGCTGGGCGATCAGGAAGCCGGCATCACGCAATTCGTCTGGGACGGCAAGGACAACTCTGGCACGGCAGTTGCTCAGGATGGCTCGTACTCCTTCTCCGTGAAAGCGGTGCAGGGGGGCAAGACGCTGACCAGCACGCCGCTCGAACTCGCGGTGGTCGGCAGCGTCGAGCGCACCGGCGGAGTTACCCGCCTGAATGTGGGCCAGCAAGGGCTGGTCACGATGAACGACATCAAGCAGATCTACTGATCGGGAGTTGAATCATGGCCTTCCAGCAAGGACTTTCCGGACTGAACATCGCCTCCAAGGCGCTCGACGCGATCAGCAACAACGTCGCGAACTCGACCACCGTGGGTTTCAAGCAGTCGCAGGCACAATTTGCCGACATCTACGCGACCACGCTGGGCGGCGGCGGTTCGGCCCAGATCGGTATCGGCGCTCGGGTGAATGGCGTTGCCCAGCAGTTCTCGCAGGGCAACATCACCGTCACCAGCAATCCGCTGGACATCGCCATCAACGGTGAGGGCTTCTTCCGGATGAGCGACAACGGCGACGTGCTCTACACGCGCAATGGCCAGTTCTCGGTCGACAAGCAGGGCTACATCGTCAATGGCTCCGGTTACCGGCTCACTGGCTACGGCACCGACGCCAATGACAACATCGTGGTGACCGCGCCGATCGATCTGCGCATCGACACCGCGCTGTCCGGCGCCGAGCCGACGTCGACCACGGAGGCGAACCTCGCGGTCAACCTCGATTCACGACTGTCGCCGCCAGTCACGGCGCCGTTCTCGACCGCAGACACGTCGAGCTTCTCGTACTCCACGTCGATGACCACCTACGATTCGCTCGGCAATCCGCATGTGATGTCGATGTACTTCGTGAAGTCGGCCACCCCGAACCAGTGGGATCTCTACACCACGCTTGACGGCGGCGCGCCGACGGCAGCGACTTCGCTGACCTTCAATTCGAACGGCGGCTTGGTCGGCCCGTCCACGGTGGCGCAGTCCTTTGCCATCACCACCGGCGCCACCAGTCCGCTGGCTTTCGATCTCAACCTCGGCAACTCGACCCAGTACGGCACCACGTTCAGCGTGAATGCCGTGGCGCAGGATGGCTACACCTCGGGCCGGCTGTCCGGCCTCAGCGTGTCGCCGGAGGGCATCATCCAGGGCCGCTATACCAATGGCCAGTCGCGCACGCTGGGTCAGGTCGTGCTCGCCTCGTTCCAGAACCCGGATGGCATGGTGCAGCTGGGCAGCAATGCCTGGGCGGAAACCTCCTTCTCCGGTCCGCCGGCCGTCGGTGAGCCAGGCACCGGGAATCGCGGCGGCCTGCAGCCGGGCGCCGTCGAGGATTCCAACGTCGATCTCACCGCAGAACTGGTGAACATGATCACGCAGCAGCGCGCCTATCAGGCGAACGCGCAGTCGATCAAGACGCAGGATCAGATCATGCAGACGCTGGTGAACCTGCGCTGACGCGCACTGAGGAGCTGCCATGGACCGCGTGATCTACACCGCGATGACCGGCGCGAAGTGGACGATGGAGCGTCAGGCTTCGGTCGCCCACAACCTCGCCAATGCATCGACCACAGGTTATCGCGCGGAGGAACATCGTCTGCGTGCCGTTCAGGTGCAGACCGAAGCGTTCGCGTCGCGCGCCTTCGTCATCGACGCCAGCGTCAAGAACGACTACACGCCGGGCGCGCTGCAGCAGACCGGGCGTTCGTACGACATGGCCATACAGGGCAAGGGCTGGTTCACGCTGGCCATGCCCGACGGCACCGAGGCGTATACGCGCAACGGCCACTTCCAGATCAGTCCGACCGGCATCCTGCAGAACCATGAGGGCATTCCTCTGCAGGGCGAGACCGGTCCGATCACTGTCCCTCCGGACACCGAGGTGACGCTGGGTGCCGACGGCACGCTGTCCGCCGTGCAGCGCACCGGCGGCGTGAATCAGGTCAATCCGATCGGCCGTCTGAAGCTGGTCGATCCAACCGAAAACACGCTCAAGCGTGGCGACGACGGCCTGTTCCGCTCGACTGCGCCGGGCCTGCAGCCGCAGGCACAGAACGTGCGTGTAGTCGGTGGCTACCTCGAAGGCAGCAATGTGAATGTCGTCGATCAGGTGGTGGCGATGATTTCGCTGTCCCGCCAGTTCGAGATGCAGACCAAGATGCTGCAGACCGCCGAACGCAACGACCAGGCTGCCTCGCAGGTTCTGGGCAATAACTGACAACCGGAGTAACCGACCATGATTCGCTCGCTGTGGATTGCCCGCACCGGCATGGATGCACATCAGACTCAGCTCGATGTCATCACCAACAACCTCGCGAACGTCAGTACCAACGGTTTCAAGCGTGCCCGCGCCGTATTCGAGGACCTGCTGTACCAGACCATGCGTCAGCCGGGCGCGCTGAACACTCAGCAGAACACCATTCCGTCGGGCCTGCAGATCGGTACGGGCGTGCGTCCGGTGGCGACCGAACGGATCCACACGCAAGGCAATATCCAGCAGACCGGCGGCACGCTGGACGTGGCCATCCAGGGCGAAGGCTTCTTCCAGATCCAAATGCCGGACGGCACGCTGTCCTATACCCGCGACGGCGCCTTCCAGAAGGACGCGCAGGGCGTCATGGTCACTTCGGGCGGCTTCCCGGTGCAGCCGCAGATCACCATTCCGGCCGACGCGGTGACGGTCACCATCGGCCGGGACGGCGTGGTGAGCGTGCTGCAGGCCGGGCAGAACGCGCCGACCCAGATCGGCCAGCTGCAACTGGCGACCTTCGTGAATACCGGCGGTCTGCAGAGCGTCGGCGAGAACCTGTTCGTCGAGACCGCCTCCAGCGGCGTACCGACGCCGAACACCCCGGGCACCAATGGCGCCGGCCTGCTCAATCAGGGCTTCGTCGAAACGTCGAACGTGAACGTGGTCGAGGAACTGGTGAACATGATTCAGACCCAGCGCGCCTATGAAATCAACTCGCGCGCCATCCAGACTTCGGACCAGATGCTGGCCCGACTGACCCAGCTGTAACAGATCCGGCGGAGACCACCATGAATGCCCAACGCCTTCACCTTGCCGCCCGCTGCGCAGGTTTTGCCGTGGTGCTGGTCGTGGCGGCAATGCTTGCCGGCTGCGTCACGACGACGCCGCCGACCGCGGTGGATCAGCCGATGTCGGTGCGTCCGGAACCGCGTCCGCAGTATCAGACCAACGCCGGTGCGATCTTCCAGCCGGGTGCCGTGCGACCGCTGTTCGAGGATCGTCGCGCGCGCATGGTCGGCGACACGCTGGTGATCAACCTGAGCGAGCGCACGCAGGCGGCGAAGAAGTCGTCGAGCTCGGCCGACCGCTCGCAGGACATCGAGGTCAGCGTGCCGCGCATCGCCGGCGTACCGCTCAAGGGCGCACAGGGCATAGGCGTACAGGCGAACAGCGAGAACGTGTTCGCCGGCAAGGGCGCGTCCTCGGCCGACAACAACTTCACCGGCACCATCACGGTCACCGTGATCGAGGTGCTGCCGAACGGCAATCTGCTGGTATCCGGCGAAAAGAAGGTCGCGATCAACCAGGGTGACGAGTACATCCGCTTCTCCGGCGTCGTGAATCCGACCCAGGTGACTGCGGCGAACACGGTGCAGTCCACCCAGGTGGCCGACGCGCGCATCGAGTACCGCGCCACCGGCTATATCGACGAGGCGCAGGTGATGGGCTGGCTGGGCCGTTTCTTCCTGAGCTTCCTGCCGCTGTGATGAGGAATCAGCCCTCTTTTCCGGCCATCGGGTTCCTGGACGCCGGCGTATAAAGGGCACTGTACTGCCGCCCGGAAGGCGAACTGAAATGAAGCGCTTCATCACATTCTTCGTACTTGCATGGCTGGCCGCGCTGCCCGCCAGTGCCGAGCGCATCAAGGACCTGGCGTCGCTGTCCGGCGTGCGCAACAACCAGCTGGTCGGCTACGGCCTGGTGGTCGGCCTCGACGGTTCGGGTGACCAGACCACGCAGACGCCATTCACCGTGCAGAGCGTGATCAACATGCTCGGCAACATGGGTGTGACCTTGCCGCCCGGGCAGAACCTGCAGTTGAAGAACGTCGCCGCGGTCATGGTGACCGCCAGCCTGCCGCCCTTCGCGCGGCCCGGTCAGGCGATGGACGTGACCGTGTCGTCGATGGGCAACGCCAAGAGCTTGCGCGGCGGCACCCTCGTGATGACGCCGCTCAAGGGCGCGGACGGCCAGATCTACGGCATGGCCCAGGGCAATGTGGTGGTCGGCGGTGCCGGTGCCTCTGCCGGTGGCTCGTCCGTCACGATCAATCATCTGTCGGTCGGCCGCATCGCCGGGGGCGCTACGGTTGAACGTGCGGTGCCGACGGCGGTGGGCGAGGGCGATTTCATCAATCTCGAAACCCACACCACCGATTTCGGCACCACGCAGCGCATGGTCGATGCAATCAACGGCAGTGCCGGCCCCGGCACTGCGGTGGCGGTCGACGCCCGGCGCATCCAGGTTCGCGCGCCGCTCGACCCGAACCAGCGCGTCGCCTTCATGAGCCGCATCGAGAATCTCGACGTCACGCCGGCACAGCAGGCTGCCAAGGTGATCGTCAATTCGCGCACCGGTTCGGTGGTGATGAATCAGGCCGTCACGCTGGACAGCTGTGCGGTCGCACACGGCAACCTGTCGGTCACCGTCAGTTCCGAGCCGGTCATCAGCCAGCCGGCACCGCTGTCCGGCGGGCAGACCGTGGTGGCCGAACGCAACCAGATCGACATCCAGCAGGAAGGCAGCGCGCTGATCAATGTGAAGAAGGGCGCCAACCTGTCTGAAGTCGTCCGTGCGCTGAACGCGCTGGGCGCCAATCCGCAGGATCTCATCATCATCCTGCAGGCGATGAAGGCGGCCGGTGCGCTGCGCGCCGAACTGGAAGTGATCTGATGGAAAACGCCGCGCTCAACACGCTGGCCGCCGACGTGCGCGGCCTCGACGTGCTGCGCCGCGCGGCGCGCGACAACTCGCCGGAGGCGCTGAAGGCCGCAGCCAAGCAGTTCGAGGCAATGTTCCTGCAGGTGGTGATCAAGTCGATGCGCGAGGCTTCGCACGGCGACGAGCTGTTCGGCGGGCAGGAAAGCAAGATGTACCAGGACATGCTGGACCAGCAATGGGCCCAGGTCATGACTGAAGGCGGCGGTACCGGTCTGGCGCGCGTGCTCGAACGGCAGCTGTCGGCCAATGCGAACAGCGCCGATACCTCGGTGAAGCCGGAACTGAAGCCGCTGTCCGAAGCCGGGCTGTTCCAGGGCCTGCCGCGGATGCCGGCGGCGGCAAGCTCTGCCGCCCTGCGGCAGAGTCTGCAGCCGGGCGAGGCGGCCGCTGCCGCCGATCTCGAAGCGGCATTGGCCGAACTTGCGCCGGTCAGGACGCGCGATGTGCCGGAGCACGCACGCGCCTTCGTCGAGCGGGTGTGGCCGGCCGCGCTGTCGGCCAGTCGCGCGACGGGCATTCCGGCGCAGTTCCTGGTTGCCCAGGCCGCGCTCGAAACCGGCTGGGGCCGGGCCGAACTGACGTCGGCCGACGGTACGCCGAGCCACAACCTTTTCAACATCAAGGCCGGCAGCAGCTGGCAGGGGCAGACCGTCAGCGTTTCGGCCAGCGAGTTCATCGACGGCCGCTGGACCAAACAGACGGATGCCTTCCGCAGTTACGGCTCCTACGAAGAGAGCTTCGCCGACTACGCCCGTCTGTTGCAGAACCAGCCGCGCTACGCCCGCGTGCTCGGTGCGCAGGACGCTGGCAGTTTCGCCCGTGGCCTGCAGCAGGCGGGTTACGCCACCGACCCGGCCTACGCCGACAAGCTCGAACGCATCATCAAGGGGCCGCTGCTGCGCGCTGCCTTGTCCGGCTGAGCCTGCGGGCAGGGCGGCAGAGCCGGCTCGTGTTTCACGGCAGCAGTTCCAGACAGCGCGCGCGGATCAGGCTGGCCTGTCGGGCCGCTCCCGCATCCAGAAGCGCCTTCTCGCAGGCCAGCAACGCGCGGCGCACGCCCGCTTCGTCGGTGGCGTCGCGCAGCAGCGGTTTCAGCGCGTCGGTCTGTCCGCGCAAGGCGCGCTCCACGCTTTCGATCAGGTAGAGGCGGGCCAGCGCCAGCGACTTCCGGCCGGCTGAGCCGATTGGCGCCGGTCGCTCGATGTCGAGCAGTCCGAGTTCGATCAGCCTGCTCAACGCGGCCGCCGCCTCGATGTCGCCGCTGGCCGCGCGGCCAAGAGCGGCAAGCAGGCCGGCAAAATCCTGCCGCCCGTCGGCGACGATCAGCACCGCGCGTTCGAGCGGTGTCAGCCGGTGCGCCCGCCGGACCACCTCGGTCCGTCCGGCCGATGTCTTGAAAGCCACGTCCGTGGCCGATATGCGATGAGCGGGGGTGACCATCCCCGATATTGTTCCAGCCCAGTGTGACGCCCATAAAACGGAGCTGGCAAAGCTCTTGCTTTGATGTGTCCCAAGCACTCTGACGAGACGGCACATCATGGGAACGCAGCTCTACAGCATCGGCATCTCCGGACTGAATGCGGCACAGGCCGCACTGGTCACGACCGGTCACAACATTTCGAATGCGGCGACCACCGGGTACACCCGGCAGGAAGTCATCTTCGGTACCAACGATCCGCAGCAGACCGGTGCCGGCTTCTTCGGCCAGGGCGCACGGATCGAGACCGTGCGCCGCATCTACAGCCAGTTCCTGACGGCCCAGGTGATGGAGGCGCGGACGCAGAGCGCCGAGTACAACGCCTACGCCGACCAGATCGGCGCGCTCGACAACCTGCTTGCCGACACCGACGCGGGCATGTCGCCCGCGATGTCCGGCTTCTTCGACGCACTGCAGAGCGTGACCGCCTCACCCACGTCGCTCGCCGCCCGGCAGTCGGTCATTTCGGCCGCACAGGCCATGACCGCGCGCTTCAACGCGCTCGATCTGCGGCTGGACGAGGTCCGTACCGGTCTCAATGGCGAAATCTCGGGCACCGTCGAGGAAATCAATCAGCTCGCCACGCAGATCGCCCGCTACAACAACCAGATTGCCGTGGCGGAGGCGACCACCGGTCCGACCCGTCTGGCCAACGACATGCTCGACATGCGCGAGCGGCTGATCAGCCAGCTGAATGACCTGGTACGGGTGACCCAACTGCAGCAGAGCGACGGTTCGATCAACCTGTTCATCGGTAACGGTCAGCCCGTGGTCGTTGGTGGCAGCGCCTTCCAGCTGACCGCCGGACCGTCGGTCGAGGACGCCAGCCGCACCGAAGTCACCTACACCGCGCCCGGCGGCACCGTGCTGCGCATGCAGGAATCCTCGCTCAGCGGCGGCAAGCTCGGCGGCCTGCTGGCCTTCCGCCGCGAAACGCTGGACGAGGCACAGAACGCGCTCGGCCGGGTCGCCATCGGCATGGCGGAGCAGTTCAACGCGCAACACCTGCTCGGTCAGGACCTGAACGGGGCGCTGGGTACAGCCTTCTTCAATACGCTGTCTGGCAGCGCGCTGCCGGCAAGCACCAACAGCACGGTCGCGGCGGCCCAGGTCAACGTGACGATCAATGATTCGTCTGAACTAACCACCAGCGACTACCGTCTGCGCTACGACGGCGCCAACTACACGCTCACCCGCCTGTCCGACAACGTAAGCTGGACCGCGGCGACGCTGGGTGGTCTGCCGCCTGCCGGCAGTCCGCAGGGCTTCACGCTGGATTCGGGCGCCACGACGCTGGCCGCCGGCGACAGCTTCCTGATCCAGCCGACGCGCAACGGCGCGTCGGACATCCGCACGCTGCTGTCGGACCCGCGCATGCTGGCGGTGGCGATGCCGATCAGCACCGCGGCCAGCCTGACAAACGCCGGCACCGGCGCCATCAGTGCCGGTACCGTCACCTCGACCACCGGCCTGCCGCTGGGTGGCCCGATCACGCTGACCTTCGACGCCGCGACCAATGTGTTCAACGTGACCGGCGGGCCGGGCGGCACCATCGCCTACAACCCGGCCACCGATTCGGCCGGCGCCAGTTTCACTTTTGCCGGCCAGGGCGGCTTCACCTTCCAGCTGTCGGGAATTCCGCGCGACGGTGACACCTTCACCATACAGGCCAATGCCAGCGGTCAGGGCGACAACCGCAACCTGCTGGCACTGGCCGCGCTGCAGGACGCGGACACGCTGGCCGGCGGCACCACCGGTTTCCAGGGTGCCTATGCGCAGATGGTTGCCGAGATCGGTTCGCAGGCACGCGAAATCCAGGTGAACCAGAAGGCACAGGACGTGCTGCTGTCGCGTGTCACCGAGTCGCAGCAGTCACTGTCGGGCGTCAATCTCGATGAAGAAGCGGCCAATCTGCTCCGTTATCAACAGGCATACCAGGCGTCCGGCAAGATGATTGAAATCGCCAGTCGGCTGTTCGACACCGTGCTGCAACTGGGCGGCTGAGGAGAGTTGTAATGCGCGTTTCCACCAACACCATCTACGAAACCGGCACCTCGGGCCTCGTACGTCAGAGCGGCGACCTGTTCAGGCTGCAGCAGCAGTTGTCCACCGGCCGCCGCGTGCTGGCGCCCTCCGACGATCCGGTGGCGTCCGCTCGGGCGCTCGAAGTCGAGCAATCGAAGTCGATGAACGACCAGTTCGCGGTGAACCGCCGCGACGCCAGCAGCGCGCTCGGCTTCGCCGAATCGCAGATCGCTACCGCTGGCGACATCCTGGCAACCATCCGCGAGCGCCTGATCCAGTCACGCAGCGCGACGCTGGCCGATTCCGACCGCAAGGCGATTGCTACCGACATCCGCGCGATGTTCTCCGAAATGATGGGCATCGCGAATTCGCGCGACGCGTTCGGCGACTATCTTTTCAGCGGCTACAAGAGCACGACCCAGCCTTTCTCTGGCAGTGTCGAGGCCGGTGTGAGCTACGCCGGCGACGACGGTCAGCGCGAAGCACAGGTGGGCAGCAACCGCCGTCTGGCGATCAGCGATTCCGGCGCCAACGTGTTCATGCGCGTGCCCTCCGGCAACGGCAACTTCTCGCTGACGCCTGACCCGGCAAACCGCGGCACCGCGGTGCTCGACGCCGGCAGTGTCACTGACATGAGCGCGTGGAACGATCCGGCCAATTCGGGCGACTTCGAGGTCGTGTTCGCGGTGTCCGGCGGCGTGACCACCTACGACATCATCGACAACGCGAGCGGCAATTCGCTGCTGACCGGTGCCGCGCCCGGCGGCGCGCCGCTGCCGCGGACCTTCCTGCCGGGCGACGTGATCAACTTGCGCTCGAACGGCGGTTCCGAGCCGCCCTTCAACTTCGGCGCCCGCTTCTCGATGACCGGCGCCCCCGCCGATGGCGATCGCGTGTCGATGCAGATCAGTACGTCGCAGAGCGTGTTCGAAACCATCGGCGACGTGATTCTCGCGCTCGAACAGCCGGCCTCCGGCGACGCGAACGCGCTGGCCAAGGTGAGCAATGCGATCGGCTCGGCGATTTCCAACATCGATCAGTCGACCGACAACCTGCTGACCACGCGAGCGCGCATCGGCGCGCGCAGCTCCGAGCTGGCGGCGCTCGATTCGCTGGGCGAAGAGGTGAATCTGCAGTTCGAGTCCTCGCTGTCCAACCTGCGCGACCTGAACTACACCGAGGCACTGAGCAAGCTCACGCAGCAGCAGGCATATCTGCAGGCGGCTCAGCAGTCCTTCCTGAAGGTGTCCGGCCTGTCGCTGTTCAACTTCATCGGAGCCTGATCATGACGGCACGCCTGTCCGCAGCCTTGCTTGCCGCCATGCTGGCGGCGGCCTGTTCGTCGCTCGATCGCTCGCTGCCGAGTGCGACCAGTTCCGTCATTCCGGACACCAAGCTGCGCTTGACGCCGGGCTACACGACGACGCCGGAAAAGCTCATCTACTTCGCCGGCGCTGCCTATCTCGCCTACGTCGTGCTCGATCCGATGGCGCCGAACTGGACCATCGAGGAGGCGCAGCTGTCCGAGGACACCTACTATCTCGGCATGAAGAAGATGCGTACGCGGCCGGGCGGCGAGGGTGAGGCGCGCATGGTGTTCCGCCGGCGTGCCGAGCAGCTGGCGCGCGCCGGCGGCTATGCCGGCTACGACATCGTCAGCTACAGCGAGGGCATTCAGTCCGAACTGGTCGCGCAGCGCGTCGGCGAAGGGGTGATTCAGCTGCGCCACGGCACGCGCTGAATCGCAGCCGGCCGCGCTGCCGGCTGCGGTACACTTCGCCCGATGCCGCTCCCCTACTGGCGACTGTCCGCCTATTACCTCTTCTACTTCGCCTTCGTCGGCGCTTTTTCCCCTTACTTCGGGCTCTACCTGTCCTCGATCGGCTTCTCTGCCGCCGACATCGCCATCGTCATGTCGCTGATGCAGGTGATGCGCATCGTCGCACCCGGCATGTGGGGCTGGCTCGCTGACCGCATCGGCGCGCGCACACCCATCATCCGTGGTGCCGGCGCGGCCAGCCTGGCCGGTTTCCTCATCTTCTTCAGCACCGAACAGTTCGTCGGCGTGTTCGTCGCGATGGCGCTGATGTCCTTCTTCTGGAGCGCGTCGCTGCCGCTGGTCGAGGCGCTGACGCTGGAGCATCTGAAATCCAAGGTGGCGCGCTACGGCGCGATCCGGGTCTGGGGCTCGATCGGCTTCGTCATCACCGTGCTTGCGCTGGGCGAAATGCTGGACCGCACCGGCCTGCGTGCCGTGCTGTGGGCCTGCAGCCTGATACTGGGCGGCATCTGCCTGTTCGCCTTCAGCCTGCCGGAGGCGCCGGAACACGCCGACCGTCCGCGCGCCACCGAGGGCCTGCGCGACATCCTGCGTCGCCGCCCGGTGGCCGGCCTGTTCGGCGCCGCCTTCTTCATGAGCTGTGCGCACGGTGCGCTGTACGTCTTCTATTCGATCCACCTCGACGAGCATGGCTACAGCAAGAGCCTGATCGGCGCGCTGTGGACGCTGGGCGTGCTGGCCGAGATCGCCGTCTTCCTGTGGATGCCCTCGCTGATGCGCCGCTTCACGCTGCGCGCCATGCTGCTCGCGGCACTGGCCGCCGCGGTGCTGCGCTTCGCGATGATAGGTTGGCTGGTCGACTCTCTTCCCTGGCTGCTGGCGGCCCAGCTGCTGCATGGTCTGACCTTTGGCGCCTTCCACGCCAGTTCGGTGGCGGCGCTGAACCAGTGGTTCGACGCCCGCCAGCAGGGGCGGGCGCAGGCGCTGTACGGCAGCGTGTCCTTCGGCGCCGGCGGCATGGTCGGCGGGCTGATCAGTGGCTGGATGTGGGCGCCGCTCGGCGGCGGCTGGGCCTTCGTGCTCAGTTCGGTGTTCGCGCTGGCTGGATGTCTGCTGCTGGCGCGCATGTGGCCGCCGGGTGAAGTGGTCCGCAGCGGCTGATCGCTGCCGGCTGGATGCTGCGCCGCAAGGTTATAATCCCCGGTTTCGCTGATCAGCCGGAATCGTTGCAATGGCGCAAACGCTTTACGACAAGCTGTGGTCCAGTCACGTGGTGCATACCGAGGATGACGGTACCGCACTGCTCTACATCGACCGTCACCTGGTACATGAAGTCACCAGCCCGCAGGCCTTCGAAGGTCTGCGACTGGCCAATCGCAAGCCCTGGCGCGTGGATTCCATCGTCGCCACCGCCGACCACAATGTGCCGACCGACCGCTCGGAGCAGGGCATTGCCGACCCGATTTCGCGTGCCCAGGTCGAAACGCTGGACGACAACATCCGCGCCTTCGGCGCCTTGGCCTATTTCCCCTTCCGCGACAAGCGCCAGGGCATCGTGCATGTGATCGGCCCGGAGAACGGCGCCACGCTGCCCGGAATGACCGTCGTCTGCGGCGATTCACACACCTCGACCCATGGCGCCTTCGGCTGCCTGGCACACGGCATCGGCACGTCGGAAGTCGAGCACGTCATGGCGACGCAGTGCCTGCTGCAGAAGAAGTCGAAGTCCATGCTCATCCGCGTCGAAGGCGAACTGGGCAAGGGCGTCAGCGCCAAGGACATCGCGCTTTACTTCATCGGCGTCATCGGCACCGCCGGCGGCACCGGTTACGCGATCGAATTCGGCGGTTCGGCCATCCGCGGCCTGTCGATGGAAGGCCGCATGACGCTGTGCAATATGGCGATCGAGGGCGGTGCCCGCGCCGGCATGGTGGCGGTCGACGACACCACGATCGACTACCTGCGCGGCCGGCCGTTCTCGCCGCGCGCCGAACAGTGGGACCGCGCGGTGGAGTACTGGCGCACGCTGAAGTCGGACGAGGGCGCGCAGTTCGACCGCGTGGTCGATATCGACGCGCGCAAGATCCTGCCGCAGGTGACCTGGGGCACTTCGCCCGAAATGGTGACCGACGTGCGCGGCCAGGTGCCGGCGCCCGAGGATTTCGCCGATCCGGTCAAGCGTGAGGGCGTGGCCCGTGCGCTGCAGTACATGGGCCTCACGCCGCGTACGCCGATAGCCCAGATCCGCATCGACAAGGTGTTCATCGGCTCCTGTACCAATTCGCGCATCGAGGATCTGCGCGCCGCGGCGCGCGTGGTCGAGGGCCGCCGCGTGGCCGACAACGTGAAGCTGGCGCTGGTGGTGCCGGGTTCCGGTCTGGTCAAGGCGCAGGCCGAGGCGGAAGGGCTGGACAAGGTGTTCAAGGCGGCCGGTTTCGAATGGCGCGAGCCGGGCTGTTCGATGTGCCTGGCGATGAATGCCGACCGGCTGGAGCCGGGCGAGCGTTGCGCGTCGACCTCGAACCGCAATTTCGAAGGCCGCCAGGGTGCCGGCGGGCGCACCCATCTGGTCAGCCCGCAGATGGCGGCGGCTGCGGCGATCGCCGGTCGTTTCGCCGACGTCCGTGAAATTGTCTGAATGACTGTCTGATCGAGGAAGAGCAGAGCACCAAGCTGATTGACGTGATCCGGAGCGCGATGACCCTCATGCTCGACGGCTGCAACACCGTCGCCGGCATCGACAAGGACATCAAGAAGGGTGGCGAAGCCATCGAGAAGTCGGCGAGATAAGGGCCTTTCATGAAAGCATTTACCACCCTTGATGGACTGGTCGCGCCGCTGGATCGCGCCAACGTCGATACCGACGCCATCATTCCGAAGCAGTACCTGAAGTCGATCAAGCGTTCGGGCTTCGGCCCGACGCTGTTCGACGAATGGCGCTATCTCGACGTCGGCCAGCCGGGTCAGGACCACTCGAAGCGTCCGCTGAATCCGGACTTCGTGCTGAACCAGCCGCGCTTCCAGGGTGCCAGCGTGCTGCTGGTGCGCGAGAACTTCGGCTGCGGTTCGTCGCGCGAGCACGCGCCGTGGGCGATCGAGGACTACGGCTTCCGCGCCATCATCGGCACCACCTTCGCCGACATCTTCTACAGCAACTGCTTCAAGAACGGCCTGCTGCCCATCCGCCTGCCGGAGAAGGAAGTCGAACAGCTGTTCCTGCAGTGCGCTGGCACGCCGGGCTACCGCCTGCACATCGACCTCGACAAGCAGGTGGTGGTACGCCCGGACGGCCACGCCATCAAGTTCGACGTCGATGCCTTCCGCAAGTACTGCCTGATCAACGGTTTCGATGACATCGGCCTGACCCTGCGCCAGGCCGACAAGATCCGCGAGTTCGAAGCGCGTCGCCGCATCGAACAGCCCTGGCTGTTTGCCTGACCCCTACTGGAGCAATCCGTGAAAGTCTGTGTTCTCGCCGGCGACGGCATCGGTCCCGAAATCACCGCCGAAGCGCTGCGCGTGCTGGAGGCCCTGCGCAGTGACGGCCTGAAGATCGAATTCGAGCACGCGCTGCTCGGCGGCGGTGCGGTTGACGCCACCGGCGACCCCTATCCGGAAGCCACCTCGAAGCTGGCACGCGAAGCCGACGCCATCCTGCTCGGCGCAGTCGGCGGCCCGAAGTGGGACGCGCTTCCGCGCGAGCAGCGCCCGGAACGCGGTCTGCTGCGCATCCGCGCCGAACTGGGCGTGTTCGCCAACCTGCGTCCAGCCATCCTCTACCCGGAACTGGCCAATGCCTCGTCGCTGAAGCCGGAAATCGTGTCCGGCCTCGACATCCTGATCGTGCGCGAACTGACCGGCGACATCTATTTCGGCCAGCCGCGCGGCATCGAGGTGCGCAACACCCAGTGGGGCGAGCAGCGCGTGGGCTGGAACACCATGATCTACGCTGAAGAGGAGATCCGTCGCATCGGCCGTGTCGCCTTCGAGGCCGCCCGCAAGCGTGGCAAGAAGCTCTGCTCGGTCGACAAGATGAACGTGCTCGAGTGCACCCAGCTGTGGCGCGAGGTCATCACCGACATGGCCAAGGACTATCCGGACGTCGAACTGAGCCACATGCTGGTCGACAATGCCGCGATGCAGCTGGTGAAGGCGCCCAAGCAGTTCGACGTGGTGGTGACCGGAAACATGTTCGGCGACATCCTGTCGGACGAAGCCTCGATGCTCACCGGCTCGATCGGCATGCTGCCGTCGGCCTCGCTGGACGCCAACAACAAGGGTCTGTACGAGCCCAGCCACGGCTCGGCGCCGGACATCGCCGGCAAGGGCGTGGCCAATCCGCTGGCCACCATCCTGTCGGCGGCGATGATGCTGCGCTACAGCTTCGGCAACGAAGCCGCGGCCGTGCGCATCGAGAATGCGGTACGCAAGGTGCTGGCCCAAGGCTACCGCACCGGCGACATCTTCGAACCGGGCACGACCCGGGTCGGAACGAAGCAGATGGGCGACGCGGTACTCGCGGCCCTGTAACGGACGGACAAGGAAACGGACATGTTGAAGCTCGGTATGGTGGGTTGGCGCGGCATGGTGGGCTCGGTGCTCATGCAGCGCATGCGCGAGGAAAACGATTTCGCACTGGTCGAACCGGTGTTCTTCACGACCTCCAGCGTCGGCGCCGCCGGCCCGGACGTGGGGCAGGGCAGCGCGCCGCTGCTGGATGCGACCGACGTCGCCCAGCTTGCGAAGATGGACGCCATCATCACCTGCCAGGGCGGCGACTACACCAACGAGGTGTATCCGAAGCTGCGCGCCGCCGGCTGGAAGGGCTACTGGATTGACGCCGCCTCCGCTCTGCGCATGAAGGACGACGCCATCATCATCCTCGACCCGGTCAACATGGGCGTGATCAAGGACGGTCTGGCGCGCGGCGTGAAGGACTACATCGGCGGCAACTGCACGGTCAGCCTGATGCTGATGGGCGTCGGCGCGCTGTTCTCGGCCGGTCTGGTCGAGTGGATGAGCGCCATGACCTACCAGGCGGCGTCGGGCGCGGGTGCGCAGAACATGCGCGAACTGCTGAGCCAGATGGGCACCTTGCACAACGTGGCGGCACCGATGCTGAAGGACAACGCGTCGGCCATTCTCGACATCGATCGCGCGGTGACCGACAGCCTGCGCAGCGCGGACTTCCCGAAGGCGAACTTCGGTGTTCCGCTGGCCGGCTCGCTGATCCCCTATATCGACAAGGAACTGGACAGCGGCCAGAGCAAGGAAGAGTGGAAGGGCCAGGCCGAAACCAACAAGATCCTCGGCCGCAGCGGCGCCGAGCTCACGCCGATCGACGGCATCTGTGTCCGTGTTGGCGCGATGCGCTGCCATTCGCAGGCGCTCACCATCAAGTTGAAGCGCAATGTGCCGTTGGACGAGATCGAAAGCATGATCCGCGAAGCCAACGCCTGGGTGAAGTTCGTGCCCAACCATCGCGAGGACAGCATGCGCGACCTGACGCCGGCAGCGGTCAGCGGTTCGCTGACCATTCCGGTCGGTCGCGTACGCAAGCTCAACATGGGGCCGGACTATCTCGGTGCCTTCACCTGCGGCGACCAGCTGCTGTGGGGGGCGGCGGAACCGCTGCGCCGCATGCTGCGTATCCTGGTCGAAGCCTGATGTAGCACCCGACACGCTGCTTCACCGCAAGCAGCGTGTCGTAACAGACAGTTTCGCAACATAAAGCGACTGTTTAGCTTGCAGGGCTAAGACCATGATGTTATTTTGAGATTTGGGTTTTAGCGCGCGAGGAAAACGCGGTGCGTCATAGCGATAAAAAACATTCGATCCGCCTGCTGACCGCGCTGCTGTCGGCGTTGCCGCTGTCCGTCGGGGCAGCCGGTCTCGGCAAACTCACCGTCCAGTCTGCAATCGGCCAGCCGCTGCGCGCCGAAGTCGAACTCGCCGCCACCGCAGACGAACTTTCCTCGATGTCCGCCAAACTCGCCTCGCCGAGCGCCTTCAAGCAGGCCGGCGTCGAGTTTGCGTCCAGCCTCGCCGGTGTCAGGATCGCCGTCGACAAGCGCGGCAGCCGGCCGGTGCTGGTGGTGACCAGCGACCGCGTGGTCAACGAGCCCTACCTCGACATGCTGATCGAGTTGAACTGGGCTTCTGGTCGACTCGTCCGCGAATACACCTTCCTGCTCGATCCGGCCGACATGCCGCGCCCGGCGCCGGTCGAACCGGTGGCCGTACCGGGCAGCAGCGCTCCACGGGCGGTTGCTGCCGCGCCGGCCGCTGCACCGGCTCGCGCACCGGCGGCGGACGGCACGTATGAAGTGCGCCGTGGCGACACGCTGCGCCGTATCGCCACCGAAAATGCACCGTCCGGCGTCAGTCTCGACCAGATGCTGGTTGCACTGGTGCGCGCCAATCCGGACGCATTCGACGGCGGCAACATGAACCGCCTGCGCGCTGGCCGCATTCTCAGCATTCCCGATCAGTCGGCCGCCGAAGCCGTGTCGCCGCAGGAGGCGCGCAGCATCGTTGCCGCTCAGACGGCCGATTTCGCAGCCTACCGCGCCCGCCTGGCCGGCAGCGTCGCGACCCCGTCGTCGGCCGCCGATGCCGGTGGCCGCAGTTCCGGCGGCAAGATCGAGGCGCGTGTCGAAGACAAGGCGCCGGCCGCTGCTGCCGCCTCCGACCAGGTCCGGGTGTCGAAGTCCGCTGCCGACACCGGCAAGATCAGCGCTCTCGAAGAGGAAGTGATCGCCAAGGATCGTGCGCTGAAGGACGCCAACAGCCGTCTGGCCGACCTCGAGCGCAACGTTCGTGAATTGCAGAAGATGGTGGAGTTGAAGAGCACGCCGATGGCCGAAGCGCAGCAGAAGGCGGCGACGCCGCCTGCGGCAGCGCCCGCACCTGCACCTGCACCTGCACCTGCACCTGCGCCGGCACCGAAGGCCGAAGAGAAGCCGGTGCCCGACCTGATTGCCGGCGCCGACAGCAAGAAGCCGGAAGCGCCCGCTGAGAAGGCGGAGGACAAGCCGGTGCCCGACCTGATCGCGCTGGCGGACGAGAAGCCCGCCACCGAGGCGCCGAAGACCGAGCCTGCTCCGACCCCGGCCCCCGCTGCCGAGGCGCCGAAGGAGACGCCGGCCGCACCGCCGGCGGCGACCGACCAAGAACCGGAAGCGGCTATCGAGGAACCGGGCTTGCTGTCCGATCCGGGTACGCTCGCCGGCCTGGGTGGCATTCTCGTGCTGCTGCTCGGCTATCTCGGCTACCGCAAGTACAAGGCCAAGGCGCCCGCGCCCGATGTGTCGCCGCCGTCGACCACGGCCGGCATGGAAGCGGTGCCAGCGTCGACCTCCATCATCGGCGCGACCGGCGGTGGCCAGAGCGTCGATACCAGCGCCAGCTCCATCCAGACCGATTTCAGCCAGTCGTCGCTGTCGTCGATCGATGCCGATGAGGGCGTCGACCCGGTTGCCGAGGCCGACGTCTACATGGCCTATGGCCGCGATGCGCAGGCCGAGGAAATCCTGCTCGAAGCGCTGAAGAGCGAGCCCAGCCGGCACGCCATTCACCTGAAGCTGCTCGAGATCTACGCGCAGCGCAAGTCTGTTAAGCAGTTCGAAACGCTGGCCACCGAGCTGTACGCGCAGACCGGCGGCAAGGGCGCCGACTGGGAGAAAGCCGCGCAGATGGGTCGTGCGGTCGATCCGACGAATCCGCTCTATGGCGGTTCGCCGGAAGCCGAGCAGGCCAGCGATGCACAGGCGGCGATGGCCGCCACGGTGGTCGTCGCCGGTGCCGACAAGATGCGCGACACCTGGACTTTGCCGGGCGACATCGGCCAGCTGGTGTCGGGCGACGCGCCGGACGAAAATCAGGCAACCGTAGCACTGGATGCGCCGCCGGTGCTGACCGATCTCGATGTCGACGTGCCGGCATCGCCGGCCGATGCGGGTCTCGACTTCGATCTCGACGTACCGCCGGCGGAGGCGGCAGCGCAGCCGCCGACCGTCGGCGTGGCGACCACGCTGACCAAGCCGGGCGAGGAATCCGAAGGCGAATCGTCGCTGGACTTCGATCTCGGCCTCGACTTCACGTCCGACAAGCCGGAAGGCGAAGACGTGAGCACGCTGGTGCTGGAGAAGAACGTCGCCGACACCGCAGAGACGCTGGCCCAGCAGGATGCGCCCGCCTTCGATCTCGATCTGTCCCTGCCGAGCGAACCGGCGGCAGAGGGGAGTGAGGACGCTGCAGCGGTGGTCGATCTCGAACGCACCGACATCGGCAACCTGATCGATTTCAACTTCGACGCGGCCGACGCGCCGGTTCCGGCGCAGCCTGCCGAGCCGGTGATCGACCTGTCGGACATCAATCTCGACCTCGGCTCCGACCCCTCTACGCTCGCGACCGACGTAGTGGGCGATGCCGGCAAGGCCTTGGCCGAAGCGGCGGCGCCGGCCGACGAACTGCCGCCGTCGGCGGTATCGACGGTGATCAATCCGGAAGACATGCTGGGCGGCGAGGAGCCGCCGCAGACCGCGGCCGAGGAGGCGGAAACCAAGCTAGAACTGGCACGCGCCTACGAAGAGATGGGCGACAAGGAAGGTGCGCGTGAATTGCTGCAGGAGGTCGTGCGTGAAGGCACGGCCGAACAGCAGGCGCAGGCCAACGACATGCTCGGCCGTCTCGCCTGATCCGGACGGCCGGGCCGGGACGCGCTGCGTTCCGCCGGCCTTTCGTCGCGGAAAGCCGGCCTCGCGCCGGCTTTTTCATTTCACGCACGTATTGCGTCGCTCACGCTGATGCGCAGCCGCCGCCGGGCGCGGTATGCTCGGCGCCCTCTCTTCATTGGCGGTGTCCATGCAAAGGCCTCCGATGCCGCTGCGCGTTCCGGCGGCGAAGTTCCTGTCGCTGCACGGTGCCACGCTGCTCGCCATCTGGCTGGTGTGGCTGCTGGCCGGGCAGGGCACCGCATCGCCCCGTCACGGGATCTGGGTGACGTGCAGCCTGCTCGCCGCGAGCCTGCTCGCGCCGCGCCGCGCACTCCATCTGCTTCGTCGTCTGCGCTGGCTCTTCATCGCCATCGCCGTCACCTTTTCGCTCGGTACGCCCGGGCGTCTGCTGATCGACGACTTCACCGCCGGGCCGACCATCGAAGGTCTTCGCGCCGCTGCGCAGGCCGCGCTGCATCTCGCGGCAATGGCCGCCTGCGTGGCCGTGCTGCTCGAACGCATGACGCTGCCGCAATTGGCCGGTGCGATGCACCGGCTGCTGCATCCGCTGTCGTCCGAACGCCCGGGGCCGGACACCTTCGCGCTGCGCCTGCAACTGGTGCTGCGCGACCTGGAACAGCCGCCAGCGCGCGGCGCCTGGCGCAGCTGGCTGCGCCCGCCGGAGGCCGAACAGGCGCCGCTGCCGGTCGAGCCCTGTGCGCCGCTGCGTGCTGCGGACGCGCTGGCCATTGCGCTGGCGCTAGCTGCCTGCGTCACCTGGGTGAAACTGGGGTGAGCCGATGAGGATTGCACTCGGGGTCGAGTATGACGGCTCGGGCTTTCGCGGCTGGCAGTCGCAGCCGGTCGGGCCGACCGTGCAGGACGCGCTGGAAGCGGCACTCGGTGCGATCGCCGCCCACCCGGTGCGTGTGCAGGCCTCCGGCCGCACCGATACCGGCGTACATGCGACGGCCCAGGTCGTGCATTTCGATACCGCCGTCGAGCGGCCGGAAACGGCGTGGGTACGCGGCTGCAACGCGCTGCTGCCAAAGGGCGTCGCGGTGCGATGGGCGCAGCCGGTGGCCGACGATTTCAACGCGCGTTTTTCGGCGCATGCACGCAGCTACCGCTACTGTCTCTACAACAGCCTGGTGCGGCCGGCGATCGCCGCCTCGCTGGCTGGCTGGTTCCACCGCCCGCTGGACGCGGCGCGTATGGCCGACGCCGCGATCGCGCTGGTCGGCGAGCACGACTTCTCCGCCTTCCGCTCGTCCGAATGCCAGGCGAAGAGCCCGGTGCGCACGATGACGGCACTCGATGTCCGGCGCCGCGGTGACTGGATCACCTTCGATCTGAGCGCCAATGCCTTCCTCCACCACATGGTGCGCAACATCGTCGGTGCGCTGGTCGAGATCGGCTGCGGCCGGCGCGAACCGGACTGGATGCCTTCATTGCTGGCGCAACGCGACCGCCGGCTGGCCGCGCCGACCTTTGCCGCCGCCGGCCTCTATCTGGTCGGTGTCGGCTACGATGCGCATTGGGGTCTGCCGGCAGACGGCCTGTTCCGCCTGCCGCCGGTCGGCCCTACTGACTGAATCAACGGGAAATCAACGTGCGCAGGACTCGCATCAAGGTGTGCGGCTTCACCCGCGAAGCCGATCTGGACGGCGCGCTGGCGCTGGGCGTGGACGCCGTCGGCTTCGTGCTCTACCCGCCGAGCCCGCGCGCGGTGACGGTCGCGCGGGCGGCCGAACTGGCGCGCCGTGTGCCGCCCTTCGTCGCCCGCGTAGGCCTGTTCGTCAATGAAGACGCGGGCGCGGTCGAGCGGGCGGCTCGCGAGGCCGCACTCGATCTGCTGCAGTTCCATGGTGACGAAAGCGCTGAATACTGCGAACGCTTCGGCCTGCCTTACATCAAAGCAGTCCGGGTGAGGCCGGAAACGGATTTGCTAGAATGCGCAGACCGTTTCCGCGGCGCGCGGGCATTGCTGCTCGACGCCTGGTCGGAAGCATGGGGCGGTTCGGGAAAGCGCTTTGACTGGAGCCTCATCCCGCCGTCGCTGCCGATGCCGCTCATCCTGTCCGGCGGTCTCGATCCGGACAACGTGGCCGAGGCAGTGCGCAACATCCGGCCGGCAGCGGTCGATGTAAGCAGTGGCGTGGAATCGGCCAAGGGCATCAAGGACGTCGCCAGAGTGGCGGCGTTCATATCAGGAGTGGAGCATGGGGAAGCAAGATCTGCCGGCTGAGGTGTCTGCCTCGGCCTACAACTATCCGGACGCTCTGGGTCATTTCGGTCCTTACGGTGGCGTGTTCGTCGCCGAAACCCTGATCGCCGCGCTCGACGAACTGCGCGTCGAGTACGACAAGCTGAAAGACGATCCGGCCTTCCGCGCCGAGTACGAATACGAACTGAAGCACTACGTCGGACGCCCGAGCCCGGTCTATCACGCCCGCCGCCTGTCCGATCACTGCGGCGGCGCGCAGATCTACCTCAAGCGCGAAGACCTGAACCACACCGGCGCGCACAAGATCAACAACGTGATCGGCCAGGCCATGGTGGCCAAGCACATGGGCAAGCCGCGCGTGATCGCCGAAACCGGTGCCGGTCAGCACGGCGTCGCCACCGCGACCATCGCCGCCCGCCTGGGTATGGAGTGCGTGGTCTACATGGGCAGCGAGGACGTGAAGCGTCAGGCCGCCAACGTCTATCGCATGAAGCTGCTGGGCGCCACCGTGGTGCCGGTCGAATGTGGCTCGAAGACGCTGAAGGACGCGCTGAACGAGGCGATGCGCGACTGGGTCACCAATGTCGCCAACACCTTCTACATCATCGGCACGGTCGCCGGCCCGCATCCCTACCCGATGATGGTGCGCGACTTCCAGAAGATCATCGGCGAAGAGTGCCTGTGGCAGATGCCGGAAATGATCCAGCGTCAGCCGGACGCCGTGATCGCCTGCGTTGGTGGCGGCTCCAACGCGATGGGCATCTTCTATCCCTACATTCCCTATCCGGACGTGCGCCTGATCGGCGTCGAGGCGGGCGGCCACGGTCTGGCCAGCGGCCAGCACTCGGCCTCGCTCACCGCCGGTCGCCCGGGCGTGCTGCACGGCAACCGCACCTATCTGCTGCAGGACGAGAACGGCCAGATCATCGAAACGCATTCGGTGTCGGCCGGTCTGGATTACCCCGGTGTAGGCCCCGAGCACGCATGGCTGAAGGACACCGGCCGCGCCGAGTACGTCACCATCAACGACGACGAGGCGCTCGAAGCCTTCCATCGCATGTGCCGCACCGAAGGCATCATTCCGGCGCTGGAGTCGTCGCACGCGATCGCCTACGCGATGAAGCTTGCCGCCACGATGCCGAAGGACGCCGCCCTCCTGGTGAACCTGTCCGGTCGTGGCGACAAGGACATGCACACCGTGGCCGAGAAATCCGGCATCAAGTTCTGACGCGTTCCCGATCAACCTGTTGCCGGTCGGGGCGCGCAAGCGGTCCGGCCGGCGGTTTCAATACATGTCCCGAATCGCTTCCACCCTGTCCGCACTCGAATCGGCCGGCCGCAAGGCGCTGATTCCCTTCATCACCGCGGGTGATCCCGATCTTTCGCTGACCGTGCCGCTGATGCACACGCTGGTCGATGCCGGCGCCGACATCATCGAGCTCGGCGTGCCGTTCTCCGACCCGATGGCGGACGGCCCGACCATCCAGCGCTCTTCCGAGCGCGCTCTGCTGAAGAAGGTGTCGCTGCGCAACGTGATCGCGGCGGTGGCCGAGTTCCGCACCACCAACGCAAGTACGCCGGTGGTGCTGATGGGCTATGCGAACCCGATCGAGGCGATGGGTGTGGACGCCTTTGCCGAGGCGGCTGCGAAGGCAGGTGCCGACGGCGTGCTGGTGGTCGACTATCCGCCCGAGGAGTCGCACGACTTTGCCGCCAAGATACGTGCGCTGGGTCTGGACGTGATCTTCCTGGTTGCGCCGACATCGACCGAGAAGCGCATCCAGGCAGTGGGCGAGATCGGCAGCGGCTACATCTATTACGTGTCGCTGAAGGGCGTGACCGGCGCCGGTCACATCGACGTGAGCGAGGTCGCGAAGCGCATTCCGGCCATCCGCAAGTCGGTCGGCATGCCGGTGGGCGTGGGCTTCGGCATCCGCGACGGCGCGTCGGCAAAGGCTCTCTCGGCGGTGGCGGACGGTGTGGTCATCGGCAGCCGCATCATCGAGGAAATCGAAGGCAGCCCGGCGGACCAGGTTCTGCCGCGCGTCAAGGCGCTGGTGGGCAGCATCCGTCAGGCGATGGACAGCCAGGAGGTCACGGCATGAGCTGGTTGCAGAAACTTCTCCCCCCGAAGATCAACCGCAGCGAGGCCGCCGGCCGCAAGTCGGTGCCCGAGGGGCTGTGGTCGAAATGCCCGGCCTGTGAGGCCGTGCTGTATACCGCCGATCTGGCCGCCAACCAGAACGTCTGCCCGAAGTGCAATCACCACTCGCGCATGCGCGCCCGGGCACGTCTCGACGGCCTGCTCGACCGCGAAGGCAGGTTCGAGATCGGCAACGAGGTGATGCCGGTCGATCCGCTGAAGTTCCGCGACAGCAAGCGCTACGCCGACCGCCTGAATGCGGCGGCCGACGACACCGGGGAGGGCGACGCACTGGTCGTCATGCAGGGCGCCATCAAGACGGTGCCGGTGGTCGTCGCCTGTTTCGAATTCGAATTCCTCGGCGGCTCGATGGGTTCCGTCGTCGGCGAGCGCTTCGTGCGCGGCGTGCGTCTGGCGGTCGAGCAGCGTCTGCCCTTCATCTGCATCGCCGCCAGCGGCGGTGCGCGCATGCAGGAAGGCCTGTTCTCGCTGATGCAGATGGCCAAGACCACGGCCGCGCTGACCCAGCTGTCGCAGAACCGCCTGCCTTTCATTTCCGTGCTGACCGATCCGACCATGGGCGGTGTGTCCGCCAGCTTCGCCTTCATGGGCGACGTGGTGATCGCCGAGCCGGGCGCACTGATCGGCTTCGCCGGCCCGCGCGTGATCGAGCAGACGGTACGCGAGAAGCTGCCGGAAGGTTTCCAGCGCGCCGAGTTTCTGCTGGAGAAGGGCGCCGTCGACATGATCGTCGACCGCCGCGAGATGCCGGACCGCATCGCCGGGCTGCTGGCGGCACTGCAGCGCATGCCAGCGCTGGCGAGCTGAGCCGGCTTCGCCTAATATCCGCGTCCGCCCAGATTCCGGCCTGCCCAGCCCATTCATGTATTCGACCCTGCCCGAGTGGCTGCAGCATCTCGAAAGCCTGCACCCGAAGGTGATCCAGCTCGGACTGGATCGCGTGCTCAGCGTCAAGAAGGCGCTCGGCGTGGTGCAAAAGGTGCCGGTGTTCATCGTCGGTGGCACCAATGGCAAGGGTTCGACCTGCGCCATGCTGGAGCGCATCCTGCGCTGCGCTGGCTACCGCGTCGGCACCTATACCTCGCCGCACCTGCTGGCTTACAACGAGCGCGTGCGCATCAACGGTGAACCGGCCAGTGACGAAGCGCTTTGTCAGGGCTTCGCTGAAGTCGAGCGGGCGCGTGGCGACATCGCGCTGACCTATTTCGAGTTCGGCACGCTGGGCGCCTGGCAGGTGTTCGAGCGCGCCAATCTCGACGCCATCGTATTGGAAGTCGGTCTCGGCGGCCGGCTCGACGCAGTCAATGCCTTCGACGCCGACTGCGCCATCGTCACCAGCGTCGATCTGGACCACATGGAATACCTCGGCGATACGCGCGAACTGATCGGCCGCGAAAAGGCGGGCATCTTCCGCGCCGGTCGCCCGGCCATCGTCGGTGACCCGGTGCCGCCGCAGACCGTGATCGACTACGCCGAATCCATCGGCGCCGTGCTGAAGATTTCCGGCCGTGACTTCGGTTTTGGCGGTGACCGGCAGCAATGGGGCTACTGGCGGCGCGATCCCGACCGCCTGGTCAAGCGCGGCGGTCTGGGCTATCCGGCGCTGCGCGGCGCCAACCAGCTGCTGAACGCGTCGGCCGTCATCACGGCGCTCGATTCGATGTCGGACCGGCTGCCAGTCACCGTCGGCGACATCCGCCTCGGCCTGGCGACCGTCGAACTGCCCGGTCGCTTCCAGGTCATGCCCGGACGGCCGGCGGTCATCTTCGACGTCGCGCACAACCCGCACGCCGCGTCGGTGCTGAACGAGAACCTGTCCAGCATGGGTTTCTACCCGGAAACCTGGGCGGTGATGGGCATGTTGCGCGACAAGGACATCGCCGGCGTGCTCGACCGCCTCAAGGGGCGCATCGACCACTGGATGCTGTGCGATCTGGGCGGCCCGCGCGGTACTCCGGCATCGGACATCGCCGCGATGATCGCGGAACGCGGCATCGCCGGCTCGGTCGATTGCTTTGCGTCGCCGGTCGAGGCCTGGCAGGCGACCCGGGAGCGCGTGGGGGGCGATGATAGAATCGTGGTTTTCGGATCCTTCCTGACCGTGGCCGAAGTGATGCGCGAGTACGCGCAGTCGCCGCGGCCGCCGCTGCCGGACGCCGCCACACCGCCCGCCAAGGGCTGATCCCCACCCGCAGGACTCGCCCCGAAGTGGCTTCCACCGATTCAGATCTGCAGACCGATCTTCGCAAGCGTGCGCGCCGCCGTCTTCTCGGCGCGATCGCGCTGGCACTGACCGCGGCCATCGTGCTGCCCATCGTGATGGACCACGAGCCGCGCCCGCCGGCGCAGGACATCGCGGTCCGCATCCCTACGCGTGACGCCGCACCACCGCTGGCGTCACCGGCGCGCGACGCGCAGCCCGATGCCGATACGGCTGAACCGGCGCCGCCGCCGGCACCGCCCGATTCCGAGCCGCTGCCGGCCAGCCGGAACGACGCGCCCAAACCGGCGCCGGTGGTGAAGCCCGAAGCGCCGAAGCCGCCGCCGGCCGAACCCGCCAAGCCCACGCCCAAACCGGAAGCGAAGCCGGAGCCGGTCAAACCGGCAGCGAAGCCCGAACCGACGCCGACCGAAGCCGCACGTGCGGCCGCCCTGCTCGACGGCCAGGGCACCGCTTTTGCACTGCAGCTCGGCGTGTTCAGCGACGCCGCCAATGTGGCCAAGCTGCGCTCGCGTGCCAAGGAACTGGGCTTTGCCAGCTTTACCGAGGACGTGAAACTGGCCGACGGCCAGACGCGTACCCGCGTCAAGGTCGGCCCCTTCTCCAGCCGCACCGCTGCCGAGGCGGCGCAGCGCAAGCTCGAAGCGGCCGGCATGCGGTCGATGATCGCGCCGCGTTCATGACGATTCTGGATTACGGCCTGATCGGCATCGTGGTCTTCTCCACGGCGATCGGGCTGATGCGCGGACTGGTGAGCGAAGTGATCGCGCTGGCGGCCTGGGTGCTCGCCTTCATCGCCGCCCGTCAGTTCGGCGGCGACGTTGCCCAGTTGCTGACCGGCCTCATTTCCGACCCCGGCCTGCTTGCAGTCGCTGGTTTCGCCCTCACCTTCATCGCCGTACTGCTGCTGTGCGGCGTGCTGCGCTGGCTCATGCGCTCGCTGATTCATGCCACCGGTCTGGACATTCCGGACCGTGTGCTGGGCGGGCTGTTCGGGCTTGCGCGCGCGGGACTTATACTGATGCTCCTCGTCGTCGGCGCGGCCTACACCCCGGCACCTGAGCAGCCCTGGTGGAAGTCGGCCGCGCTGACGCCACCACTTGAGACGGCAGCCATCGCGTTGAAGCCCTGGCTGCCGGAATCCGTGGCGAAAAAGATTCGTTTTAAGGCCTGACCATCATGTGCGGAATACTCGGCGTCGTAGCCACCTCTCCCGTTAACCAGCTGCTGTACGACGGTCTGCTCGTGCTGCAGCACCGAGGCCAGGACGCGGCGGGCATCGCCACCGCGCAGGGGCCGAAGTTCCACATGCACAAGGGCTCGGGCCTGGTGCGCGACGCCTTCCGCACGCGCAACATGCGCAATCTGCAGGGCAACTGGGGCATCGCCCACGTGCGCTACCCGACCGCCGGTTCCGCCTACAACGCGGCCGAGGCGCAGCCCTTCTACGTGAATTCGCCGTTCGGCATCATGCTGGCGCACAACGGCAACCTGACCAATTCCGAAGAACTGAAGCTGGACATGTTCCGCACCGACCTGCGGCACATCAACACCACCAGCGATTCGGAAGTACTGCTCAACGTGCTGGCGCACGAAATGATGCAGGCGCTGCGCGAGCGCCCGACCTTCGACCACGAAACCATCTTCCGCGCGGTGGCCGGCGTGCACCGCCGCTGCCGCGGTGCCTACGCTGTGGTGGCGATGATTGCCGGCTTCGGCCTGCTCGCTTTCCGCGACCCTTACGGCATCCGTCCGCTGGTGATCGGCAACCATGAGACCGCCAACGGCACCGAATGGCTGGTGGCGTCGGAAAGCGTCGCTCTCGACACGCTGGGCTTCAAGCTGCTGCGCGACATCGCACCGGGTGAGGCAGTGCTCGTTTCGCCGGAAGGCGCGATCAGGACGCAGCAGTGCGCCGAGCGTCCGAACTACGCGCCCTGTCTGTTCGAGTACGTCTATCTGGCGCGGCCCGATTCGCTGATGGACGGCGTGTCGGTGTACGAGTCGCGGGTCAAGATGGGCGAGTTCCTCGCGCAGAAGATCCAGCGCGATCACGCCGACCTGCAGATCGACGCCGTCATCCCGATTCCCGATTCCAGCCGCCCGTCGGCGATGGAACTGGCGCGCGTGCTGAACGTGCCCTACCGCGAAGGTTTCGTGAAGAACCGCTACATCGGTCGCACCTTCATCATGCCGGGGCAGGCGGTGCGTCGTAAGTCGGTACGCCAGAAGCTCAATGCGATCACCCAGGAATTCAAGGGCAAGAACGTACTGCTGGTCGACGATTCCATCGTGCGCGGCACCACCAGCCAGGAAATCGTGCTGATGGCGCGTGAAGCCGGCGCGCGCAAGGTGTACTTCGCTTCGGCCGCTCCCCCGGTCCGTTTCGCCAACGTCTACGGCATCGACATGCCGACCCGCGACGAACTGATCGCCTCCAACCGCACCGACGACGAAATCCGCGAAGCCATCGGCGCCGACGAACTGATCTATCAGACGCTGGACATGCTCAAGGCCTCGATCACCGCCTGCAATCCGTCGATCGAGCAGTTCGAGACGTCCTGCTTCGACGGCTGCTACATCACCGGCGACGTGACCGCTGCCTATCTCGACGGCGTCGAGAGCCAGCGCAAGGGCGCGCCCAAGCAGACGGACGAGGACGGCGGCCAGCTCGACCTGAACCTGGTGGCGTCGGAAGAGAACGCCTGATGGCTGCAGGCGCTTGACGTCTGCAGCGGCCGGGCGCTAATGTCCCGACTACGCGCCGATTTGAATCCAGCTTGCGGGCGCGCGGGGCCGTCGTCGAAAGAGGGCGGCCCCGGACAAATACGGCTAAAGCGGCGAAACGAACGTATCTGCGGAAACCCGTTTTGCCTCCGAGGCGGAACGGGTTTTTTGTTTTTGCGTGCTCCGTTCCCGCCTCGCGCTTTGTTTTCGAACTTCCGCATGACCGGCCATGAGGCCGGATGGAGCACATCATGAGCAGCACAGACCGCGCGCCCTTCGACCCGGCGCAGTACGACCCCGAAACCGTCGCCGTGCGCGCCGGCATCGAGCGCAGCCAGTTCGGCGAACACGGCGAAGCCTTGTTCCTGACATCGAGCTTCGTGTTCGACACCGCGGCCGAGGCCGCCGCCCGCTTTTCCGGCAATGCGCCGGGCAATGTTTACGCCCGCTTCACCAACCCGACGGTCACCATGTTCCAGGACCGCCTGGCCGCGCTCGAAGGCGCGGAAGCCTGCATCGCCACCAGTTCCGGCATGTCGGCCATCCTGTCGACGCTGATGGCGCTGCTGAAGAGCGGCGACCACATCATCGCGTCGCGCGGCATCTTCGGTTCGACCCAGCAACTGTTCGCGACCTATTTCGAGAAGTTCGGCGTCAGCACCACACTGGTCGAGGCGACCAATATCGCGGCCTACCGCGCCGCGGTGCAGCCGAACACCAAGCTCTTCTTCATCGAGACGCCGTCCAACCCGCTGACCGAAGTGATCGACATCGCCGCGGTGGCCGAGGTCGCGCACGCGGCCGGCGCGCTGCTGGCGGTCGACAACTGCTTCTGTTCGCCGGCGCTGCAGAAGCCGATCGAACTCGGTGCCGACATCGTCATCCACTCGGCGACCAAGTATCTCGACGGTCAGGGCCGCGTGCTCGGTGGCGCGGTGTGCGGCCGCAAGGCGGAAATGGACGAGGTGCTGCGCTTCCTGCGCACCGCCGGCCCGACGCTGTCGCCGTTCAACGCCTGGGTCATCCTGAAGGGGCTGGAAACGCTGTCGATACGCATGCAGGCGCAGTCGGCCAATGCGCTCGAACTGGCGCGCTGGCTGGAGGCTCAGCCCTGGGTGGCGCGCGTGTTCTACCCCGGCCTGCCGTCGCACCCGCAGCACGAGATCGCGATGCGCCAGCAGAAGACCGGCGGCGCGGTAGTGGCTTTCGAGGTGAAGGGCGGTCGCGAAGAGGCGTGGAAGCTGATCGACTCGACCCGCATGCTGTCGATCACCGCCAACCTCGGCGACACCAAGACCACCATCACCCACCCGGCGACGACCACCCACGGCCGCATTTCGCAGGACGCGCGCGACGCTTCGGGTATCCGCGACAGCCTGATCCGGCTGGCCATCGGGCTGGAGTCGGTCGAAGACATGAAGCGCGACCTCTGTCGCTGGCTGGCGTGATGCTCCCACGCTCAATGTGTCTGCATGGGTCAGGTGCGGCGCATCGCGCCGCAAGGCTTGTCTTACGGGGACCGGCTTTGCACAGCCGGTCCGTTCGCCAGGCGCAGCGCATGCGCTGCGAAACCCCTGTCTCACCCCGGCGGGCGGCGAGCGGCTTCGAAACGCGTCAGTGCAGGAGTTGAGTCCCTATGCCGCGCCACATCGCTCTGGTCCCGGCCGCCGGCAGCGGCAGCCGCTTCGGTGCGCAGATGCCGAAGCAGTACCTGCCGCTGGCCGGCCAGCCGCTGATCCGCCATGCGCTGGCGACGCTGTGCGCCCACCCGCGCATCGACCGCGTGGTGGTCGTGCTAGCGCCGGAGGATCTGTACTGGCAGGGCTTCGACTGGTCCGCGCTCGGTCCCAAGCTGATGCCGGTGCATTGCGGCGGACCGAGTCGCGCGGTGTCGGTGCGCAATGGCTTGTGGGAAATCGCTGGCTGGGCGCGGCCGGACGACTGGGTGCTGGTGCATGACGCGGCGCGCCCCTGTCTGTCCGCGGACATGCTGGATACGCTGATCGACACGCTGGCTGACGACCCGGTCGGCGGCCTGCTGGCGCAGAAGGTGGCCGACACGCTGAAGCGTGCCGACGCCACCGACCGGGTCGAGGCGACAGTGCCGCGCGACGCGATGTGGCAGGCACAGACGCCGCAGATGTTCCGGCTGGCCACGCTGCACGACGCACTCGACCGCTGCACCGACGTGACCGACGAAGCGTCGGCCATCGAAGCCGTCGGCCTGAAGCCGCGCCTGGTTGCCGCTGGCGCGGCCAATCTGAAAGTGACCTGGCCGGAAGACATGAAGCTGGCCGAACTGATCCTGCAGACACGGGGGAACGCCGCATGAATCCGCTGCTCGGCGCATCGCCGCTGCCTTTCCGCATCGGCCAGGGCTTCGACGTGCACAAGCTGGTCGAGGGCCGCAGATGCATCATCGGCGGTGTCGACATTCCGCACGAAAAAGGCCTGCTCGGTCATTCCGACGCCGACGTTCTGCTGCACGCCATCACCGATGCACTGCTCGGCGCGGCCGGTCTGGGTGACATCGGCCGCCTGTTTCCGGACACGGACGCCGCCTATGCCGGCGCCGACAGCCGGGTGCTGCTGCGCGAGGCGGTGAAGAAGGTGCAGGGCACCGGCTGGCTGATCGGCAACATCGACGCCACCGTCATCTGCGAGCGCCCGAAGATCACGCCGCACGCCGCGCAGATGGTGGCCAATATCGCGGCCGACTGCGGCATTCCGCCGCATGCGGTGAACGTGAAGGGCAAGACCTCGGAAAAGCTGGGTTACACCGGTCGCGGTGAAGGCATCGCGGCCCAGGCGGTGGCGATGCTGGTGCGGCCGCCCGAACCCGCCATGGGCTGAGCACTACCGATGTCGGCGGTTTTGACATCACGGCGCTGAATGCGTAGCGAATCCGATTCGAATCAATGGCTTGTTCGCATGGTGCATGTCTTGCTTCAAGGTGGCCGACGCAATTCACCGATAAGGACATCCCGATGAAGTCCCTGCTTGTCGCCGCCTCCCTGCTGGCCGCATCTTCCGCCTGGGCCGCCGCCCCGATCACGCCGACCAACGCCTCCGCCACCGGCAGCTACTCGATCGACGGCGTCGACCTGTCCATCCTCGCCGATGGTTACGTCGCACCCGAGCTGACGCTCTACACCGTCGACGCCGTATCCTGGTCGGGCCAGGAAGGCGCATTCGGCGCCACCTTCACGCTCGATTTCGGCCAGCTCTACACGCTGACCGACGTGCTGCTCGGCGTCGATCACAATGACTTCTACCAGGTGCAGGTGTCGACCGACGGCCTGAACTGGAACACGCTGTTCACCAACCTCGCTTTCGAAGGTCAATCCAATTTCGGCAGCGAAATCATTTCCAGCGTTGCCGGCAACGCCGAATACCAGGCCACCATCGACTTCCCGTCGGTGGCCGCCCGCTATGCGCGCATCTACGCCATGGGTGGTGACGGCGCCTACTCGGTATCGGAAATGAGCTTCAGCGGCGTGGCCGTCGTGCCGGAGCCGGAAGCCTATGCGCTGATGCTGGCCGGTCTTGCGCTGGTCGGTTTTGCCGCACGCCGTCGTTAAGGTCTTCGGCGCACATTGAAAAGGCCGGCTTTAAGCCGGCCTTTTTCGTTATCACGGGCGCACAGCGTCGTGCCGCCTGAACGCCGTCAGCGAGCGGCTGGCGGCGGACTGGCCTCCACCACCTGCCATCCTTCCCGGCAGGTTCTGACATAGGGGTAGTACTCGCGCGCCGACGCGCAGTAGTACCAGTTGCCGCGCCCGGATTGCGCTGCGGCGGGCGGTGCCGACGCCGCGGGCGGCTGATGGCCCGGCGGTGGCGGCGGATAGGGCGCATTCGCCCGTCCCGGCAGGGCTGGCGCAGGTGCGGGCGCCGGCGAGCCGGTGCCGCGGTCGGCGAAGCGGCCGGAGGTCGGCACGCGCTGGCCCTTGGCGTACATGCACTGGATGTAGGCCTGGTCATAGCTGCGCTGCGTACCGCGGGCCGAACTCTGTGCCGCTTCGCTGCCGATGGCGCCGCCCATGATCAGGCCGGTGCCGGCTCCGACGCCGGCACCTTCACGACCTCCGATCAGCGCACCGGCAGCGGCGCCGACCGCGGTACCGACGGCTGCGCTGCGCACGCCGGCGTCGCGGGCGGCTTCGGTGGCGTCGGTGCTACCGGTCTGTTCGCGCGCGTATTCGCGGCACAGCGCATCGTCGTGACGGAACTGGTCGAAGCTCTTGCCAGTGCCCGGCAGTGCCATCACGCTCGGACCGCTGGGCGTCGTCGCGCAGCCGGCGAGCAGGGTGAGCGTCAGTGCGGCAAGCGCTGCATGTTGAAACTTCCTCATCGCGCGCACCTCATCGCGGCGGCTGCGCCGCCACGCTCTGCCAGCCTTCCGGACATTCCGTGACGTAGGGGTAGTAGCCGTCGACCGATGCGCAGTAGTACCAGGTGCTCGGCGGCGGCGGGGGCGGCGACATCGAAGGCGCCGGGGCGACCGGCTGCGGATCGCGTTCGACATAGACCGGCGGCGCGCGCTCGATCACCACCGGCGGATAGTAGGCCGGACCGTAGTAGTAGGGCGGGGGATAGTAGAAGGGTGACGGGCCGTACCAGGGGCGGTAATGGCCCGACCCGAAGACAAAGCCCACGCCGATGTCGACGTGGGTGCGTCCGTGACGATGCCCGTGGCGGTGGCCGCGGTCCGCCCACGCGTTGCTGGTCGCGAGCAGTCCGAGTGCCAGTGCGGCGGCCGCTGCTCTCTGCGAATTCATGATCGATCACCTTTCCGGCACCGCGAGACGGTACGGTGCATTGCGGATCATCGCGCCGCCGTGTCAATCGTCTGTGCGACAGCCGTTGCGGCGTGTTGCAGTTGCAACAGAATGGTAATGGATGACGGCGCGCCTGACTTCACCGGCCGCCCGTCGGTTGTTCCGGCGGTGGGCTGGACCCCGCGAGCAGGCTTTCCAGCCGCTCGATGCGGTGACGGTGGGCGGTCGTGATGGCGTAGAAGTGCTCCCGCAGTTCGGCCGAGCGGCCCAGCATCACCAGCACGCCGGTGCGCAGTTCGTCCTGCACCACCACCTCGGGCAGCACGGTGAGCCAGCCACTGTCGCGGGCGATCAGGCGCAGCATGGCCATGTCGTCGACCTCGGCGCGCAGGCGAGGGCGGACGCCCGCCGACATGCACAGGGCGTCGAACTGCGCGCGCAGCGCGTGGCGCGGACCGGGCAGCGCGACGTCGACGCCGTCGAGATCGTCCGGCAGGCGCATCGCCTTGGTCCGGCCGCGGGCGGCGGGGCCGACCAGACAGATTTCCTGGCTGCCGAGGAAGCGGCAGTGGAGCGGGCGGTTCGCGTCGGCAGCGACCGCTTCGTTGGCCAGCACGACGTCGAGCTGATGCGTGATCAGCCGGTCGATCAGGCCGTCGATCTGGCCCGATTCCAGCGTCAGCACGACCGTCGGATCGGTCAGCAGCGGTCGTATCCAGTTCTCCTGGTAGTTGCGCGACAGCGTGGCCACGCTGCCGACCCGCAGCCGGATCATCCCGTCGGCGCGGCCCTGCAGCCGGCCCAGCATTTCCTGCCCCAGTCCGAAGATGTCCTCGGCGTAGGACATCACCATCTGCCCGGTGTGAGTAAGTATCAGACTTCGTCCGCTGCGTTCGAACAGCGGCTCGCCGAGGCGCTCTTCGAGCTGCCGGATCTGCGCCGACAGTGCCGACTGCGACACGTGCAGTTCCTGTGCCGCGCGCGTCAGGTGGCCGGTCCGGGCGACGCGCCAGAAGTAGAGCAGGTGATGGAAGTTGAGCTGTTCGAGATTCATTGTTCTGATTAAAAGAACGAAATATTCTTTTCATTGTATTTTACAGAACGTTTGCCCCGCCACATCATCGATGCCAGTGCTATCGAGGAGATGTGGAATGGATCCATACAGTCTGAAGTCGGGGGCCGGCGCGCTGCTGCCCGCCCTGCTGATGTCCCTGCCGATGCTGCTGAGCCGGCTGCGCGGTCACGACGATGCGCCACTTTGGCGCCGCTTCACGCAGCTGTCCGTGGTCGCGCTGCTGGCGGCGCTGGCCACGCCGCTGCTGCTGTGGCTGGCGAGCGATCTGCCCGGTCCGCGTCTCGACGGCTGGATCGCGCTCGGCCCGTTCACCGCAGCGATGGCCATCCTGGTGCAGGCGGTCGGTACGGTGATCGGCGTGTTCTCGTCGCGCTATCTGCAGGGCGAGGCAGGACAGCGCCGCTACGTGGCGGCGCTGTCGGGCGTGCTGGTCGCGGTGCACCTGATGCTGATCGCCGACCACTGGGTTCTGCTGATCGCCGCCTGGGCGCTGGTCGGCGTCGCGCTGCAGCGCCTGCTGTGCTTCTACGGCGACCGCCCGTTCGCGCTGCTTGCGGCGCACAAGAAGAGCCTGGCCGACCGTCTCGCCGATGTCCTGCTGATCATCGCTGCGGCGCTGGCCTGGATCGAGGTCGGCAGCGGCTCATTGTCGGAGCTGTGGCGCCATCTTGACGCGCACGGCGCATCGGTGGCACTGCAGGCGAGCGCGCTGTGCGTCGCTATCGCGGTCATCCTGCGCACCGCGCTGCTGCCGGCGCACGGCTGGATCATCCAGGTGATGGAGGCGCCGACCCCGGTGTCGGCCCTGCTGCACGCCGGCGTCGTCAATCTGGGTGGTGTCGTGCTGATCCGCTTCTCGCCGCTGCTCGATGCGGTGCCCGCTGCGCGCTGGCTGCTGGTGATCGCCGGTCTGGCGACCGCGCTGCTGGCCGGCATGGTCATGCTGACGCGGGTGAGCATCAAGGTCAGGCTGGCCTGGTCCACCGTGGCGCAGATGGGTTTCATGGTGCTCGAGTGCGGCCTCGGCCTGTACATGTTCGCCGCGCTGCACCTGATCGGCCACTCGCTGTACAAGGCGCACGCCTTCCTCGCCGCCTCCGGTGTGGTCCGGGATACGCGGCTGCGCAGGATGCTGGGCGAACAGCGTGCCGCGCTGCCCAGCCTGCTGCTGGCGCCGCTGATCACTGGCGCGGTCGTGCTGGCGACAGCGTGGCTGGCGGGTGCGCACTGGCCGCAGTGGTGGACGCTGGTTCTGGCGCTGGCCTGGGCGCCTCTGCTGTGGCTGCCGTCCGCTACCGGGCGCACGCGTGCTGCGCTCTGGCAGGGCGCTGCCGGTCTCGTTGCCGTGGCCGGATTGACGCTGGCCGCCGGTGTCGCGCATCGGCTGCCGCTCGGCCTCAACGACCGGCCCGACGAGGTCGCCGGCCTCGTCACGCTGGCCGGCATGACCTTGCTCTACGGCTGGATGGTCGTGCTGCAGACCCGGCCGCAGTGGCTGTCCGCCTGGCGACGTCTGAGTTACGCCGGCTTCTACGTCGATGAGTTCTACACCCGTCTCGCGCTGACGCTGTGGCCTGCCCGCTGGATTCCGCCTGTCGCCGCCGGCCGCACCGGCGACGCCGACCTCGCCCCCGCGCAGCCCTGATTCGATCGCCTGGAGATGATGATGCACACCTCTGTCCCCGAAGCCGTCCGCACGCAGCCGCCCCGTGACCTCGTCGCGCCGATCGATGCGCCGCGTGACGACCTGCTGCAGCGCCGTATCGATGCCGCCTGTTCCACCGCCTGCGCCGCGATCGCGCCAGCCTGGCCGCTGGACCGGGCGATCGCCGTCAATCCGCACTGGTCGCGCATCGGCCACAGCGTGCGCACGGTTGCCGCACGGATGGCGGTACTGGCTGGCATACCGGTGTTTCCGTCGCGCGACCTTCTGCAGCAGGCCTGGCGCAGCGGTCGCGTCACCGCGGCTGACCTGACGGCTGCACTGACCTCGCTGCCGCCGGGCACGACCGACGGACTGGATGCCGCCACCTGCGTCGCCGCCCTCGACCTGACACCCGAACTGCCCCGGCTGCCGCTGCTGATCGACGTGCTCGACGACGACCCGGCGCGCCACCAGCGGCTGTCCTGGCGACAGGCCATCACCCATCAGGTCAGCCAGACCTGCGCCGCCTATTTCGACGAGCACCAGGCCGACTGGCAGCCCGAGCGCGGCGGCGGTCTGTATGCCTTCTGGCGCGACACGCTGAGCCACGACCACGGCATCGGCGTGCTGATGGGGCTGCCCGATCTGAGCCGGCGGCTGCATGCGCTGCCGGCCGACCGCGCCGAGGCCGAGCGCTGGGTGCTGCAGCGCCTGGGCCTGCCGGAGCAGGCATGGGCCGACTACCTCGAAGCGGTGCTGCTGACGGTGAACGGCTGGGCGTCGTGGTGCGCCTATCTCGGCTGGGAGGCCGCGCAGCGCGGCGGTGCGGACCCGCACCTGCGCGATCTGCTGGCCATCCGGCTGGCCTGGGGCGCGCTGCTGCTCGAAGGCCACTGCGACCAGTCGGCGGAACGCTCCTTTGCCGCGGTGCAGGCGGCCTGGGCCGAGGCACCGGCGACGCTCGCCCGCGCCGAGGACATGCTGCGCATCGACGAAGTATGGCAGTCGGCGCTCGACGCCGCCTACCAGCGGGATCTTGCGCTGCGACTGGCCTGCGCCAGCAGCCCGCAGGTACTGGACGCGCCGGCGACGCGGCCGGAGGTGCAGGCGGCCTTCTGCATCGACGTGCGCAGCGAACCGATGCGCCGGGCACTGGAGGCGGTGTGGCCGGGCATGCGCACGCTCGGTTTTGCCGGCTTCTTCGGCCTGCCCATCGCCTACACGCCCTTCGCCACCGCCGCCCGCCGCCCGCAACTGCCCGGACTGCTGGCACCGGCGATCGAGGTGACCGATCGCATCGACGGCGGCAGCGACGGCGATCCGCTCGATGTCGAGGCGGCCACGGCGCGCCAGCGTCAGTTCGCCGGTCGGCGCTCGTGGCGGTCGGCGAGTCGTTGGCCGGGAGCGGCTTTCTCCTTCGTCGAAGCGGCCGGCGTCGGCTATGTTGGCAAGCTGGCGCGCTGGCTGCATCCGTCGCGCGAGGCGCGTGCGCGCGACGACCTCGATGGCCTGCCGTCGCGCTATCGCGAACTGTGCCGCCCGACGCTGGACGGGCTGGACCTCGACGCACGGGTGGCGCTGGCCGAGCGCGTGCTGCGCGCGATGGGTCTGGAGCGCGAACTGGCGCCGCTGGTGCTGCTGATCGGTCACGGCAGCCAGAGCGCCAACAACGCGCATGCAGCCGCGCTCGACTGTGGCGCCTGCTGCGGACAGACCGGCGAGGTGAATGCCCGCGCGCTGGCGCGCCTGCTCAACGATGCCGGAGTGCGTGCGGCGCTGGTGCAGCGTGGCATCGACATCCCCGCCGTGACGGTGTTCGTCGCCGGGCTGCACAACACGACGACCGATGAGATCGAAGGCTTCGATCTCGACCTGCTGCCGGCTGAGGCGCGCGCCCGCTGGGAGCGTCTGGAGCCGGTGTTCGCCCACGCCGGCGACCAGGTCAGGCGCGAGCGCGCCGCCAGCCTCGGCCTGGACCCGCGCGCCGGTCATGGCGCGCTGCTGTCACAGCTGCGCCGCCGCGCCAACGACGGTGCGCAGACGCGGCCGGAGTGGGGCCTGGCCGGCAACGCCGCCTTCATCATCGCGCCGCGTGCGCGCAGCGAATCGGCGGTGCTGAACGGGCGTACCTTCCTGCACGACTACGACAGCGCGCGCGATGCCGACGGCAGCCTGCTCGAACTGCTGATGACCGCGCCGATGCTGGTGACGCACTGGATCAACTGGCAGTACCACGCTTCGACCTGCGCACCGGCGCACTTCGGCAGCGGCAACAAGCTGCTGCACAACGTGGTCGGCGGGCGCATCGGCGTGTTCGAAGGCAACGGCGGCGATCTGCGCATCGGCCTGTCGCGGCAGTCGCTGCACGACGGCGAGCGCTGGGTGCACGAACCGGTGCGCCTGACCGTCGCGATCGACGCGCCGGCGGCCGCCATCGAACGCGTGCTCGGCAAGCATGCCGTGGTGCGCCAGCTGGTCGACAACGGCTGGCTGCATCTGTGGCGCTTCGACGGCGCCCGGATGCTGCGCTACGTAGCCGGCCAGTGGCAGTCGCTGCCTTTCACCGGCGGCGCAGCGACCGAGGCGTCCGCGCCATTCGCCGTTCCCGTCCAGTGAGGTTCCTGTCATGAATGCACCCATACCCACATTGCGCGACGACGCCAGCCTGTCGCATCTGGACTGGCTGGAAGCCGAGGCCATCCACATCATGCGCGAGGTAGCCGGCCAGTGCGCCCGCCCGGCGCTGCTGTTCTCCGGCGGCAAGGATTCGGTCTGCCTGCTGCGCATCGCCGAGAAGGCCTTCCGGCCCGGTCGCTTCCCCTTCCCTCTGCTGCACATCGACACCGGCCACAACTACCGCGAGGTGATCGAGTTCCGCGACCGCCGCGCCGCCGAACTGGGCGAGCGGCTCATCGTGCGTTCGGTCGAGGATTCGATCCGTCGCGGTTCGGTCGTACTCAAGCATGCCGACGAATCGCGAAACCGGCACCAGTCGGTCACGCTGCTTGAAGCGATCGAGGAGTTCGGCTTCGACGGCTGCATCGGCGGCGCCCGGCGTGACGAGGAGAAGGCGCGCGCCAAGGAACGCATCATGAGTTTCCGCGACGAATTCGGTCAGTGGGATCCGAAGAACCAGCGCCCCGAACTGTGGAACCTCTACAACGCCCGCACCCATGTGGGCGAAAACGTGCGCGCCTTTCCGATCTCGAACTGGACCGAACTCGACGTCTGGCAATACATAGAGCGCGAGCGGCTGGCCTTGCCGTCCATCTATTTCGCGCACGAGCGCGAGGTGGTGCTGCGCAACGGTCTGCCGGTGCCGGTGAACGTGCCGCTGGCCAGCGGCGAACTGACCAGCCTGCCGCGGCCTGGTGAGCAGGTCGTCTTACGGCGGGTGCGTTTCCGCACTGTCGGCGACATTTCCTGCACGGCGCCGGTCGAGTCGGATGCCGATACCGTCGCGCGCATCCTTATCGAAACCGCGAGCACCGACCTGACCGAACGTGGTGCCACGCGACTGGACGATCAGACCGGCGACGCGTCGATGGAACAGCGCAAGCGTGAAGGCTATTTCTGAGCACCGGCCGCGCTGCGACCGGTCATCGAGGACCGCATATGAGTACATCTGAAGACAAGGGCCTGCTGCGCTTCCTGACCTGCGGCAGCGTGGACGACGGCAAGAGCACGCTGATCGGCCGCCTGCTGCACGACAGCCGGGCCATCCTCGCCGACACGCTGCAGGCGATCGAGCGCACGTCGGCACGCCGCGGCATGGAAGCGATCGACCTGTCGCTGCTGACCGACGGTCTGCAGGCGGAGCGCGAACAGGGCATCACCATCGATGTCGCCTACCGCTATTTCTCGTCGGGCCGGCGCAAGTTCATCATCGCCGATGCGCCGGGGCACGAGCAGTACACGCGCAACATGGTCACTGCTGCGTCGACCGCCGATCTGGCCATCATCCTGATCGACGCGCGCCGCGGCGTGCTGACGCAGACCCGTCGCCATGCGCAGCTGGCGGCGATGCTCGGCATACCGCAGCTGGTGGTGGCGGTGAACAAGATGGATCTGGTCGACTTCGCGCAGCCGGTGTTCGAGCGCATCCGCGACGACTTCCTCGCGTTCGCGGCCGGCGTCGGCATCGGGCAGGCGCACTTCGTGCCGATGTCCGCCCTGCGCGGCGACATGGTGGTCGACCGTGGCGAACACCTCCACTGGTACGACGGGCCCACGCTGATGGAGATGCTTGAAAGCGCGCCGGCAGCGGTGGCACCGCACGCCCACCCGTTCCGCTTTCCGGTGCAGTGGGTCTGCCGTCCGCAGGACGCGGCGAATCCTGCGTTGCACGATTACCGCGGCTTCATGGGCCGGGTCGAGGCCGGACGCATCGCGGTCGGCGATACGGTGAGCGTGCTGCCCTCCGGCCTGAGCACCACGGTCCGCGCCATCGAGATCGGCGGCGAAGCGCTTGCGCACGCCGGCCCCGAACAGTCGGTCGCGCTGCTGCTCGATGACGACATCGACGTGTCGCGCGGCGACATGATCGTGGCGCCCGAGCAAGCGCCGCAGGTGCTGCGCCAGATCAGCGCAGACCTGTGCTGGCTGTCGGATCTGCCGATGGACCGCGCCCGCACCTACCTGATCCGCCATACGACGCGCGAGGTCAGGGCGAAGCTGGTGGCCATCGATCATCGGCTCGACGTGAATACACTGGAGCGTATGCCTGCCGAACGGCTGGTGATGAACGACATCGCCCGCGTGCGCTTCAAGCTGGCGCATCCGGTGTTCGCCGATCCTTATGTGCAGAACCGTTCGACCGGTGCTTTCGTCGTCATCGACGACAGTACCTACAACACGGTGGGCGCGGGCATGATCGTGGCGGACGCTGACGCCGCGGCGTGATGCGAGCGGCAGTGATCGGTTCGCGTTCAAGCCGGCGCGCTGCAGGTCGTTAAGACTGTCTGCGCGCCGGTCGTCGGCGCAGGAGAGATCACATGGACGTTTCCGCAATCGCCAGCGCTGCTACCTCGATGTCGCAGCAGAAGGTGGCCGACGCCGCCGGCACCCTGGTGCTCAGAAAGGCACTGGACATTCAGGCGTCGAACGCCGCGCAACTGCTGCAGGCACTGCCGACCCCTCAGCCTGCGCCGCCCGCCAGCAAGAACATCATCGATACCTACGCCTGAGACTGGGGTCCGAGCGACCCCTCACTCTTTCCCGCGCCCGCCTTCCAGTGCCCGCCGCAGATAGGGCGCGGTGCGGCTGCCTTTCGCCTTTGCCACGTCGGCCGGCAGTCCCTCGGCGACGATGCGCCCGCCCTCGGCGCCGGCGCCCGGCCCCATGTCGATCACCCAGTCCGCGCGCGCCACCAGCCGCATGTCGTGTTCGACCAGCACCACGCTGTTGCCGGCATCGACCAGTACTTCGAGTTGGGCGAGCAGGCGTTCGACGTCGGCCGGATGCAGGCCGGTGGTCGGTTCGTCCAGCACGTAAAGCGTGCCGCCTCGTCCGCTGCGCTGAAGTTCGGTGGCGAGCTTGATGCGCTGCGCCTCGCCGCCCGACAGTTCGGTCGCCGGCTGGCCCAGCCGCAGATAGCCCAGGCCGAGCCGGCTCAGCAGCGTCAGCGGGGCGCGTACCCGCGGCTCGCCGGTGAATACCTCGCAGGCTTGGTCCACGGTGAGGTCCAGCACCTCGGCGATATTGCGGCCCTGCCAGGACACGGCCAGCGTGGCCGGGTTGTAGCGGGTGCCGTGGCAGTCGGCGCAGGGCGCGTACACGCCGGGCATGAACAGCAGTTCGATGCTGACGAAGCCTTCGCCCTCGCAGGTCGGGCAGCGGCCCTTGGCCACGTTGAACGAGAAGCGCCCGGCGTCGAAGCCGCGCTTGCGGGCGGCCGGCGTCTGCGCGAACAGCTTGCGCACCTCGTCGAACAGTCCGGTATAGGTGGCGAGGTTGGAGCGCGGCGTGCGGCCGATCGGCTTCTGGTCTATGCGCACCAGCCGGCGGATCGCGTCCGCGCCTTCGCCCAGCCGGCCTTCGGTCGGCGCACTGTCGACCGGCGGCTGCTCGCCGTCGTCGTGTTCGGACTCCGCTTCGACCACGTGGCCCAGGTGTTCGGCTACCAGTTCGACAAGAGCCTGGCTGATCAGGCTGGACTTGCCGGAGCCGGACAGGCCGGTCACCGCGCACAGCACGCCGAGCGGAATGCGCGCGTCCAGCCGGTGCAGGTTGTTGCGGCTCACGTCGTGCAACGACAGCCAGCCTGATGGCGTTCGCGGTGTGCGCACCGGCGGCAGATCCGACTTCAGGAAGCGCGCAGTGGCTGACACTGCGACGCCGGCCAGACCGGCGGGCGGACCGCTGTAGACGATGCGTCCGCCCTCGGTGCCTGCGCCCGGGCCGACATCGACCACCCAGTCGGCGCGGCGGATCATGTCGAGGTCGTGCTCGACCACGAACACGCTGTTGCCGGCCTGCTTCAGCTGCAGCAGCGCGTCGAACAGCGCTTCGCCGTCTGCCGGGTGCAGGCCGGCGGACGGTTCGTCCAGCACATAGACCACGCCGAACAGCTGCGAGCGCAGCTGGGTGGCCAGTCTGAGCCGCTGCAGCTCGCCCGGCGACAGCGTGGGCGTGCTGCGTTCCAGCGTCAGGTAACCCAGGCCCAGCCGCAGCAGTACCTCGATGCGGTCGACCACGTCGCCGGCCAGCCTCTGTGCGGCGAGGCGCTTTTCCTCCGGCAGCCGTGCATCCGCGTTGCCGGCGGCAGCCGGTGCCAGCAGGCGTGCCACCTCGGACAGCGGCTGGCGCGACAGTGCACCGATGTCCAGCCCGGCGAAGGTGACCGCCAGTGCTTCCCGCTTGAGCCGCTTGCCGTCGCACGCCGGGCAGTCGCTCGCCCGCATGTAGCGCGACACCCGCTTTCTCATCAGCGTGCTCTGCGTGCTGGCGAAGGTGTGCAGCACGTAGCGACGTGCGCTGGTGAAGGTGCCCTGATAGCTCGGCTCCATCTTCCGCCGCAGCGCGAGACGCGTTTCCTCCGGCGTGAAGCCGGCATACACCGGTACCACCGGCTGTTCGTCGGTGAACAGGATCCAGTCGCGCACCTTGCGCGGCAGCTTCGCCCACGGCGTGTCGATGTCTATGCCCAGGCTGACCAGGATGTCGCGCAGGTTCTGGCCGTGCCAGGCCGGCGGCCAGGCGCTGACCGCGCCTTCGCGTATGGTCAGCGACGGATCGAGCACCAGCGTGTCTTCGCTCACCTCGAACACGCGCCCCAGACCGTGGCAGTCCGGGCAAGCGCCCTGTGGCGTGTTGGGCGAGAAGTCCTCGGCCTGCAGCATGGGCTGGCGTGCCGGGTAGCGGCCGGCGCGCGAGTAGAGCAGGCGCAGCAGGCTGGACAGCGTGGTCACGCTGCCCACCGATGAGCGCGCGCCCGGTGTGCCGCGCTGCTGCTGCAGCGCCACCGCCGGCGGCAGGCCCTCGATGCTGTCGACATCCGGTACGCCGGCCTGGTCGATCAGCCGGCGTGCGTACGGCGCCACCGATTCCAGATAGCGCCGCTGCGCCTCGGCATACAGCGTGCCGAAGGCGAGCGAGGACTTGCCGGAGCCGGATACACCGGAAAACGCCACCAGCGCGTCGCGCGGCAGATCGACGTCGATGTCCTTCAGATTGTGTTCGCGGGCGCCGCGCACGCGGACGGTGGCGGCGGCGGGGAGTCGGTTGGAGAAGGAGGCCTTGCTCATGCGCGTGCGATGGAAATGGGACGGAAACGGACCCGCACAGGGTACGTAAGGGCGGCCGACACCTGTGCGGCAGGCAGACCTTGCCTGGGCGAAGATGTTGCCATGTCGTCGCATTGTGCCCGGCCCTGTGCCGGACGCGTGCCGTTCCCGGCCGTCCCCGGCGGGCTCCGGCGCCCGACGCATCGCGTGTTCCGCTGTGATGCCTCCCGCTGGCGAGGAGGCCGGGCCGTTCAGGGGCGCCGGCGGCGGCGGGCGGTCAGCAGGCATCCGAGGCCAGCCAGCCAGAGTGCGGCTGTCATCGGCTCGGGCACCGCTGTGACGTTGATGGTGATCGACTTGCCATCGAATGAACCGTCGGTCGACGAGAAGTCGTCGTACTGCGGATAGCTGTACTGCCAGGACGAGCAGCTCAGCCCGCCGCCCCCATCGCTCATGCAATCCCGGTAAGCGATCTCGCTGCCGGAAGAGATGGCGTTCGTGGCGCTCCATCCGCCGCCGACGACAATGTCGAAGGTGCCGGCGGTCGGGAACAGTACCGAGAAGGTCCAGCCGTTGGCATATGAGCTGCCGGGCGACCCAGCGGGATAGTCGTTGAAGTTCTGGCCGGCGGCCTGCAGATAGACGGCCGTCACCGTTTCAGCCTCGTACCAGTACCAGTTCATCATCCATTCCTGGTAACCCTCGACCGGTGGGGGTTCGACCGGATCATTCCCGCCGTCGTTACGCGACGAGGTGTTCACGTTGAAGGACACGAAGAAATCCACCGTGCTGCCGGCCTGCACCGTGGTCTGGCTGGCGCCGAAGCTGTCGATCTGTCCGCTGGCGGACCATGCGCAGGGACTGGCGATCAGGCCGAGGCAAAGCAATGCCGAAGTGGCTCTGTTCATGTTCCGCTCCTCTTTCAATGACACCGGTGCAGCTGCACGCTGCGGCGGGCCAGCCAGGGTGTCTGGTTGGATGAAGTTATGAGCCTAGCATCGGGACATGTGCTTCGATAGCGCATCCGACCGGCGGTGGCGATTCCGTTCGGCGACTGGCTGACCGGCAGACGATGCGTTCATCGGTGGGCGCGGCGCATGCCGGTGGCCCATGCTTCAATTAATATGCGGGGCCAGAAAATCGGGGCTTTCCTGTCGAGCAGCTCGCGGCCGTGTTGCCACCCGTCCTGCGTATCCGCCCGGGGAGGCACCCCCACATGAGACCCGACAATGCCGTCACCTGATCTTCGTGATCGCCTTTTCGTGCTGGCCCAGCACGGCATGCCCAAGCAGGCACTGACGCGTTTCGCCGAATTCGTGGCGAATTCGCGGGCACCCTGGACCCGCGGCATCATTCCCTGGTTCATCCGCAAGTACGGCGTGGACATGAGCGAGGCCGCTCGGCCTGACCCCGCGGACTACGCCTGCTTCAACGATTTCTTCACCCGCGCGCTGCGCGAAGGCGCCCGTCCGCTGGCCGACGCGCCCTTCGTCAGCCCGGTCGATGGAACCGTGATCGACTGCGTGCAGCTCGATGGCGACACCTTGCTGCAGGTGAAGGGGCACCCCTACAGCGCACGTGCGCTGGTGGGCGGTGACGCGGCGCTGGTCGATCTTTTCGACGGCGGCGAAGCGATCTCGATCTACCTGAGCCCGAAGGACTACCACCGCATCCACATGCCCTGTGCCGGGCGGCTCAGGCGCATGGTCCATGTACCGGGCAGCCTCTACTCGGTGAACCCGGCGACGGTGGCGGGCGTGCCCGGCCTGTTCGCGCGCAATGAACGCGTGGTCTGCCTGTTCGATTCGGACTTCGGCCCCTTCGTGCTGACACTGGTCGGCGCCATGGTGGTCGGCAGCATGCAGACCGTGTGGCATGGGCTGATCAATCCGCCGCGCAGCGGAACCCTGCGCGAGTGGCGTTACGACGATCAGGACATCCGGCTCGCCCGCGGCGAGGAGATGGGCCGCTTCCTGCTCGGCTCGACCGTCGTCATGCTGTTCCCGAAGGGCGTGCTGCGCGCCCGCGCCGACTGGCTGCCGGGCCGTTCGGTGCGCATGGGCGAGGCGATGGCCGAGGCCTTGCGCTGAAGCACCTGCGCGGGCTCTGTTCCTGAATGTTTGTTTCCATGGGAACAAACATCGTGTGAATCGAAACAAATGGGCTATGCTTCATCTTGATTCGGAATCACGGAGGACAGCCGTCGTGGGCGCCATCGCAGACAAGGGAATCAGCGCTTCGGAAGACCGGGGCGCTCTGGCCCGCATGATCATGACCCTGCTCGATCACTGGAAGCTCGGCACCGAAGACCAGGCCGCGCTGCTTGGCATCGCCGCCAGCAACCGGGCGGCGCTGGCGCGCTACCGGCGCGGCGAGCCGATCGGCACCAGCCGCGACCAGTACGAGCGTGTCGGTCATCTGCTGGGCATCCACAAGAACCTGCGCCTGCTGTTCCCGCAGAACCGCGACCTCGCCTATCGCTGGATGAGCACCCGCAACCGCGCTTTCGACAACCTCACCCCGGTCGAGGTGGTGAAGGAGTGGGGCTTTGCCGGGCTGCTGATGGTGCGCGCCTATCTGGATCGGGCGCGCGGCCAGTGAGTCTCGGCGATCTGTTCGCCCGCCTCGCGCTGGCCGAGGTGCAGCGCGACGTGTTCCGCAACATCGTGTCGCTGCGCAGTTCGCAGGACCTGTTCGATGACCTGACCGAGGATCCGGCCGAGTGGCTGCTGGCGCAGAAGGTGGAGGGCGACGCCAAGCCGCCGCCTTACCGCTCGGCTACGCCGGTGCTGCACAGGCCGTTCGAGGACGCCGAGTGGTTCAACGCCATTGCCTGGCCTTTCCAGAACTGGCAGGCCAGCCGCTTTTCCGACGGCCGTCACGGCGTCTGGTACGGCTCGGAGTCGGTCGAGACCACGGTCTATGAGTCCGCCTGGCACTGGCGCAACGGTCTGCTGGCCGACGCCGGTTTCGAGCGCGAATCGGTGGCGGCCGAGCGCAAGGTCTATGTCGTGGGCTGCGCCGCTGCATTGCTGGATTTCCGCCCGCTCACGGCCGACTGGCCGGATCTGCTGCATCCGCTCGATTACAGCTTCCCGCAGTCGGTCGGCGCGCGCATCCACCGCGAAGGCCATCCCGGCCTGGTGGTGCAGTCGGTGCGCCGGCCCGAGGGCGAGAACTTTGCGGTATTCAATCCGGCGGTGCTGTCCAGCCCGCGTCACCACCTGCAACTGACTTACCGGCTCGACGGCGAATGCATCGTCGTCGAGAAGACGCCGGGCGTCGCGTGGTTCGGCATCGACGCGGCCGATTTCGGGCGGCGCGCTGCGGCTTGAGTTCAGACCGTCCTGCGGGGCGAAGGCAGGCGTCGCATCAGCGACTTCGATTCCGCCGCGCGCAGGATGCGGCGGAAGGTCGGACATTCCAGATGGCTGGGCGCAGGGCAGGCCGCGGCGTGCCGGAGGCCGTCGCGCAGCGCGCTCAGCCTGCGTATCGTGTGTTCGATTTCGTCCGCGCGTTCGGCCAGCAGCCCACGGTCGATGTCCAGCGTGCCGCCCGGTGCGAACATGCGGCCGATCTCGTCCAGCGAGAAACCGGCGGCGCGGCCCAGCGAAATCAGGGCCAGTCTTTCCAGCACGCCCTCGCCGAATACGCGGCGCAGACCGCGCCGGCCGATCGAACGTATCAGCCCCTTTTCCTCGTAGAAACGCAGGGTCGCTGCGGTGACGCCGGCGCGTTGCGCCACTTCGGCGATATCCAGATCGCTCATGGGCTTGACCTCAAGTCGACTTGAATTTGCATAGTGCTCACACCGCACATCGCGGGCAAGTCAGGAGAGAAACGATGGATGCTTCAACGACGCACGGCGACGCGCAGTCAGCCTTGTGGAACGGTCCGGCCGGAGACGCCTGGGTGCAGGCACAGCCGCTGATCGATGCGCTGTTCGCGCCTTTCTCCGAACGGCTGGTCGAGGGGGCACGGACGAGGTCCGCGCGCAGCGTGATCGACGTCGGCTGCGGTACCGGCGCCACCACGCTGGCGCTGGCCGAGGCACTGGACAGCGGAGCGCACTGTGTCGGTGTCGATGTGTCGGCGCCGATGATCGCCGCGGCCCGTGCCCGCGCGCTGGCCAGCGCTTCGGCCGCGTGCTTCGTCTGCGCCGATGCCGCACGGCATGACTTCGCCCCCGGCGCCGCCGACCTCATCGTGTCGCGTTTCGGCGTCATGTTCTTCGAGCGCCCGGTCGATGCGTTTGCCCATTTGCGCGCGGCGCTGCGCAGCGGTGGTGCGCTGCACGCCATCGCCTGGCGCGGCGGCGACGAGAACGCCTTCATGACCACCGCCGAGCGCGCGGCCAAACCGCTGCTGCCCGACTTGCCCGCCCGTCGCCCGGGCGCGCCGGGCCAGTTCGCCTTCGCCGACCGGACTTTCGTACGCGAGGTGCTGGCGCGCAGCGGCTGGCAGGATGTCGATATCCATCCGCTCGACATCGAATGCGCGCTGCCGGCCGTCAAGCTCGAACGCTACTTCACGCTGCTCGGCCCGGTCGGGGTCGCGCTGCAGCAGGCCGACGCAGACACCCGCGCACGCGTGATCGACGTGCTGCACGAAGCTTTCCGGCCCTACAAAGACGACGGAATGGTGCGCTTCACGGCGGCGTGCTGGGAGATATCGGCTCGCGCATGAGCGCAGCACTTCAGCGACCGGAGAAGCGCAGCCTGGACAGCATCTTCAGATTGCCCCTGCGGAAATAGGCGTCGGCCCAGCTGTCGTCCGGCGACAGCGGCTTCGCCTCTTTCAGTTTCAGCAGTTTCGCGTAGTAGCGGAAGCGGTAGTGCTCGTAGAAGCGCAGCACCTCCAGACCGTAGCGGTCGGCAAGGTCGGTGTCGCCGCGGATGACGAGGACGTTCTCGTCGTTGCCGCTGCTGGCCGAGGCGCTGAGGTTGTGGCTGCCACTGAGGATGACCGGATGGTCGGTGGTGAAGTCGGTGACGATGGCTTTCAGGTGCACCAGCAGGTTGCCGCGCTGGCCGCGCAGACCTTCCTTGACCCAGCCTTCCAGACCGCTGGTGAGCAGCGCCGGCGTCGTGAATTCGGCGGTGCGATCGGCGTGGAAGCCGGTGATGCGGCTGGCGCTGTTCTGGATGCCGTAGCGCAGCACCTGGTCGTTGGCCTTGCCGAGCAGGGCGTCGAGTATCGGTTCCGGCAGCGCGAAGGCGGTGGCGAACAACAGGTCGCTTTTGGCGCCGTTGATCAGGTCGGCGAAGGCGGCAAGATCGCCGCCGCCGGAGCGCGGCGAGAAGCCGGTCCAGATGCGGCCGGTCGGCGCGACCGGGTTGTGTTCGTTGACCCACGCGCGGGTGGCGGCAACGTCGCCGGGCGCGGCCCAGATCTGTTCGAACAGCGCCAGATAGTCGGCCGCCACCGCCTTGTCGTCGGCGGTGTGCACGACATTGGCCTGCCGGTACACGCCGTTCTCGGTGAAATTGGTGCTGCCGCACAGCACGGCGCGCGGCGTGCGGGTGCCGCCGCGGTCGAGCTTGCTCAGCACGATGTACTTGTGGTGAAAGATTTTCGAAGTGAGGCGCGCCCGCTTCTTCGCCTTCGGAATCGATTTCAGCGCCGCCTCGTTCTGCACCGTCTGTTCGTCGCCGGCCTTGCCGTGATAGAGCACGCGCACCTGCGCGCCGCGCCGGTGCGCCGCCCGCACGGCGCTGGCGATGGCCTTCAGTTCGTATTCGTAGATCGCGATGTCCAGCGCCCAGGTTGAATCCTTGGCGCGGGCGATGAAGGCGAGCAACCGGTCGAGCAGGCCGTTCTGCAGCCAGTCGCGCGGCGCGGCCGGCCATTTCTCGATCGGCAGGTCCTTGTTCTCCGGGCGACTCAGCAGCGCGTCGAGCTCGGGAAACTTGCGGCCGAAGGCCTGGCTGGCGGCGACCGCCCGGTTGAACACGACGCCATGACCCCTGGGCTTGCCGTCGTCGGTGGTGACGGCCAGCTCCAGTGACTCGCCCAGTTCAGGCCGCTCGGCGCTGCCGTACACCAGATGTACGCGGTAGCGGCAGCGGGTGCCAGGCGCGATGCTGTAATCGGCCCAGCGGAATTTCTGTATCGGCGCCAGATTGCTCGGGGTGGCCGCCCATTTTTCCAGCGTGTGCGCGCGGCCGGGGAAGGTGAGACTGTTCAGCAGCCACTGCCACTTCTTCGTGCCTTCCTTCTGCTCGATCGCGAAGCCGAGCAGGCCGGCGCGTCGCGATGCGTCGACGTCCATCGCCAGCAGCACGCCGCTGGTGCCGGCGTAGGCCTTGACGCGGAAGTCGTCGCCGGCGTTGGTGACCAGTACACGCATGGGAATTCCCCGGGCGATGCGATGACGTCATCTTGCGACCGGGGCGCGAAAGCTGCAACGATGACGAGCTGCGATGTCGAAATGCCGGTGCGTGCTTCGTCGACCGGGTAGTCCCGCGGCACAGTGCTGCGCCGCGGCCCCTCACGGAACAAGGAGGAAAGCCCATGTCATCCCCATCTGCAGTTACCCTGCTGGTCGCCACCCGCAAGGGCGCCTGGCTCTATCACGGCGACGCCGAACGCAAGACCTGGCGGGTCGATGGCCCGCATTTTCTCGGTCACATCATCAGCCACCTGGTACTCGATCCGCGTGACGGCCGCACGCTGCTGGCGGCAGCCAAGACCGGCCACCTCGGGCCGACCATGTTCCGCTCGACCGACTTCGGCCAGACATGGAGCGAGGCCGCGCGGCCGCCGGCCTTCGCGAAGGTCGATGGCGGCGTGGGCCGCAGCGTCGATCACACCTTCTGGCTCACGCCGGGGCACCCCAGCCAGCCCGGCGTCTGGTACGCCGGCACCAGTCCGCAGGGCCTGTTCCGCTCCGACGATGGCGGCGATACGTGGGCGCCGTGCTCATCGATCAACGACGACCCGCGATATCTGGAGTGGATGGGTACGGCGCAGGACGGTACGCCGGACGGTCCCAAGCTGCACTCCATCATCGTCGACCCGCGCGACCCGATGCATATGTATATGGCGATGTCGGGCGGCGGCGTGCACGAGTCCTTCGACGCCGGTCGCAGCTTCGCGCCGCTGATCGAGGGTCTCGAAGTGGTGGAGGGTTTCGACGTGACGCAGCCGACCTTTCACGACCCGCACTGCATCCGCCTGTGCCCGGCCAACCCGGACCGGCTCTACCAGCAGAACCACTGCGGCATCTACCGGCTCGACCGGCCGGCCACGCGCTGGCGGCGCATCGGCGGTGGCATGCCGGCCGAGGTCGGCGATATCGGTTTCCCTATGGTGGTGCACCCGCGCGATCCGGACACCGCCTGGGTGTTCCCGATGGACGGCACCGCGGTGTGGCCGCGCACCAGCCCGGGCGGGAAGCCGGCTGTATTCGTCACCCGCGATGGTGGTGAGCAATGGCAGCGTCAGGACGCCGGCCTGCCGGCTGAACAGGCCTGGTGGACGGTGAAGCGGCAGGCGATGACGGCAGATGCTCAGCCCTCGGTCGGACTCTACTTCGGCACCACCAGCGGCGAACTGTGGGCGAGCAGCGACGAGGGCGCGCACTGGCACTGCATCGCGCGCCACCTGCCCGACATCTACGCCGTCGAGGTGGCGGAGCGGCCGCGCACATGAAGGTGCTGATACCGAGTGCGCTGCGTTCCTACACCGAAAGTGCGCACGCCGAAGCCGACGGCGCCACGCTGGCCGACGTGGTGGCCGCGCTCGACCTGCAGTATCCGGGCATCGCCTTCCGCATGATCGACGAACAGGGGCGGATACGCCGCCACATCCGCTTCTTCGTCGACGGACAGCAGGTGCGCGATCTGGCACAGGCGGCCGATGCCGCCGGTGAACTGGTCATCGTGCAGGCACTCAGCGGCGGCTGAACGCCCGCGTCACGCGACTCGCCTACACTGCTCCGGAACCCCGGCGGCGACCTCGCGTCGACCGGGGGTGTGCCAATTCGGAGAATCTAGTGTCCCTGCCCAGACTGTGCGCCCTCGCGTTCGCGGCGCTGTTGCCGCTTTCTCCCCCGGCTCGCGCCGAAGACGTGTCGACGCTGTCTTACGACGCACGGCTCGGCGGCTATGCCTATGCCTATGCCTTCGACGTGAAGTTCCTCCCGCTGTCGTCGCAGGGGCAATCACTCGAAATGGCCTACATCCATCTTCCGGGCGAAGCCGGCAAGCCGGTGGTCACCTTGCTGCATGGCAAGAACTTCAACGCCGATTACTGGGCGGGCACCGCGCGTCATCTGCAGAAGCTGGGCTACGGCGTGCTCATTCCGGACCAGATCGGTTTCGGCAAGTCGTCCAAACCGGTCCAGTACCAGTATTCCTTTCCGACGCTGGCGCGCCACACCCGCGCGTTGATGGCCTCGCTCGGCATCGAGCGCTCCATCGTCGTCGGCCATTCGATGGGCGGCATGCTGGCCAGCCGTTTCGCGCTGATGTACCCGCAGGCGGTGCAGCGCCTGGTGCTGGTGAATCCGATCGGGCTGGAGAACTACCTGAAATATGTCGAGCACAAGGACACCGACTTCTTTTACGGCGTCGAACAGAAGCAGACGGCCGACAGCATCGCGAAGTATCAGCGCGACAACTATTACGACGGTCAGTGGAACGCGCGCTACGCGGCGCTCACCCGTTTCATGATCGGCCAGATGCAGGGACCGGACAGGAATCAGGTCGCATGGGTCAATGCCTTGACCTACGACATGATCTTCACCCAGCCTGTTGTGACAGAGTTCGGGGATCTGTCGGTGCCGGTCAGTCTGATCATCGGCACGCGTGACCGTACCGGACCGGGCCGCAACTGGATGCGTCCTGGCGTCGAGTACGAACTGGGGCGCTACGACCGGCTGGGCCGGACGGCGGCGGCGCTGATTCCGGGCGCTGTGCTGTTCGAACTGCCGGGCCTGGGCCATATGCCGCACATCGAGAATTTCGAGGCGTTCAGCAAGGTATTCGACCAGGCGATCGGCGTACAGTGACCGCGAGGTCGATGTCATCAGGAGTCCGCACCATGAACCACACCTCCCGCAGCCCGTACGAGAACGACGCCGAAAACGGGGCCACCACGGCCGGGCCGGTCGAACTGTGGCACCAGACCCTTCACGAACTGCTCGACGGCATCGCCCGTTCGACCGACCCCTTCGGCATGACCGCGCCCATCGTGCACGCGCAGCTGGCGTGGGCAGCGCATCCCAAGGAACTGAGTGACCGGCTGGTCAGCCTGTCGTCCGATCTGTGGCGGCTGCAGCAGCACACGCTGAACCGGCTGTTTGGTCTGCCCGACACAGATCCGATTCCGGTCACCGAGGGCGACGCGCGCTTCGCCGATCCGGCGTGGACCGACCTTCCCACCTTCGACCTGATGAAGGAGTGGTACCTCGCCTTCACCCGCCATACCCAGGACATGCTGTACGACACGCCGGGCATGTCGGAGAAGGACCGCGAACGCGCGGCGTTCTGGTGGCGCAACTGGCTCAACGCGGTGGCGCCGACCAACTATCTGTTCACCAATCCGGTGGCGCTGCGCAAGGCGATGGAAACGCACGGCGAGAGCCTGGTGCGCGGTTTCCGCAACTTCCTCGACGACCTGAAGGCCGGCGACGTGCGCATGACCGACCCGGATGACTTCAAGGTCGGCGAGAACCTGGCGACCACGCCGGGCGCGGTGGTCATGCGCAACCGCCTGCTCGAACTGATCCATTACGCGCCGACGCAGGCGAAGGTGCACACGCAACCGGTGGTGATCGTGACGCCGTGGATCAACAAGTTCTACGTGCTCGATCTCGCGCCGAAGAAAAGCATGATCCGCTACCTGCTCGACCAGGGGCTGGACGTGTTCATAACCAGCTGGAAGAACCCCGACGCCTCGATGCGTGACGTCACCTTCGACGACTACCTGCTCGAAGGCGTACATGCCGCGGTAGAGACCGCGCGCGCGCTGACCGGCGCGCCGAAGGTGCACGCGGTGGGCTACTGCATCGGCGGTACCGCGCTGGCGATGTACATGGCTTGGGCCAACCGCCGCTTCGCGCCGGACGAGGTTCCGGTCGCCGACTGGACGCTGCTCACCACGCTGATCGACTTCCGCGCGCCGGGCGAGATCGAGGTATTCATCGACGAATCCAGCGTGCGTTCGCTGTGCGACGCGATGGCGCAGAAGGGCTATCTCGACGGCAAGGAAATGGCCGCCTCCTTCCGCCTGCTGCGGTCCAACAGCCTGATCTGGAACTACGTCGTCAATGGCTGGCTGTATGGCGAAACGCCGCCGCCCTTCGACGTGCTGTACTGGAACATGGACGCCACGCGCATGCCGCAGGCCATGCACGGCTGGTATCTGCGCGAGCTTTACCTGCACAACAAGCTGATCAAGCCGGACGCGCTGACCGTGGCCGGCGAACCGCTCGATCTGCATTGCATCACCCAGCCGCTGTATGCGGTGGCGGCCGAGGACGACCACATCGCGCCGTGGCAGCAGGCCTTCCGCATCCACCGGCATCTGGCGGGCGAAAAGCGCTTCGTGCTGTCCAGTTCGGGCCACATCCTGGGCATCGTCAATCCGGTCGTGACGCCGCCCAAGCGCAGCTACCGCGCGGCCGAGGTGCATCGCGCCGACCGTGCCGAGGGCTGGCTGGCGCACAACGACGCGCAGCCCGGCAGCTGGTGGGAAGACTGGATGGCCTGGCTCAAGCCGCGTGCCGGCAAGCTGGTGAAGGCACGTCCGGCAGCCACCGCCGATTTTCCGGAACTGGCACCGGCGCCGGGCGGCTACGTGATGGAGCGCTGAGCCGATCGCTGCCGCGCCGGCAGGACTTGTGCAGATGCAGATTGAAATCCATGTCGTCGCCGTGTGATGATGCCGGCCATCCGATCAACAACAATAGCGGACATGGTCATCTCGCCCAGCCTGGCCACGCTCAACGGAGGCTCCATGGATAACGTTCTGCTTTTTGCGGCAGGCGAATTGTTCATCGTGATCGTCATGATGGCGCTGATCGCGCGTCTCAACGGCAAGGATCAGGAAAGCCGTCACCTCTACTTCGGTTCCGTCGTGCTGACCGCGCTGGCGCTGGTATTCATGCTCGCGATGGCGATGTACTACTGGGCCGATGCCGGCAGCGCAGATCGCGCGCAGAAGCTGTTCGAAGCCTGCCAGCAGATCGTTCCTCCACTGCTTACGCTGGTGATCGGCTTCTACTTCGGACAGAAGCGCTGAGCGTGCAGCGTCCGCTCAGCCGGGCGCTGCGACGGCGGACCCGCCGATGAGCGATATCCGCTTCGTCGCGGTGACGCCGGTGCTGGCGTCGCTCGACATCCGGCAGTCCGTCGATTTCTACGTGCAGCGCCTGGGCGCGACGGCGGTGCATGTGGAGCAGGGCGTCTACGGCATCGTGGCGCTGGGCGGGGTTCACATCCATTTCTGGGCCTGCAGCGACCGACGCATCGCCGAAGCGACCGGCTGCCGCATCGCCGTCGAGGGCGTGGATGCACTGTTCGCGCACTGCACGCGGCAGGGCATCGTCCATCCGAATGCACCGCTGCATGACACCACCTGGGGCACGCGCGAGTTTGCCGTGCTCGATGGCGACGGCAATCTGATCACCTTCCACGAGCGCACCGCGACCTGACGTGGCGATCGCGGCGCGGGCGCCGAATTACTGACTTCCGCCGGTCGCAGCCGGAAGGCTGAGCGTGCCTCTTTCGCTGAAGCGCTGCACGCCGAAAGGACCACCGCCCAGCTTGCCGCTCAGCGTGTAGGGCAGGCGGTCGAGGTCGGCGCTGCTGCCCAGTTCCAACGCTTGACGGAAGGCCGACAGGGCCGACACGGTGACCGGCACGCTCACCACCGCCTCGCCGAAACGCGGCACGCTGCCGCGCGCGTCGCTGACACCGGTGGCGAAGGTACGGTCGTTCACATCGAGTTGCAGCGCCAGGCCGTCGTAGTCGATCGGATGGTCGTTCGGGTTCTGCACCCGCAGCTTCAGTGCGAAGCGCAATTCGAATCCTTCGCCCTGCAGCGGTTCCAGCCCGACCAGATTGACGCGCACCGGGTCGCGCGTGCTCAGGCCGGCACAGCCGGGCAGCGCGAGCAGGGCACACAGGACGAGGAGCAGACGTGTGGCATTCCGGTACATGGTCACCTCTGTAGTCGTCGGGCCGGGCAGCGGGTGCCGCCCGGCCTTCCTTCATCGGTCGGGACTTACTTGCCCGGTTCGCCGACGAAGATCTCGACGCGCCGGTTCTTGGCTCGGCCGGCTTCGCTGCCGTTGTCGGCCAGCGGTTCGTGCGAGCCGCGGCCGTCGATCACGATACGCGACGACGCCACGCCGCGGTCGGCCAGATAGTTGCGTGCGCTGGCGGCGCGATTGACCGACAGCGGATCGTTCACCGCGTCACTGCCGGTGCTGTCGGTGTGACCGATGATGCGCACCGTGGTGGTCGGATTCGCGTTCAGTGTCTGCGCGAAGCGGTCGAGCACCGGCCGGAAGTTCGGTTTGATGTCGGCGCGGCCGACGTCGAATGAAATGTCGCTCGGGATTTCGAGCTTCAGCTGGTTGTCGGCGGTCTGCACCACGTCGACGCCGGTGCCGGCGGTGGCTTGTTCCATCGCCCGCTTCTGTTCTTCCATCTTTTGCGACCAGATATAGGTGCCGATGCCGCCGACCGCGGCGCCGATCAGCGCGCCGCTGCGCGTAGCGCCGCCGCTGCCGCCGACCGCGCTGCCCAGTGCCGCGCCCGCTGCGGCACCCACGCCGGTGCCTATCGTGGTTCGCTTCTGCGTTTCGGTCATGTTGGCGCAGCCGGTGGCGATGAGGGCGCCGGCGGTCAGCAGGATGAGTGTCTTTTTCATGATGTGTGCTCTCCGGTATGCGGGCCGCGTCCGACGCGGCGCCGAGTTGTTCGTGCGCGCTGCGCGGCGCATTGCTGACGCCTTATGTCGCAGCGGCACCTTTGAAGTCTCGGCGATTCCCCGATGTACTCCTGTCAGACAACGCGTACGCGCGATGTACGCACGCGCCGACGTCGGGTCGCGCTTCAGCGTCCTTCGTCGAAATGCGGTCCTGCGCCTTCGCCGGCCAGTGTGTCCTGCGCGTTGCGCAGCGGGCAGGCCGTCAGCGACAGGCAACCGCAGCCGATGCAGCCGTCGAGCTGGTCGCGCAACTGCGTGAGCGTGCGGATGCGTGCGTCCAGCTCCTGCTGCCAGCGCGCCGACAGGCGGCGCCAGTCGGCAACGGTGGGCGTGCGCCGGTTCGGCAATGCCTGCAGTGCTTCAGCAATCGCGGCCAGCGGAATGCCCATGCGCTGCGCCACCTTGATCACCGCGACGCGGCGCAGCACCGAACGCGGATAGCGCCGCTGGTTGCCGGCGTTGCGCGCGCTGTGTATCAGCCCGCGGCTTTCATAGAAGTGCAGTGCCGATACGGCGACGCCGCTGCGTGCGGCGACTTCACCGACCGACAGGCTGACCGTAACCGATTTGTTGCCTTTGGCGAGTTCTGACATTCGATCTCCGGGGGTTGACCTCAACCGTGCTTGAGGTCTGATGCTACGCGTCCTTCCATCGAATGGAGCACACCATGTCTTTGCCTTCCACCGCCGCCCCGAACGGCCGACGCACCCGCTTCATCCAGCCGCAGGGCCTTTACGACGCGACGGCCAATGGCTACTCGCACCTGGTGATCGCCGAAGCTCCGGCGCGCCTTATATATATTGCAGGGCAGGGCGGCGAGAACGCGCGCGGCGAACTGTCGCCCGACTTCGCGCAGCAGGTTGCGCAGGCACTGCACAACCTCGCCACCGCGCTGGAGGCGGCGCAGGCGAAGCCTTCGGACGTGGTCAAGCTCACGGTGCTGGTGGTCGATCACTCGCAGGAGCGGCTGGGCGTGTTCGTGCAGGCACTGCGTGCGATGTGGGGCGCGGCGCCTCCGCCCGCCTGCACGCTGATACCGGTGCCGCGGCTGGCGCTCGACGGCATGCTGTTCGAGATCGATGCGACGGCGGTCATCCACGGCTGAGCTGCCCATCGACCTGCACCGCCGCGCGGCGGACGACTACACCTTCCGGATCCAGGATTCCATGCATCGATCGAGCGCTTCTTCGCAGTCCGCAGCACGCGACACCTTGTCGACGCCGGTACTGCTGCTGATGGCCGTGGCCGCAGGCCTGTGTGCCGGCGGCAACTACTTCAACCAGCCTTTGCTGCCGGCCATCGCGCGCGACCTGCACGCGAACGAGGCATCGGTGGCATTCACCGTGACCATCGCACAGGTCGCCTACGCCTGCGGACTGCTGCTGCTCGTGCCGCTGGGCGACATGCTCGAGCGGCGGGCACTCGCGGTGGGACTCATGCTGCTGGCTGCACTGGGGCAGTTCATCAGCGGCTTCGCCGATTCGCTTTCGCTGCTGTCGACGGGCATCGCGGTGGCCGGCCTGTTCTCGGTGGCGGCGCAGATACTGGTGCCGATGGCGGCGACGCTGGCCGAACCGCAGCGCAGGGGGCAGGCGGTCGGTGTCGTCATGAGCGGTCTGCTGACCGGCATCCTCGCGGCGCGCAGCGTGGCCGGATTGCTCGCGCCGCTCGGCGGCTGGTCGACCGTGTACCGGGTCGCTGGCTTCGCCATGCTCGTCGTTGCCTTGCTGCTGTGGAGGGTGCTGCCGCAATCGCGCAATCCGTCGCCGCGGCCCTACCTGCAGACGCTGGCGTCGCTCGGCACACTGTTCCGCAGCCTGCCGCGTCTACGCAGTCGTGCGCTGCTCGGGGCGCTGTCCTTCGCCTCGGTCAGCGTGCTGTTCTCGACGATGGCGCTGTTGCTGGCCGGACCGGGGCACGGCATGGACGAGGTTTCCATCGGCCTGGTCGGACTGGCTGGGGCGGCCGGCGCGCTGATGGCCAACGTCGTCGGCCGCGCAGCGGATCGTGGTGGCGCGATGCGTGCAAGCGCGATCGCGGTGCTGCTGCTGATCGCGAGCTGGGTGGCACTGCTGTGGGGTGCGGACAGCCTGGCTTGCTTCCTCGGCGGTTTCGTCGTGATCGACATGGCGCTGCAGGGCGTGCACATCAGCAACCAGCACATCGTGTTCCGGCTCGCACCGGAGGCTCGGGCGCGACTCAACGCGGTGTACATGACCTGCTATTTCGCCGGTGCCGCAAGCGGCTCGGCCCTCGGCTCATTCGCCTGGCAACACGGCGGCTGGCCGGCCACCTGCGCGGTCGGTGGCGGGCTCGGCCTGCTCACTGCCGTCGCGCTCGCGTACGACAGGCGCCTCGCGCGGCGAGGCTGACCGGCCGCCGCTTTGTTTGATGTACTGTATATGGATACAGCTATCGAAAGTGTTCCGCCGTGTCCGAATCCAGCACCGTCAGTCGCCCCGATTACCTCTCCTCCCTGAACGACGCGCAACGCGAAGCCGCCACCTTCGGCGTTGCGCCCGACGCTCTTGCCGGACCGCTGCTGGTGATCGCCGGCGCCGGCACAGGCAAGACGAATACGCTGGCGCATCGCGTTGCCCATCTGCTGGTCAATGGCGCGCAGCCGGAGTCCGTCATGCTGCTCACCTTCTCGCGACGCGCGGCCGACGAAATGACGCGCCGGGTGCAGCGCATCGTCGCGCAGGTGTCGCCGCGTTTCGCCACGCTGGCCAGTGCCGGCTTCCCGTGGTCGGGCACCTTTCACGGTGTCGGTGCGCGGCTGCTGCGCGAGTACGCCGGACGCATCGGGCTCGATCCGGCGTTCACCATCCACGATCGCGAAGACTCTGCCGATCTGATGAATCTGGTGCGGCACGACATCGGCCTGTCCAGCAAGGCCAAGCGTTTTCCGCTGAAGGGTACCTGCCTGGCGATCTATTCGGCGGTGGTGAACACGCAGTCGCCGCTGGCCGATGTGCTGCAGTCGTCCTTCCCCTGGTGTGCCGAGTGGGAGGCCGATCTGAAAACGCTGTTCCGCGCCTATGTCGAGGCCAAGCAGGCGCAGCAGGTGCTCGACTACGACGACCTGCTGCTGTACTGGGCACAGATGGCGGCCGAGCCGGTCATCGCGCGCGAACTCGGCGCGCGCTTCGCGCATGTGCTGGTCGACGAGTACCAGGACACCAACCGCCTGCAGTCGAGCATCCTGCTGTCGATCAAACCCGACGGCCGCGGCCTGACCGTGGTCGGTGACGACGCGCAGTCCATCTACAGCTTCCGTGGTGCCACGGTACGCAACATCCTCGACTTCCCGCAGCAGTTCGATCCGCCGGCGCGGCGCATCACGCTGGAGCAGAACTACCGCTCGACACCGCCGCTGCTCGACGCGGCAAATGCGGTGATCGGCGAAGCCGACGAGCGTTTCGTCAAGCAGCTGTGGAGTGTGCGCACCGGCACGCAGAAGCCGCTGCTGGTATCGGTGCGCGACGACGCTGCTCAGGCGGAGTTCGTCGTCACGCAGATACTCGCGCGGCGCGAAGGCGGCATGAAGCTGAAGTCGCAGGCGGTGCTGTTCCGCACCTCCAGCCACAGCATGCGGCTGGAGATCGAACTGACACGGCGGAACATTCCCTTCGTGAAGTTCGGCGGCCTGAAGTTTCTCGAAGCGGCGCACGTGAAGGATCTGCTGTCGGTGCTGCGCTGGGCGCAGAACCTGCGCGACCGCGTCGCCGGATTCCGCGCGATCCAGTTGCTGGCCGGCATCGGTCCGAAGACTGCGGCACGCATCCTCGACAACATCCAGGCTGCGCCGCCGGGTGCCGCGCTGCTTGCCGAACAGCCGGTGCCCGAGGGCGTGCGCGCCAGCTGGTCCGAGTTCAGTGCGCTGGTCGAAGCGGCCGGTGCCGAGCGCGCCGAATGGCCGGCCAGTGCCGAACAGGTGGCGCGCTGGTACGAAGCGCAGATGGATCGTCTGTACGAGGATGCCGTCGTGCGCGCTGCGGACATCCAGCAACTCGCACGGCTGGCGTCGACCTATCCGAGTCGCGAGCGCTTCCTTACCGAGCTCACGCTGGACCCTCCCGAAGTGACCAGCGACGAGCCGGGCGCGCCGCTGCTCGACGAGGACTACCTCATCCTGTCGACCATCCACTCCGCCAAGGGGCGCGAGTGGAACGCGGTGTCGGTGCTCAACGCGGTCGACGGCGGCATTCCGTCGGAAATGTCGACCGGCAGCCAGGCCGAGATCGAGGAGGAAAGACGCCTGCTCTACGTTGCGATGACGCGCGCGAAGGAGCAGCTCGAGCTGGTGGTGCCGCAGCGCTTCTACATCACCGGTCAGGCGTCGACCGGTGATCGTCACGTCTACGCAGGGCGCACCCGCTTCGTTCCGAATCGACTGCTCCCGCTGTTCGAACAGACGAGCTGGCCACGCGTCGACATGGACGGCGTGCCGGCGATGACGGTGGCGGAAGCGCGGGTCGATATCGCCGCGAAGATGCGTGCGATGTGGCAGTGACCGATAGAGGTTTTTCGGCGGTTCGCAGTGTCGCGCTCGGCACACTGCATCTAGTAGCGGACCCGGGATCGGACACTACGGGTGCCGTTGACGCGTAAGAAGGTGTTTGCGCGGCGCAACACTCCGACCTCGAGCCAGCTGACGATGTGGACGTCTTTTCGTGCAGGTGTCATTGTTCAGAAAGTGGCGTCGTACAACGGTTTCAGCGCGCTCGGTGTTGTTTCGTTGCTGAATAAAATATTCCAAAACAATAAGTTGCGCGGCGCTGAGGCTGAAAATATTTCTGGACTTTTGTGCTGTTTGTTGCTTTAACGGCTCATGGTTGTGCAATACTTTCGGCCCATGAATCAGTCCGTTGCGACGTCATCTTCAAGCCTCACCTCTGCTGCCGATTTCGTCGGCGCGTCGGAAGTCCTTTCCCCCGAAAAATCGTCTTCGTTTCTCATGCGTCGCGACACGCTGCGCGCATGGAATCCACTCGACCTCGCGAGTCGCCGTCGGCGCTCTGCGGGTCAGTGCATCCATCATTCCGGAGTGGTCGGCACATTGATGGCCGGTACGACCTCTCCCTGTTTCGAATGCTCGCGTGTGCTGTCGGCGGTCAGGCCAGCCGACAGCGACGGATGTCACGGTATGGGGCGAGCGAGCCTTCATTAGTCCTGTTGAATGTCGTAAGCGTCCATCGATGGCTTGCGAGTGTGAATCCGGCATCCGGGCGGCATGCGTCGCCCGTGTGTCGTTCGGGTCGTTGACCCGGAGGTGTGCGTGGGAGCAGGTCGCCCGCGCATGTCGTGCGGTGTTCCTGACCGGGCGCACATCGGTGCGTCGTCTCGAACAGACCTTCCGCCACCGGAGGGGCTGAGGTGCTGTCCAATCCTGTTATCCGAGAGGAGAGAAGTCATGGCTGAAGCTGAAGCTAAGAAGGGGGCGAAGAAGGCGAGTGCCCCGGCGAAACCTGCTGCGAAGAAAGCCGCACCGGCCAAGGCCGCTGCCAAGCCCGTAGCGAAGAAGGCTGCACCGGCGAAGGCTGCTGCAAAGCCGGCGGCGAAGAAGGCTGCACCGGCGAAGGCCGCTGCGAAGCCGGCAGCGAAGAAGGCTGCACCGGCGAAGGCCGCTGCAAAGCCGGCCGCGAAGAAGGCTGCTCCGGCGAAGGCTGCTGCAAAGCCGGCCGCGAAGAAGGCTGCTCCGGCGAAGGCTGCTGCAAAGCCGG
>VFQN01000313.1_pt1 | contig 96455 bp, 85 predicted proteins | sample 3512371 | NCBI WGS metagenome assembly VFQN01 (sample SAMN10412370, study PRJNA504923) | tailings metagenome | isolation source: Replicate 2 from Balatoc abandoned mine | place: Philippines: Itogon, Benguet | collected 2017-08-28 | reverse complement strand
GCACTCGACACTCACCACTTGAACTCAAAGCTCACAGCTAACCGACAGTTCGGTCAGCTCTGAGCTTTGAGTACAAGTGTTGAGTTCGGGGTGGTGTTCAGGGGACCAGCACCCCCACCTCATCCACCCGGAATCGCCCTCCGGGCTCGATGAGCTGCCGGAACAGCAGCGTGGGCTTGCCCGCCCTGAGTCTCGAGGCCAGCGCCGGGTCCTGAATATCCAACTCGATATGCTCGCGCGAGCGACGGGCGGTGGCCCGCACCGGCGTATCGCATTCCAGCAACCACTGCTCGCTGTCTCGGCACAAATACAATCGCGCAGCACGAAGCACCGTCTGATCGTCCTTGGCCGCCAGCGCCGAATCGGTGCGCAGCACAAACGTCAACGGAGTGTTCCCATTGAAGCTGAGCTTCCACGCATAGTAGCCCGAAACAGGTTGACCTGGGCGCGGAACCCCGAGATAGCCGGGTGGCAGATTGACCACCACGTGCTCGCGAAACACCTTGGTTTCGCGGTCGTACTCGCGAATGGGGACCGAGCCTCGATACACCCCCTGCGTTCGCAATTGGGCGTGTGCGGTGTTCGCCACGAAGACCAGGAAGCCCAGGGCCAGCAGCGGTTGTTTCATGGCAACAACTCCACGGCCGTTTGCTGCACCGCCATGCGCCCATCCTTCCGCTGCATGCGCAGGTCAATCAGGTACCGGCCCGGCTTGAGGCGACCAAGATCCAGGGTGATGGCGCGCATCTGGGCCGACACCGGCCCAACGAGAGTGGTTTGGCCGCCCAATGGCTCCGAATCCAACCACCGGACCTCCACGCCTTCGGTGGGATCGGCAATCAGTCGTGCCGCAATGCCCAGTCGCCGAAGCAGGCTGGCGCCGTTCTCCGGCACCACGCGCAATACGATCTGCACGCTGTCACTGGGCCGCGTGTTGTAGCTCTCCCAGTAAAGGCTCAGGCGACGGTCGTTGGCGGTCAGCATCGAAGAGGGCCGTAGCAGATGCAGCAGCGTATCCGACGGCGCCGCCAGTTGTGCGGCACTCAACGGAGGCAGTAATGCGAGGTCCGACACCGCCGGTTCATCGGCAGCCAGCGCCGACAGCGGCCGCGGTGGAGAAAAGCCAAAGCGCGTACGCGCATCCAAACCGTCGGCCGCCTGGCCCACCGCTTCAATGCCAAGCAGGGTGGGCTCACCGGAGAGACGCCCACGCAATCGTACCGTGTCGCCACTGGCCGCCCACTGTTGGTCGAGCGAATCCGCGCGCTCTGGGCCAGACGAGGCCAGCAACATGACATCGTAGCGGTCGCGGGCCCGGAGTTGCGCAGGATGCCCCATCGTGACGGCGCTGACCACTTCGATATACGACTGCCGACGCACGGAAACGGTCTGTCCCTCGGGCAATTGCACAAGACGACGGGCCGGCCGGAAGTGCTCGGTGGGCCACCAAATCGCCGTTGGCATGCCGGTGCTGTCTTCGTCGATGAAGCGCCAGTCCTCGGATTTGGCCTCGAATGGATTCAGCGCAGCGCGCCAACTCGGAAGCGTGTGGATGCGGTCCAGAGAGAACTCGAGTGTCGAGTATGGGGGGGACGGAGGCCAGGCCCTGTGGGTGACGGTAAGCCAGTTGGTATGATCGCGTTCATCAAACATTCCCAGCCATCCACGGTAGGTTGGCCAGCCAAATCGAAGGATCATCGAGGCCACCGCTTCTCCGCCACGCTGCCGGTCGTAGCTGAAACGCTCATCCTGAGTTGCCATTCGCCCAATGTTGATTTCGGTGCGCCTCGCATCGTGCTCCATTCGCCGTGCATTTCCGGGCTCGCGCCAGAGCGGATCGGCTAGCCACCAGATGGTGCCAGTGAACTGTTCCCGCGCCGCACAGCTCATGGACCGGAATCGTGCCTGGTCGCCCCCTTCCAGCAGCTCGGACACATCGTCCCACTCGCAACGCAGGCTGTCGCCCATGGTCTGTCGCATGCCACGAAAGCTGGAATCGGCGGCCAGGTATTGGCCACTCCGTGCCTGCACAAGTCCCCTCAGCGCGAGACACCACCACCCTTCGGTTCGACAGTTTGCCGCTGCGCGTGCGGCTCCACGTTCGTCGAGGTCGGCCAGACGAAGCCGAACTAGTTGACCCGAGATCCACGCGTTGCCTGGGTCAACGGATTGTGCACTGTCGAGCGTGGCTAACAGGTGCGACCGCCTGGCAGCAATGTTTGTCCGGTATTGCGGGCGCAACGCAAAGTCGCGCCACACGGATTCATCGGCGGCGTCGATGAGCTGCGAAGTCAATCGCCAACCTGGGCAAAGCCAGTGCGACGGTTCCTTGGCATTGATAACGGCTTGGAATGCGACGGGCAACGAGTCTGGGAAGTTCCAACGCCATCGGTGGGCCTCATCAAAATACTCAGGATGGCAATGAAGCATGGTGTGTCGGAGCGCATACAACTCGTTCGAGATCCGAAACCGCCGATACTCTTCGCTGTCCCGCCAGGCCCGCTGCCACGCTGCGTGATACTCGCCAACCATGAACTGAAGTCGCGGTTCAACGCGTGAACGCAGGTCGGATGACTGAGCATGGGCAGTCGTGACGGCAGCACCAACGCACAGTGCGGCCGAATACACTGCAGCTAATCGGACCATGGCAATGATTGCACGCATGAGATACGCTCCCGACTGATCGAACGCGCCACAATACCGAATTGCCCCGCGTGGCGGCGCATCTGATTCTCAGATTGTGCGGCCCCGCATCGGCGGCGTCAAGCTACGGCCGAATTCAGACGGGCGCCGGACGATTCGGTCCTTCAACTCAAGACTCGGAACTCCTACTCAAGACCCGGAGCTGATCAGTTTCGGGTTCTGGGTTCGAGTATCGAGTTCATGGTTTGCATTCGACACTCACCACTTGAACTCAAAGCTCACAGCTACCCGACAGTCCGGTCAGCTCTGAGCTTTGAGTTTGAGTTCTGAGTCTGGAGTTGAGCCGACCTATGGCCCGGAACCTCAACGCAAGACCCGGAACTGATCAGTTTCGAGTTCTGGGTTCGAGTTCCGAGTTGTTGGTCCGCACTCGACACTCACCACTTGAACTCAAAGCTCACAGCTAACCGACAGTTCGGTCAGCTGTGAGCTTTGAGTGCAAGTTCTGAGTTTGGAGTTGCCCCCGTTCACCCTCAGGTACCGAAGTCGAACCCCGGCACACTCACCCGTGGAATCTCCTGGCCAATGGTGCGCTCGATGGTGCGCACCAGGCCAATCTCCTCGGCGCTCATGAACGTGTACGCGTCGCCGGTGCTGGCGGCGCGGCCCGTACGGCCAATGCGGTGGACGTAGTCCTCGGGCTGCTGCGGCACATCAAAATTGATGACGTGCGTGATGCCGCTGATGTCGAGCCCGCGCTGCGCGATGTCGGTGGCCACCAGCACGCGCAGCTTGCCACTCTTGAAGTCCTCGAGTGCCTGCATGCGCTCGCGCTGCGACTTGTCGGCGTGCATGGCGCCGGCGTGGACGCCGGCCTGCGACAGGTCGCGCACCACACGGTCGGCGCCGCTCTTGGTGCGCGTGAACACCAGCACCGAATCGTGATCGGCGGCCGTGAGCAGATGCACCAGCAGGTCGTTCTTGCGATGACGTGGCACCGGGTACACGGCGTGCGTGACCGTCGTGGCCGCACTCGAGCGTCGTCCCACCTGCACCACCACCGGCTTGCGCAGATACTTGCGCGCCAGCGCTTCCACTTCCGGCGGCATGGTGGCCGAAAAGAGCAGCGTCTGCCGGTAGCGCGGCACCTGCTCCACGATGCGGTTGAGCTGCGGCGCAAAGCCCATGTCGAGCATGCGATCGGCTTCGTCGAGCACCAGCGTCTCGAGATACGTGAAGTCGACGTTGCGCTTCTCGAGATGGTCGAGCAGACGGCCGGGGGTGGCCACTACCACATCGACCCCCTGGCGCAGCGCGCGCTCCTGCGGCTCGTAACCCACGCCGCCGAAGACGGGGATCACGTCCACCGGCGCATGTCGCGAGTATTTGCGCACGCTCTCCTCCACCTGCAGGCAGAGCTCACGCGTCGGGGTCAGCACCAGCACCCGCGTGCGCCGCGGACCGCCCAGCAGGCGATGCACCATCGGCAGCGTGAAGGACGCCGTCTTGCCGGTGCCCGTCTGGGCCAGGCCGATCAGGTCCCGGCCACGCAGGGCCAGCGGAATGGCTTCGCGCTGGATGGGAGTCGGGCGTTCGTACCCCGCGTCACGCAGGGCGTCGAGAAGGGGCTCAGCCAGCCCCAGGTCGGCGAAGGTCACATCGCCGACGGTCGCTTCAGAATCGAGAATCGTCATGGATCCCTGAAAGCTAATGGGACAGCGCCATATGGGGCGACGCTATCCCAGCAGCAATTCCCGCCCCGCCAACTGGGCAATCAGCAGCAGCCGGAAGGTCACGTCCAATGACCACCCGCGGTCGGCGTCCTCCCAGCCGGCATCAAACAGCGGCGCCACCGGCCAGGACCAGACCGGAACCTGTGCGGGAGCCTCCACCGAACGTGGCGGCGTCCACACACCACGCCGGTCGCGGTCGCCCAGCATGCGGTCCAGGAGACGGGTCCAGCCCTCGTGACGGTTGAGGAAACCCAGGCGGGCCATGATTTCCAGCCAGGCCAGCGCACTCACGATGTCGCCGTCCAAGGTATTGCGTGTGGCCAGATAGTCACCAAGCGCCAGTTGCGGTTGCTCCTGCACCACCTCGCCCACCAACTGCACCGCCGTCTGACGCGGCCAGGGCTGCGACAGCCACTCGTAGAGCCGCTCCATGAACTCCGCGTGTTCACTGCGGAAGGTGGGCATGTAGGCCAGCATGACCAGCAGGTGAAAGCTGGGGGGCGCCGCGTCGGCGTCCAGCACATGCTGATTACCCAGCCGCACCCAGGGCTTGGCCGCCAGCGGGCTCTTGAGGAAGGTGTTTACCCGCTGCACGAGACGCCGGGCGGCCCCGCGCAGCCGCGGATCGTCCTCATAGCCGGATTGCGCCAGCGCCGCCGCCGCCGCCTCACGCAGAATCCGCCGGCCATGCCGGATCTGGTCTTCGTCGTCGAACTGGGGGGTCAGCTCCCCCATGACGGACCAGTCGAGATCTTCGGCCAGCAGCCGGAACAGGCCCCGACGGGCGACTTGCAGCGACGGAATCTCCGGGTCCCAGCCAAGCTCCAACAGTCGCCGATAGGCCGGAATGGTGCCCACCCCCACCCGCTCAGCCCCCGGAGGCACCACGAGCCACCCGGCCGGCCAGTGGCCGTCCACCTCCTGCTGTCCCAGCAGATGCCACCCGGCTCGACTTCCATAAGGCAGCGTGGCCACCCCGGACGGCGACGCCGCCTCCAGTACATCGCGCAGGGCCGGCACCGACGGGGCGATGTCGCGCAGCAGCCGCGCCCGCACCACCGCGCCACCTTCCGCCAGCAACCAGGCCATGGGCGCCGCAACAGGGGCCGGTGGTGGCGGAGGGGCCGGGGGGGCCGGCGGGGCCTCGAGCAGTTCGCCGGGCACAGCGACCACCTGATCCGGCGGCAGGAATGGGACAGACGGAGGGATCGTCATATCGCGCAAACGTACCGCCAAACCGGGCCCGCGCCAGAGGCAAACGTGAGCTCGCCATTCCCTGCATTTTCGACGACTGGAAATCGGCAAACCGCTTGCGGCCAAGGCACTTAACGTTTCGCCCCTGCCGGCGTCTCACCCAAGGCGGTCCCCATGCGACCGCCTGTCCCACCACTTCCGCACACGGATCCCGTCCATGAAGACCTCGCTCCGCCTGTTCACTGCCGTTGCGCTCCTCGCCATTGCCGCACCCGCGTACGCTCAGGGCGGCGGCGGTGGTGGCGGCGGCATGCAGCAGATGACGCCCGAGCAGCGCGTCGCCCGTCAGAAGGAAATGCTGTTCAAGGACATCACCCTGTCGGCCGAGCAGTCGGCCAAGGCCGACACGATCATCATGAAGAGCATGCGCAGCCAGATGGAGGCCATGCAGGCCGCGCGCGCCAGTGGCGACCAGGGCGCGGCGCGTGAAGCCATGCAGAAGGTCAACGGCGAACGCAACGCGGCCCTCAAGGCGCTGCTCACCACCGACGAGCACAAGAAGAAGTTCGACGAGAACCTCGCCGCCATGCCCCAGGGGCGCCGCGGCGGTCTCTGATTGCGCCGCTGATACGGTCACCGTTTTTGGGGCGGGCAGCGCTCAGCGCCTGACCAACCGCGTTACACACGAGGGCACCGCGCCATCCCGGCACGGTGCCCTCGTGGCGTGTGGGGCATTAGCCTTCCATGCCATGATGGTCCGCCCCGCCCCGTCCCGACGCTGAATGCGCGGCGAATTTGTCGATGTTGGTGGTGCCCGGCTCTACTGCTACGCCTTTGGTCAGCGTGGCGCCGGACACCCCATCGTCCTCATTCACGGGTGCTTTACGTCCTCGCGCCTGTGGCAGGACGTGCTGCCGCGGTTGCCCAAGGGCCACCGGGTGCTGGTCCTCGACCTGCTGGGTCACGGCCGCAGCGATCCGCCGGGCGAGGCGTCCATGACGGTGGCCGGCCACACAAGCCGCGTGGCCACCCTGCTCGACATCATGGGGGTGCGCGAAGCCATACTGGTGGGCCACGGCATGGGGGCGGCCATCGCGGCGCGGGTGGCGCACACGCAGCCCGAACGCGTGTCGCAGCTCATGCTCGTCAATCCCGCGCTGCTCACCAACGTGCCACGGGACGCCTATCTCACGCGGCGCATTCAGCGCGTGGCGGCACTCGTGCCGCTCTGGACGCGACTCTCGCCCTCCTGGATGGCCTCGGCGCTGCACGCCGCGCTGCTGCCCTGCTTTGCGCATCGCGATGTGGGCGCGCGCTCACTCGATGTGTATCTCAAGCCCTTCATGCTGAAGCAGGGGCGTGACGCAGCGTGTGCGCAGCTCAGGGCCCTGGCCGCCTCGCGACATGACAGCATGGACGCGCTGGCACCCAACGCCATTCGCTGCGAAACCTCCCTCGTGGTTGGGAGCACCGATCCCTTCCTGCGCGATACGCGCCTGCGTCGTTTGCGTGACACGCTGCAGGAGGCCACCATGCGTGACCTCAGTGTGCATGTGCTGCCGGGCGTTGCGCATGTTGCCCCGGAAGAAGCCCCGGACCGTCTCGGCACGCTCGTGGGTGAACTGCTGGCGCGCTGAGCGGACCGCACCTCCTGCATTCGACGTCGCTCCTCGAACACCGACATCACTCGCATGACCACTGATCGACTTTCTGCCATGCGCACCATGGCCGCCAAGCAGCCGCAGAACGCGCTCGTGCGGTTCGGGCTGGCCAACGAACTGCTCAAGGCCAATCTGCACGAAGAAGCCGCGGCGGAGTTGCAGGCCTATCTCGCCGTGTACGACGACGAGGGCTACGGCTGGCTGCGCTATGTGGACACGTTGCGCACGCTCGGACGCGACAGCGAAGTGCGCGAGGCGATTGCGCGGGGCACCGACGCCGCCACACGCTACGGACACGGCGCGGTGGTGGCCGAATTCGAAGATCGACTGGACAGTCTCTGAGGCCATCACCCGCGCGCAGGGTATCGCGTGGGGGGCATCACGCACGGCAGGTCAGAGCCGCCGGCTTTCCTCGGCCGCGTCGAGCACGTAGCCCAGGTCGCGAGAAAGCGCGCGGGCTTCCTGCGTGGCACTCGTGATATCGGTAACCGATGCATCCACGCCCAGCGTGCGCAGCTTCACGATGTCGAAGCGCAACGAGCGCAGCGCCATGGCGGCGCTGTCGAGCTGACGCTGCATCGTCTCACGACGGGCCGCCAACTCCTGCAGTGAGGCCTGCTGCCGCGTGAGCAGCGACAGCCGTCGTTCGCGATCGGGGGACTCGGGCGGCTCGGCTTCAATGGCAGTGATGCGGCGCGCGAGGTCATCGAGTGCCGCACCGGGCAGGTCACGATCGAGACGTTCAAGTCCGCTGGCCAGCGCTCCCACCCGTTCGAGCAGTGCATCGGCCGTGGGCTCGACATCGGGCACCATCAGGCGTTCAGCATCGGGCAGACGGCTCGTGATGTCCTGAATCACGAGACGATCATCGGCCGCGTTGCGTACGGTCTCACCGTAGCGCGACGAGATCACGGCCGCACTGGCGTGCCGAGCAACCAGGTCCTGCAGTTTGGTTTCGTGCGATCGCGTGTCGGCGGCAGCGGCAATCTTCTGCCACGCGTCGCCCATGGCCGACGCCGGCGAGATGCCCACCCGCCACAGACGACGCATGCTGCGCACCGAGAGCGGCAGATACACCGCGGCACCCGCCAGGCCCGCAAACATCGGCACCAGCATGGGCTCGAAATTGAGACTGACGCCGACAATGAGCGAGGAGAGGGACACACCGCTCGAAATGGCGAGCGCCTTGACGCGCTTGCGGAACACCATGACCTGATCAGCGATCTCGGCCGGCGTCATGGGCGGCGCGGACGGAGCCAGTGAGTCGCGACGCCAGAAGGCCAGACGCGAGCGCGACGTGCCACGTCCCTCGGCCCGCTGCTGTTCGCGCCAGAGCTGTTGCTGCACATCGCGCTGCTGCCGCACGGCGCGTCGCCAATCCTTGATGGCCTCCTGATTGGCCTTCTTCCACTCGCGCTTGGCGCCGCGATCGGCGCCAGCCGGCAGTGGAGGCAACTGCGGAATGGGCGGCAGCGCGCCCGGTGCGGGCAGGCTGCGCGGTGCGGGCTCCGCCTCACTCACGCGGCGCGGTGCCCAGTCCTCGGCCCGATGCCCGAAGCGATGATCATCGCGATCGGGCCGCGCGCTGTTCGGCGAATACGGACGCGCCGCCGGCGCCGCAACAAGACCCGCAGCGGGCGCGTACGGCACCACCGCAGCGCGCCCCTCCAGTTGGCCGCCGCGCTGCACATGCCGCAGCGCGTCACGCAGTTGCAGTGCGCTCTGCCAGCGATCTGCAGGCCGCTTGGCCAGACAACGATCCACGATGTCCGACAACGCCGGCGGCACATCGGGACGCAACGAGCGCAGCGGCAGCGGCGTCTCGCTCACATGCTTCATGAGCATGGCCGGCGTGTTGGGCGCCTCGAACGGGAGACGCCCCGTCAGCATGAGATAGCCGACGATGCCCACCGAGTAGAGATCGCTGCGACCGTCCACGTCCTTGTCGCCCATGGCTTGCTCGGGGCTCATGAACGCCGGCGTGCCCACGGCAATGCCGGTCTGCGTGAGCCGCGATCCACTCTCCGCCGCGCGGGCGATGCCAAAATCCGTGAGCATGGCGCGGCCGGTCTCGCGGTCCATCAGCACGTTGTCGGGCTTGATGTCGCGATGCACCACGCCCGAGGCATGCGCGTAGGCCAGCGCATCGGCCATCTGCTCGAGCACCGAGGCCACCACGGGAAACGCCGGGCGCGACTCGCGCTGCAGACGCACCGCGAGCGTTTCCCCGTGCACCAGCGCCATGGCGAAGGCCACCATGCCCTGCGCCTCGTGCACCGCATAAATGGGCACGATGTGCGGATGATTGAGCCGCGCGGCGGTCTGCGCCTCGCGCACAAAGCGCTCACGCACATCACTGCGGAACGCGAGATCGGGCGGCAGCACCTTGAGCGCCACCTTGCGCTGGAGGCGCAAGTCTTCAGCCGCATACACCACAGCCATGCCGCCACGCCCGACTTCCGCACCAATCAGATACTGATCCCCGATCGCCGCCGTGATGCGGTCACGCAGCGCCTGCCCATCGGTGCCGAAGGCACCGGCCTTGTTGGGATCCGGCGCCCCCACCGCCTTGTGACCGAGCACGCCGTTTGGAGTATCCACCATGCCGACGCTCACGTGCCCGAGCGCGCCGTCGTGAGATCCCGAACCTCGCTCATGGCCTGCACGGCAATGTCCACTTCGCGCGCCAGCTGCATGGCCTGCTCGGCCACCAGCGTCACACTCTGCACGTTGCTGTTGCCGGTGCGCAAACGCACGAGATCAAGCCGCACGTTCTCCAGCGCCAGGCGGCAACTCTCGAGCTGCGCGCGGCGCGACTCCACCTTCTTCGAGACATCGAGCACGGCGCGACGGTCGCGGCGCAGCTGCGCCAGGCGGCGCACCCGCGACTCACTGCGCGCGCTGTCGAGCGGATTGGCTTCCGCCTCGAGCGTGGTGATCTCGGCTTCGACCCGTGCGAGTTGCCCCGGGTCGGCGATGGTCTCGAGCCGCACCAGATCACGCACGATGGTCTCGACCTTGTTCACAAGATCGACCGCTGTGCTGGCCACATCGGGAATGCGCTTGCGCTCATCCGGTGGCAGTGTGCTGAGCAGGCGACCGATTTCCTCCCGGTCTGCACGCACACCACGCACCAGCTCGCGGTAGGCGCCCATGTCCTGCTCGGACAGCGGCGCCTGCGGCACCAGCCCACCCGCCGTCGGATTGCCCGTGGCCGGCGTCGGTCCAGACGGAGCGAGCACACCGGACAGGCGGCCACGCAAACGACCCTGGGCCCGCAACTCCTCGCGCTTCTTGGGGCTGAAGGTGGCGACGACGCTGTTGCCAAGATCTTCGAGCACTTCGCCGAAGAGGCGGTGCCGCGGCTGACGCAGCACGTCCTTCCAGTCAAAGCCGTCCGACCAGAGCTTCGCGTATTTCCACGCAATGAACACGGTCCAGAACGTGGTCACGCCCCAGAAATCCGAGTTGCCGAAGATGGAGAAGAACAGGAAAGCACCGTTGACCGCGAGGTACGGTACGAGCTGCTTGCGGAACTTGACCACCGGCTGCGCTTCCCAGCGCGCCATGTCAGCCGCCGTGGGCACGTAGCCGTCGTAATCCGCCGACATGCCGCCACCGGGTGCCGACGCGGTCGGCGCATACCAGGGCGCATTGGCCGCTGGCGCGCCCGTCAGCGTGCGCTGCGTGTACGCGGGGGCCTGATAACCCGGCGTGCCCGCCGGCGCGCCCCCAGCCATGGGCATATTGCCCAGAGGCATGCCGCCAATGGGCGCCCCATTGAACGCCACCGGCGCGGCCGGCGCCGGCATGGTGGCCGACGTGGAGCCCGGAGGCGCCGGCGGCACCACACCAGTGCGCAGCGCCTGCACCATGTCACCGGCCGTCTGGAACCGGTGATCGGGATTCTTCTCCAGCAACCGCATGACCGTGGCCGCCATGGCCGGCGGCACATCGGCACGCCGCTGACTGATCGGCACCGGCTGTTCGGCCAGATGCTTGACCAGCAGCGCCGGGGTGCTGTTGCCAAGGAACGGCGGTTCGCCGCACAGCATCTGATAGGACACGATGCCCAGCGAATAGAGATCACTGCGCGCATCGAGGTCGCGATCGCCCGACGCCTGCTCGGGTGACATGTAGGCGGGCGTGCCGATGGCCATGCCCGTGGCCGTGAGCCGCGAAGTCTCGCCGCTGTCGCTGGCGGCACGCGCGATGCCGAAGTCGGTCACCAGGGCGCGGCCGTCGATGCCGTCGAGCAGGATGTTGTCCGGCTTGATGTCGCGGTGCACCACGCCGCGCGAATGCGCGTACGCGAGCGCGTCACCCACCTCCATCATCCAGCGTCGCACATCGTCAATGGGCAGCGGTCCACGCTTCTGCAGCTTGGTGGCCAGGTTGTCACCGTCGATGCAGGCCATGACGAAGAACACGAGACTTCCCACTTCATCAACCGAATAGATCGGGACGATGTTGGGATGACTCAGCTGTGCAGCCGTCTCCGCCTCGCGCAGAAAGCGCGAGCGCACGTCGCGCCGGAACGACAGCTCCGGCGGCAGCAGCTTGATGGCGACGTGACGCTTGAGACGGCGGTCCTTGGCACGGTACACGATGCCCATGCCACCCCGACCGATCTCCTGATCCAGCTCATAGGCGGCACTGAGCGCCTGTTCCACATGGGCGCGCAGCTCGGCGTCTTCAGCAGATGACGGGACGGGTTCGGACACTCGAGAGGGACTGGGGAGTTCGGGCCGGTATGCCCTAGTGTAGCACATGGGAACATACCGGAACAGCACGGCGGCCATCGCAGGCCGGTTGGCCAAGCCCTTGGACCGCACCGATGGCCTGGCCGGTCGCCGCCGGCTGGGACGACCCGCGTCCTTACGTAAGCAGGACCGGGAAAAGTTCCACGGTACCGCGGATGGCCCCTGTGTCACGACGCCGCCAGCCATGGCGCTGCCGATGTGACGGGACCCGGGCACATCGGCAGGATCCGGACTCGACCGATTCCGGGCGGTCCCTCCGAACCCGACACTTTGGCAGTAATGTCCCGGTGCAGTTCGTGCGGGGTATGAGGCGGTCATTCCTTCTGCTCAGGATTCCTCATGGGACAGCGTCAGACTCTTCCGGTTCTCCCCCTTCGGGGAACCGTCATGTTTCCCGGCATCACCGCGCCCATTGCGGCCGGTCGCCCCGGCACCCTGCGCGCCATTGAAACGGCGCTCAAGGGTGACCGCCTCGTCTTCGCCGTCGCCCAGCGCGACAACAGCGAAGAGCCCACCCCCGACATTCTGTTCACCACGGGCGTCATCGCCCGCATCGGCCAGGTGCAGCGCGGCCTGGGCGGCGTGCAACTGCTGCTCCAGGGTGAGCAGCGGGCCACCGCCCTGCAATACAGTGAAGTCGACGGCTACCTCTCGGCGGTGCTCGTGCCCGCCGAGGAGATGATGCCGCTCGACCTCAAGGACGCCGCCTTCACGGCTCTGCACAAGGAAGCCCGCGAGCGCGCGGCCGAATTGGGCGAAAAGCGTGGTCTCCCCGAAGAGGTCGTGCATCAGGTGCTCGACTCGGTGGAGGACGCCGGTCGCTTCGCCGACCTCGTGGCCGGCTACATCGAACTCACCGTACCCGAGAAGCAGGGCCTGCTCGAAACGCTGAGCGTGGAGGAGCGGCTTCGTCGGGTGCTCGTGCACGTGCAACGTCAGATCGGCCTGCTCGAAGCACAGGAAGACATCAAGTCGCAGGTGCAGGAGGAACTCGGCGAGCGGCAGCGCGAGATGTTCCTGCGCGAACAGCTCAAGGCCATTCAGAAGGAGTTGGGCGACGACGACACCGGCAAGGAAATCGCCGAGCTGCGCGAGAAGCTCACGGCACTCGAACTGCCCAAGGAGGCGCGCGCCGAAGTGGAACGCGAACTCGGGCGCCTCGAGCGCGCGGGTCGCGAGAGCATGGAGGCGCAGGTCATTCGCACCTACCTCGAGTGGATCGCCGAACTGCCGTGGAACAATCGCAGTGACGATCAGCTCGAGCTGGCCAATGCCGGCACCATCCTCGGCGAAGATCACTACGGTCTCAAGGACGTGAAGGATCGTGTCCTCGAGTTCCTCGCGGTGCGGCAGTTGCGCGCGCAGCAGGTGGCCAGCGAAGTGGCCACCACGGGGGAGTTCCCCGTTTCGAAGCTCAAGGGCGACACCAGTGACGCCACCCCAGCGCTCGGCGCCAATGGCGAAGAGCGTACCATCACCGACACGCGCGAAGCCAAGTCACGGGCCATGGCCCGCGGCCCGATTCTGCTGTTCAACGGCCCGCCGGGTGTGGGCAAGACCAGTATCGCCAAGTCCATCGCGCGCGCGCTGGGCCGCGAATACGTGCGCGTGGCCCTCGGAGGTGCACGCGACGAGGCCGACATTCGCGGCCATCGCCGCACGTATGTTGGCGCCATGCCGGGCCGCATCATCCAGGGCCTCAAGCAGGCGGGGACCCGCAATCCCGTCTTCCTGCTCGACGAAGTCGACAAGCTCGGCCAGTCGTACCAGGGTGACCCGTCGAGCGCACTGCTGGAGGTGCTCGATCCGGCGCAGAACGACTCGTTCACCGATCACTATCTCGGTGTGCCCTTCGACCTGAGCGAGGTGCTGTTCATCGCCACCTCCAACTTCATCCAGAACATTCCGGGTCCGCTGCTCGACCGCATGGAAGTGGTGGAGTTCAGCGGCTACACCGAGCGCGAGAAGGCGGAGATTGCCAAGAAGTATCTCGTGCCGCGCCAGCTCGAGGAGTCGGGGTTGTCCAACCGCGATCTCGACTTCACGGACGATGCGGTGATGAAGGTCATCAGCGAGTACACGCGCGAAAGTGGGGTGCGTCAGCTCGAGCGCGAGCTGGGCAAGGTGGCACGCAAGGTGGCGCGTCGTGTGGCCATGGGCGACACCGGCACCATCGACGACCACGTCATCAGCGCGGAAGAAGTGCGTGAACTGCTCGGTCGTCCCAAGGTGCATCCCGAGCGGGCCGCCGAGCATGATGAGGTGGGGATCTCCACGGGTATGTACTACACGCCCATGGGCGGCGACATCATGTTCGTCGAAGCCAGTATTCGTCGCGGCACCCGCACACGTCCCACGGAAGATGAAGAACAGGTGCGCGTTGGCCCCATTTCGCTCATCCTCACCGGGCAGTTGGGTGATGTGATGAAGGAAAGCGCACGCGCGGCGCTCACCTACGCCACCAACAACGCGCAGGCGCTCGGCATTCCGCTCGATCGCGTGGCCAGTGCGAGCGAGGCACACATCCACGTGCCGGCCGGTGCCATTCCCAAGGACGGGCCGAGTGCCGGCATCGCGATTGCCACGGCACTCGTGAGCGAAATGAGCAACCGCAAGGTGCGGCGCGACGTGTCCATGACCGGCGAAATCACGCTGCGCGGCCGGGTGCTGCCCATCGGTGGGGTCAAGGAGAAGGTCCTTGGCGCGCATCGTGCCGGCATCAAGGAAGTCATCATTCCCAAGGCCAACGAAGCCGATCTCGAGGACGTGCCGGAGGAAGTGCGCGATCTCCTGCGCTTCCACCCGGTGGAGACCCTGAGGGACGTGTTGCGCATCGCGTTGGTGGACGCGCCGGTCGCCGAGCCCGAGCCGGAACTGGTCGGCGTCTGAGGCCTTTGCTGGAAATTGGGGCCGTCCGCTGGAACTCCCGGCGGGCGGCCCTCGTAGTTGGGCCCATGATTCATTTCCTGACCAGTATTCGCACCGGCGCCTGGGTGGGCGTGGACGCCATGCGCGTCAATCCGCTGCGCACCATTCTCTCCACCCTCGGTGTCGTGATCGGTGTGGCCTCCCTGGTCGCGGTCCTCTGCCTCGGCGACGGCATGGAGCAGGCCGCGCGATCACAAATCGAGCGAACCACCGATGTGCAGACCGTGAGCATCGCGGCCCGCACGACCGAGCGGGTGGACGGTCAGGTCTTCCCGGTTCGCGACTATCCGATCTTTGGCCCACAGGACGCGGCCGACGTGAAGGACGTGCCGCTGGCTGACGCGGTCGCCCTGCAGGTGAGTGGCACAACCACCGTGGACCTGCCCGAGACCGGCAAACGGCGGCAGACCTCGATTACGGGTTCATTGGCCCGCATTGAGGAGTTCAGCCACCTCGAGCTCGATGCCGGCCGATTCTTTACCGACGCCGAGGCATCGCGTGGTGCCAAGGTGGCGGTGCTGTCCTGGTTGCTGGCACGCGATCTCATGGACGGGCGGGCCCCGCACAGCATCGTCGGTCGCAGTGTGCGCATCAATGGTCAGCCAACCGAAGTGATTGGCGTGCTGGAGCCGTATGAGGGCGAACGTGACGGCAGTCAGTCGGCAGTCATTCCCTTTGCCACGGCGCACGCCGTGCTGCCGCCCATGGCCAATCCGCGTCCTACCACGCTCATCGTGCGCGCACCGCGCGTGGAGCAGGTGCCCGCACTTGAGGCGGAGGTGCAGGGCTGGGTGGCGGAACGCTGGGGCAAGCGCAGCGAGAAGGTGCTGGTGCAAACGTCACGTGCGCGACTGCAGCAGGCCATGCAGGGCATTCTCATGTTCAAGCTGTTTCTCGGTGCCATCACGGGCATTTCACTCATCGTGGGTGGCATTGGCATCATGAACGTGCTGTTGGCTTCGGTCAGCGAACGCACGCGCGAGATCGGCATTCGCAAGGCCATGGGCGCGCGGCGCCGGGACATTCTGCTGCAGTTCCTCGCCGAGTCGGTGGCGGTGGCCGGCACCGGCAGTGCGGTGGGCATTGCCCTTGGCTTGGTGGCGGCCTTTGGCATCACCGCCATCATTCGCGCGCAATCCGACGCGGGCTTCCTGCAGGCCAGCTTCTCGCTGTCCACGCTCATCGTGGCGTCGCTGGCACCCATTGTCGTGGGATTGGTGTTTGGCACGTATCCCGCGCGACGTGCGGCGCGACTCAGTCCGATCGACGCGATTCGGCATGAATAGGGCGGACGCGGGCGCGACGCTCGAGAACTGCGGTCGCTCGATCCACCGTTCTGGGATCTGTGTGATGGGGTTTGAGTGTGAGTGGTGCAAGGGCGGGATCTCGCGATCCGCCACTTTCGGATCGTGTGGTGCAGCGGCCAACACCACTCACACCCAGAACTCATAGCTCACGGCCCAGAACGGTGGATCGAGCGGCCGCAGTTATCGAGCGCCCGCCCTCTCACTGCCTCGTCAATTCCCTCAACACCAACCGCGTCACCCTCCGCGCCACTTCATCCCGGCTGGCCTCCGTCTGCGACGTGGCCACGGCCACCGCCTGCGCTTCGAGCGCTCCAAGCCGCGCCCCCAGCGCATGCCGATGCGTGGCCCGCGCAAATCGCGCCAGCTCCAGTTGCAGCGCCCAGGTGGCCTTGCGACTGCGCTGCGCGCGGCGCTCCGGCCCCACATCCTGCGACAACTCGTCCAACGTGACGAAGTCGAGCCCGCCCGCCGCCCACGCGTCGCGTGCCGACGGCGTGGCCGACACGGCGGGATCCACCGCACCCGGCACCCCGAGATCCACCCACAAACGCGCCGGCCCTGCAGCACTCAGCACGGCAAGCGCCTCACCCCGCAGCAACGGCGTGGAGGCATGGATGGCAAAGATCACCACACGCGCCTCCGCCATGGCCTGCTCACGCTGCTCCCAGGCAATCACCTCGGCGCCATGCGCAATGGCCACCGTTTCCGCGCGCGACATCGTGCGATTGGTGACGCCGACCTGCACCGGCAGCGCGGCCCGGGCCATGGCGTCCAGCACACCACGCGCCGCATCGCCCGATCCCACCACCACTACCGGGAGTGGTCCACCACTGCGTCCAGCTTCGCGCTCCACGAATGACGCCAGGCGCGCCACCACGCGATCACCCAACGTGCCATCCACCTCGTCGCCAATGGCCGCGCGGATGTGGCGCGCCGCGTCAACCGCATGGCGGAAAACGCTGTCCAATTCACCGCGCACGGCCCCTGCGTCACGCGCGGTCAGCCAGGCCTGACGCACCTGACCCAGAATTTCCGGCTCACCAAAGCGCACCGAGTGCATGCCGGCCGCTACACCAAACAGGTGACGCACGGCGAGGTCGGCGTCGTGCCGCGACACGTTGACCGCATGGCGATGTGCACCGACGATGTTCGTCTCGAACCACGGCTCGAGATCATGGTCGCCCCACCAGTACAACTCGCTGCGGTGGCAGGTGGCCAGCAGCACGGCCTCTACACCCTGTGCGGCCAGCTCGCGCAGCAGCGCACGCTGACGCAGCGGGTCGGGACGCAACTGCCCCACCACATCCGCGCGCGTGCTCTCATGCGCGCAGCCCACCACATGAAACGGCAGCAGGAACACGGGTTACGCGGCCGACGAGGTCATCGAGTTGATCATCTCGCGTTCAGCGTCTTCGGCGGCTTCCGCTGCGCAGGAGACGCTGTCAGCCGAGACGACCTTGGACGGCACACCGCGGCAGGCCGCGTTCACGCAACCCGGGCAGCGCGTGCGGTACTGCGTGCTGTACGGCGCGCCCGACGTGAGATGCGCGTGCACGATGTCGGCCAGCGCATCGAGAAACTCGGGCCGCGCATTGAGCGCCGGCGCACGATGAAAGCCCGTCATCCCGTGCTCACGCGCGAGCGTGGCGTACTCGATGTCGAGCTCCGACAGCGTCTCGATGTGATCGCTGGTGAATGCAATGGGCACCACGAGCAGATTCTTCTGCCCACGCGCCGCCAGCTGCTCGATGACCGTCTCCGTGCTGGGACCGAGCCAACGCACCGGGCCCACCTCCGACTGATACGTCACCATCCACGGATTCCTGAGCCCGATGGTCTCCACCACCCGACTGACCGACGCCGCGATTTCCGCTGGATACGCATCGCCCCGATCGATCACCGACAGCGGCAGCGAGTGCGCCGAGAACATCACCAGCACATCGTCACGCTCCGCTTCGGGATACGCCTCCAGGCCGTCTTCCACCGTGCTCGCCATGGCCGACACGAAGCCCGGATGCTCACCCCAGCGATCGATGATGCTCCACGTGAAGGCATCCTCGAGGCCCGTCCGCTTGGCCGCACGCCACAGGTCGTTGAGACTCGAACCCGTCGTGGAGCAGGACCACTGTGGATACTGCGTGAAGGCCACGGCGCGCTCCACGCCGTCGGCCTGCATGGCGCGCAGCGCATCATCGGCAAACGGCTGCGTGTAGCGAAATGCCACGTAGAAGCGATGCGGCGCCGTCCCGGGCGACATCTCGTCGAGACGTCGGCACATGGCCTCACCCTGCGCGGTCGTCCAGCGCAGAATGGGCGAACCACCACCAATGGCCTCGTACAGCTTGCGCACCTTGGGAGCACGACGCGTGGCGATGAACTTGCCGAGGACGTCCTGAAACGGGAGCTGGATGATCTCCTTGTCCAGGAAGAGGCGTACGAGGAACGGTTCGACATCGTCGAGCGTCGCCGGTCCACCGAGGTTCATCATGACAATGCCGGTCCCGCCGCGGGCGCGGGATTGCCTGGCGTCTTGTGCCGAAGCGGAGCCTGAACGAGGCGCGGGGCGAGAGGTCGGAGGTGTCATGGGACGAAAGCTCGACACCTCCCCCCGGCCATTCCATTCCGGTTCTCTACCTGCGTGATCCCCGTACAGTTACGGTACAGATTCCCGACAAAACAACTCGTCAATGAATGCGGCTAGTGACCAATAGGCCCGAGTCGGAAGAGACTCAGCGGCCAGGCCTGCGCACCGGGTTCGGTACCAAGCAGGAACCACTCCGTATAACGCTGCGCCGGCGCCGTGTTGGCAGTGGCCAGTTGGCCGGTGCTGCGATCGAGTTCCACCGGCACGAGGCCGGGAGGCGGCGTCCAGGAGCCGGCCGACTTGCCGGCGTACGCCGCCGCCAGAATGCGCCCGGCAATGGGCCCAGCCAGCGTCCCACCCGCCGCGCCCGGGGCAATCATGGCCGGCTTGTCGAAGCCGAGCCACACGCCCGTGACCAGCTCGGGCGTCATGCCCACAAACCACACGTCGGCATTGTCGTTGGTGGTGCCGGTCTTGCCGGCCACCGGCACATGATCGGGCACGAGACGACGCACGGCCGTGGCGGTCCCTCGCGTGACGGCGTCCTGCATCATGTCGCGCACGATGAACGCCACACGCGGATCCATGGCGGCGCGCATGGCACCACCACTCGCGGAGTGCACGACCCGGCCGTTGCGATCCTCAATGCGCTGCATGAAGCGCGGATCGACACTCACGCCACCGTTGTCGAACGCGGCGTAGGCCGCCACAAAATCGAGCGGCTGCACCACACTCGCGCCGAGTGCACTCGAGGGGTAGAGCGCAATGGGCGCGCGCAAGCCCGCGCGACGCGCGAGGGCGGCCACGGAGTCCATGCCCACCGCCAACGCCAGTTGGACCGCCACCGGATTGCGTGAGCGCGCCAGGGCTTCGCGCACCGTCATCGCACCAAGAAAGCTGTTGTCGGCATTGTCGGGTGCATACACCTGACCGTTGTCGAGACGCACACGCAGCGCCGTATCGGCCACCATGGCATTGGCGGTCAGTCCCTGTGCCAGCGCCTGTGCATACACAAAGGCCTTGAAGCTCGAACCGGGCTGGCGATTGCCATCCACGGCACGATTGAAGCTCGATCGCGCATAGTCACGTCCGCCCACCAGCGCGCGCACATCCCCGCTGGCCGGATCGAGCACCACGACGGCTCCTTCAAGACAGTCGTCAACCCGCGGGCGCTTGCTGGCCGCAGACGACGCCGAGGCCTCACCCGCACAGCGTTTGCCGCGAAACCCCGGGCGCGACTCGATCTCTGCAATGCCTTCGGCCAGCGCCTCCTGCGCCTGACGCTGCAGCGCTGCGTCCACGGTGGTGTGAATGCGAAATCCACCCTGCATCACCGGCACACCCGCACGCTCGGCCTGCACGCGCACCACGTCGGTCACCCACGGGGCGAGACTCACGGTGCGGGACACGGTGCGGAGCGGTTCTCGCTGCGCTGCCGCCGCCTGGGCCGCCGTGATGTAGCCCTGCTCGGCCATGAGCGCGAGCACCGTGTTGCGCCGCTGCCGGTTGCGATCCGCATTGCGAACCGGGTCGTACAACACGGGACTCTTGGGCATGGACGCCAGCGACGCCGCCTCGGCCAGCGTGAGATCCGCCGCGCCCTTGCCGAAGTACTGACGCGCCGCCATCTCGATGCCAAACGCGCCACGCCCAAAGGAGATCTGATTGAGAAACGCTTCGAGAATCTGTTCCTTCGAGTAATGGCGCTCCATCTCACGCGCGGCGGCCTGCTCGCGCAGTTTGCGCGATGGCGAACGGTCGCGGCGATCGATGATGTCGGGATGCATGTTGCCCACCAGCAACTGCGTGATGGTGCTGGCCCCACGCAAATCACCCTTGGTCACCGCGTCCTTGAGTGCGCCGGCCACGCCCACCAGGTCCACACCATCGTGCTGGTAGAAGCGCTTGTCTTCGACGGCAATGAAGGCCTGCCCCACATAGCGGGGCAGTGAACGCAGCGGCACACTGAGGCGACGCTCGCGACCAATTTCACCGATCAGCGTCCCGTCGCGTGCCAGCACCTGGGTCACCTGCGGCGGTGTGATGATGCGCCAGGGCTCCGCGGGCTGTGACGCGGAGGGAGACGCCTGCGACGCCGCCTGCGACGACGCCTGCGACACGACAGGGCCGGGCGCAGTCAGCGCCGCCAACAGCAACGTCCCCATCATCGCGGCGCGGCGGCGCAGTCTGGATTCATGTGGCACGGCCATGGGGGAATCATACACGGCGACGGCGCGCCCGTTCGGTGACGAGGGTCACATGCTATCTTTCCGCCATGCCCGGTGACCCAATTCGTCCGCTGACCATCGCTCTCTGCCAGTTCGCGCCCCGCAAGGGCGACGTGGCCGGCAACCTTGCCCGTATCGGTCGCCTGTGTGCACAGGCCTCGGCCCTCGAGCCACGCCCACAGGTCGTGCAGTTCCCCGAAACGGCCCTCTCCGGCTACTTCGTGGAAGGCGGCGTACGCGAGGTCGCCTGCTCCGCTGGCGCATTGGCCTACGATCTCGACGAGGCCTATCGCACCGCCTGCGCCGCCGCCGGGCTCGATGCCGTGCCGCTGGATGTGGTGATCGGCTTCTACGAACGCTGGCGCGACACGCTGCACAACAGCGCCGCCTACATCACCATGGGGCTCGATGACGGCCCGCCGGTCATCCGTCACGTGCACCGCAAGAATTTCCTGCCCACCTACGGGCTCTTCGACGAAGAGCGCTTTGTGGAGCGCGGCACCGACATCCGCGCCTTCGAGACGCCCTGGGGTCGGGCGGCCCTGCTGGTGTGCGAAGATGCCTGGCACTCGTTGAGTGGCACCCTTGCCGCACTCGACGGCGCCCAGGTGGTGTTCGTGTCGTCGGCCGCTCCAGCACGTGGCGTCTGGCCTCGTGATGACGGCGTGCCCGGCCCCTACAGCGCCGCGCGCTGGGAGCGCCTCATTCGCGACATTGCCGAGGAGCACGGCGTGTACGCGAGTTTCGTCAATCTCGTGGGTACCGAGGGTGGCAAGCGCTTCTTCGGCACCTCACACCTCGTGGGCCCCGGTGGTGACGTGCGCGGCCGCGCGCCGGTGTGGACGGAGAGCTTTGTCTCGCTCACACTCGACCTCGACGATCTGGTGCGCGCGAGGGCCGACAGCCCGTTGCTCAGTGATCTGCGCGTCGCGCTGCCGCATGTACTGGACAACGTCCGACGAATTACCGACAGCGTCAACGTTCCGCTTTCGTACGACGGGCCGGAGCCGGCTGCCGCCGATCTGCTGCGCGGTGCGCGGGGATTCACCACCGGCGAATTTCCGGTGCCCACCGAGGCCCTCAAGCGCGCCGAGTCGGTGGTGCGTGGCCTGCCCGAGCAATTGCCGGTCATCCGTCACGGCATGCGCGACCATGGTGGCCCGCCGCCACTCACGCTCGATGCCGCACTCACCGAAGAGTGGCTCACGGGCTTCCTGCGTGACGAGATGACCCGACGTGGCTTCGGCAAGGCCGTGGTGGGCATTTCCGGTGGCGTCGACTCCGCCGTCACGGCCGCGCTGGCGGTGCGTGCGCTCGGTGCCGAGAACGTCATCGGGGTACGTCTGCCGTATCGCACGTCCAGCACCGAGTCGCTTGAACACGCACAACTGGTGATCGACGCGTTGGGTATCGAGTCGCGCACCATCGACATTTCGCCGGCCGTTGATGGCTATCTCGCCAATGAGCCGGATGCGGATGGCGGACGCCGTGGCAACGTCATGGCCCGCACGCGCATGATCGCGCTCTTCGATCTCTCCGCGCGTTATCGGGCCCTGCCCCTTGGCACGGGCAACAAGACCGAACGGCTCTTCGGTTATTTCACCTGGCACGCCGACGATTCGCCGCCCATCAACCCCATCGGCGACCTGTACAAGACGCAGGTGTGGCAGCTCGCGCGGCATCTCGAAGTGCCGGACATCATCGTCAGCAAGCCGCCCACGGCCGACCTGATTGTCGGCCAGACCGATGAGAACGATCTCGGCATTTCCTACGCGCGCGCCGACGAGATTCTGAACGGCCTGTTGCACGGGTATTCGCACGAGGCCCTGCTGGCGCGTGGGTTCGGCGAAGACGAACTGCAGCTGGTATCGCGCCGACTCAACGGCACGCACTGGAAGCGCCGTCCGCCCGCGACCGCACTCGTCAGCCAGTCCGGTATTGGCGAATCGTACCTGCGTCCCGTGGATTACTGATCGTCATGCGGTCGATCCCGCCACATGGCGGCGGGATCGACGCTGGCGAGCTGCACGCAATAGGCAGCAATGCGCTCCACCGCCTGTGCCACAAATGCTGCGCCACGTTCGGCCGTGGCCTTCGCCGGATTGCCCACACCGGTGTCATCCGTAACCTGCGTCCAGCGACGCGGCATCCAGGCCCATCCCGCGCGCACGCCATCGAACACGCTTGGCCGCGCATGGCCGTCGCCCCAGCTCGCGCGATCCGGTCGCACGAGCTGTGGTGCCACGTGCAGCATGGCGGCCGTTTCCAGCTCTCCGGCGTGATCCCCGGCTTCGGCAAAGTGCGCATGGTCACCCGCCTGCCACCAATTCACGATACTCAGCACCACGGGCGTTGAAGGCTGCAGTTCGCGCACGAGGGCGCGCAGCTCATTGCCACCATGGGCATTGAGCAGCACCAGTGCGCGAACATCGTGAGGCGCAAGACTCTGCACCACATCGCGCAACAGCGCAAGCTGCGTGCTCGGCATGCAATTGATGGTGAACGGCAGATCGAGCTGCGTGGTGTTGACGCCGAACGGCAGCGCCGGCAGTGTGGCCACGTTTACCCCCCGCGACAGACAGGCCGCGGAGACCTGCGCCGCCACGTGCGAGCCGAGGATGGTGTCGGTCCCGTACGGCAGATGGGTGTTGTGTGGCTCAGTGGCACCAAACGGCAGCAGCGCGACGGGCCATGGCCCCTCACGCATGGCGGGCCAGGCCTGCTCCTGCACCACACCGGGGCGTGGTGCGTATGCCGGTCGCTCGCTCACCGACCCTGCCCCAACGCGGCAAAGGTGTCGCACTGCCGCGGATCGCCCGACTCGAAGCCGCGGCGAAACCATTGCCGGCGTTCCGCAGAGGACCCATGGGTGAACGATTCGGGACGCACACGGCCACCACCCATCTGCTGCAAGCGATCATCACCCACGGCCGCGGCGGCATTGAGTCCCTCGTCGATGTCACCCGCTTCCAGCATGTTGGCGCGTGCTGCGTCGAAGGCCCACACGCCCGCGTAGCAATCGGCCTGCAGCTCCATGGCGACCGACAGACGGTTGCGCGCACCGGGGTTCTCTCCCTGCAGGCGACGCACCTGCTGTTCGGTGCCCAGCACGTTCTGCACGTGGTGCCCCACTTCGTGCGCCAGCACATAGGCCTGCGCAAAATCACCCGGCGCGCCGAACTGCGCGTGCAACTGATCGAAGAACGCGAGGTCGATGTACACGCGGTCATCACCCGGGCAGTAGAACGGTCCGGTCGCCGATTCCCCAAGGCCACAGGCCGAGGGTGTGGCATTCCGGAACAGCACCAGCCGCGCCTCACGATAGCGCGGAATGTGTCGCTGCCAGGTGGACTGTGCGCTGTCCAGCACCATCGATACGAACTGCACGAGGTCTTCTTCGGCGGGGTCGTTGACGGGCGCGGCACTTGCCGCGCCGCCGGGCGACATGGCCGACGGCGCATTGCCGCCCACCGCGCCATCCAGCCCGCCCATGACCGGCGTAATGAGATCGCGCTTGAAGATGAGACTGAGCACCAGCAACAACACCATGCCGCCCAGTCCAAGACGCATGCCGCCGCGTGGACCGCCGCCCATGCCGCCACCGCCCGCACCACCACTCGCGCCACGACGATCTTCGAGGTTGCGGCTACGTCCGCCGGGTATCCAACGCATGGGTGACTCGGGAATGGGGGAAAGTCGGGTAACTCAGCGTAACGCTCAGCGTAACGTTCAACGTGCCGAGCGCATGGTCACGAACTCGACGTCATCGGCACCAACCGCTCGCAACCACACCAACACTTCCGGCATCCGCTCCGGGGGGAAGGTGCCGGATGTGCCGACGATGCGCCGACGCAGCGTCAGGATGCGGCCTGACTGACTCCACGCCGACTCGTAGCTGCCAAAGAAACTCACGGCGCGCACCGGTGCCGGCAACTCGGCCACCCAGCCCTCGGGGAGTGTGACCTGCCACTCGATCAGGCTTTCGTTGGGGGGCAAGAGACGCGCGGCATCAATGGGGAGGCGCCGTGCGGGTGACGACTCCAGACTGCGCACGGCGGCCGCGAACTGCCGCGCCGGCCCACGCAGCGGCGGCGGGACCTGGAGCACGCGCGCGCTGCCCACGCTGCGCACGGCGCGATCGTATTGCACGCGATAGCGCAATCGCGGGGTAGCCGACAAATCGCGTCCGTCGAACCCCTCGAGGGCGGTGATCTGCACGTTGTCCAGCACGCCGCTGCCAATGCGTTGCGCCATGCCGCGCATGAGTCCATCGCGGCGCGCCGAGTCCGGTGCGGCGGCCATCACGGCGCGCATGGCCAGCGCCATGTTGCCGCGCGCCGTTTCCTCACTCGTGCCCTCGGCGTGGCCCGAACTGTCCACCACCACCTGCATGCGCGTGCTCGTGACGTGTGCACCTGCCGGTGCGACCGGGATGGTGATGGGTCGGGCTGATCCATCACCCGCCACCTGCAGCGCGAAGGCGCCCTGATAGCTCACCGGCAATTCACCGTACGGCACCAGCTCCGCGGTGAGATCCGTGAGTTGCCAGCCACCATCCTGCGGGACGGCAGCAATGGCGTGATTGAACTGCAGCACGCTGGGCACATCGGCCAGCGGACGGCCCGCCGTCGACAACAATACCGGCTCGGCCTTGATACCCGCATGACGCAGCAGCGCCACGAACAACGTGGTTTTGTCCTTGCAGTCGCCGACACCGGACTGCAGTACCTCGTCGGGCGTTCGTGGCTGATAGCCCCCGAGCCCCAGCGAGATGGAGACGTATCGGACATCCTGCGCCACCCAACGGTGCCACGCGCGCACACTGTCCTGCCGAGTGCGCACGGCGGCGGCACGCAGCACCGAGTCGGCGCGTGTAAGGACGGCCGGTGTGAGCGTGTAGCGTGTGCGGGCCAGGGCATCATACCAGCGCGAAACCGGTGTCCAATCGCCGGCGGGTCCCACCACCACGCTGGGCACCACGTCGTTGGAATCGGCGGCAAAGGGTTCGGCACGTAGCGGCGGCGGATCGCTCAGCGTCCAGCGTAAGACGCGGCGGCCGGCGGAGTCACGCTCCGTGCGCCGTGTGGTCAGGTTGCGCTCAATCACACGCAGCGGCATGGCCGATGGCGCGTCCACTTCGAAAATGGATTGCCGAACCGGTGCCGGCCCACTTTGCGTCCAGCGCGCAAACACATCGCCAGGCCGTGGTGGCGTGCGTTGCGTGACCGTGTACGACATGTCGATGATGACACCGGCTGCGACGCCAGCCAGTGACAGACGCCGCACACGCTGTCCGGTGTAGATGGGCGCGTTCATGGATACCGGCACCTCGGCATCCTGCGACTGGGCCACCGAGTCGCTGAGTACCTCGCCGTTCGGGCGCAGCACGCGCACCCAATGCAGCGTGAGTTGCTGCATGCCGCCGTGATAGCCGATGGCGCGTTCGGCCGCGCCGCGCACGGCATTGGCGTCAAGCACCTGCACCACCTGACGCAGGGTCGTCTCCGATCGCCCGTCGGCTTCCACGCGGTAGCGCCGTTCGTCGAGCAGCGCCACAAACGGCACCCCGCGCACCCGCGAGCCATCGACGGCCAGACGTACGATGCTGTCCGACGGAGCCGATGGTCGGCTCTGCGCCGGGAGTGCCGGCACGCTCAGCAGCAGAATCAAACCGAGCCGCACTGCGGCGCCTCGGCCCACCAACAAACGCAGGCAGCGGGTCATGAGGAATCATAACCCGCCACCGGCAATCTGCTGTTCATCGCACTGCGACCCGCGCACTGCGACCCGCCTACAGGCGCAGCAGCAATGCCGTGAGCAAGAGCAGAATGAGCAGTGTCGAACCCGACACGAAGGGACGCAGCGCGCCACGCATGCTCAGGCCGCCATCCGATCGTCCGGTTCCGCGAAGGCCAGACTCACCGCGCGTCTGGCCCCACGCTTGAGCGCGCGGGTCACGTTGCGCGCGTAGCGTACGAAGTTGGCACCAGCCCAGGGGTGACGCGCAAAGAACTCAAAGGGCAGCAGATCACCCTTGAGTCGATTGCAGGGCGCACAGGCCGACACGAGGTTGCCGATATCGTGCGCGCCACCGCGCGCCACGGGAATCACGTGATCGAGTGTGGCCGTGCGCTGATCGAGTCGCGTCGCGCAGTACACACAGCGCTGACCACAATCTCGCAGGGCGCCTTTGCGCAGCGCCTGTTTTCGGGCCACCTGTCCCCGAAACGACGACGCCCCGGCTGCGGCGCGAGCGCCGGAGGCGGGGCGGGATTGGGCAGAGGGGCGACGACGACGGCTCGGAAGGAGCCGGACGCCGGACGAGCGGGGCAATGCCCCGCCGGACCGTGAGCTACCGCGAATGGAGCGCATCATCCTCCTGGGAAACCAAGTGGACACGCCAGCGACTGCTTCGCGACTATAGGGTCACGAACCTGCTCTCGTCAAGAGTGGGGTGCGCCTTTCACGGTCCTTGTTGCCAATCAGATGTCCAACAGTTGCCGAGCAGTCGGTATTCAGTTGCGCAGGGGGTCGCGCAACTGGCTGCCGATGCGCGCGGCCATGGCGTCGAGCTGCTGGCGATTGGGCATCACAGAGCCCGGGAACGGCAGCGGCACGTCGAAGCCATCGCCATCACGACGCGGGATCAGGTGGATGTGGTAGTGCATCACGTTCTGGCCGGCCGCAGTGCCCGAGTTGACGACGATATTCATGTCGCTGGCCCCGGCCGATGCCTGCACCACCGGGATGAGCTTGGTGGCCACCTGGTATAGATGCAGCCCCACCGACCCCGGAATGTCCTGCAAGACTTCGTAGTGCTCGCGCGGGACCACCAGTACGTGACCGGGGTTCACCGGTTGAATGTCCATGAACGCGATGGCCGTTGCATCCTCGTAACATATGGAGACTTCGGCGGCGCCCCGGATCAGGTCACAGAAAATGCAGTGACCGGACGAAGGGACGCGGGGAGCGGTGGGCGCGTGCATGGGCAAGGTAGGGCGGCAGGTGGGACATTGTGCGGACCCTGTCAACCTGCCGAAAACGGCAGCGGCCGGCAACCAGTGAGCGTATCCCAATCGTCCCCGCGCGGAAATCGGTCGCCGGCGCCCCCATTTGGGCTCCAAGTCCGCTAAATTTCCAGAGTTCGTCGCATAATCTTCCGTTTTCATCGAGCAAGCCGATGGCCACTTCGACCCGTCCGAGCCGAGCCCGCAAGGGTGACGCCGCCGAGCCCGCGCTGACGACTTCCCCTCTCAGCCGCGAGCAGCTCCTCGACGCCTACCGCGTCATGTACACCTCGCGCCGGCTCGACGACAAGGAGATCCAGCTCAAGCGGCAGAACCGCATTTTCTTCCAGATCTCCGGCGCCGGCCACGAGGCCATCGGCACCGCAGCGGCCATGGCCCTGCGCCCCGCCTACGACTGGTTCTTCCTCTACTACCGCGATCGCGCGCTCTGCCTGCAGCTCGGCATGACGCCGGCCGAAATGCTCTACAGCGCCGTCGGCGCCGCCATCGACCCCAACTCGGGTGGCCGCCAGATGCCGAGCCACTGGGGCCACAAGGCGCTCAACATCGTCTCCGTGTCCTCCCCCACCGGCACGCAGTTCCTGCAGGCCGTGGGCAGCGCCGAGTCCACGCTGCGCGCCAGCCAGATCGAGATTGGCGACGACAGCTTCCCCGGCGATGACGTCACCCTCGTGACCACCGGTGACGGCACCACCTCGGAAGGTGAGTTCTGGGAGTCGCTCAACACGGCCACCAATCTCAAGCTGCCGGTGGTCTATCTCGTCGAGGACAACGGCTACGCCATTTCGGTGCCCGTTGAAGTCAACACGGCGGGTGGCTCCATCTCCAAGCTCGTCTCGTCCTTCCCTGGCCTCTACATCCAGGAAGTGGACGGCTGCGATCTGCTGGCCTCGTACGACGTCATGCAGCGCGCCGTGCAGCACGCGCGCGAGCGCAAGGGCCCGGCCCTCGTGCACGCCAAGGTCATCCGCCCCTACTCGCATTCGCTGTCCGACGACGAGGTGTTCTACCGTCCGCAGGAAGAGCGCGATGCCGACGCCGCGCGTGACCCGCTCGTGACCTTCCCGCGCTATCTCGTGGAGCAGGGGCTCGCCACCGAGGCGGAACTCGAGGCCATGCGCGAAGCGGTGGACGCCGAAATTCTCGCCGCCACCGACGACGCGCTCGCGCAGCCGCAGCCCGCGCCCGAGACCGTGCCCTTCGGCGTCTACTCGCCCGACGTGGACACCACCTCGGAGCGCTTCGACACGGAAGACGACCCGCAGTTCAGCGGCGAGCCCACCACCATGGTGGACCTGCTCAACGCCTGCATGCGCGACGAAATGGCGCGCGACGAACGCATCCTCGTCTTCGGTGAAGACGTGGCCGACGTCTCGCGCGAGCAGTACCTCGGCAAGGTCAAGGGCAAGGGCGGCGTGTTCAAGGTCACGCACGGTCTGCAGACGAAGTTCGGCAGCGCGCGCGTGTACAACTCACCGCTCGCCGAAGCCAACATCGTGGGCCGCGCCATCGGTCTCGCGCTGCGCGGCTTCAAGCCGGTGGTCGAAATCCAGTTCTTCGACTACATCTGGCCCGCCTTCATGCAGCTGCGTGACGAGCTGGCCACCATGCGCTGGCGCTCCAACAACGCCTTCAGCGCGCCGGTGGTGGTGCGCACCACCTACGGCGGCTATATCCGCGGCGCCATCTACCACTCGCAGACGGGCGCGTCGCTGTTCACGCACAACCCCGGCCTGCGCGTGGTGTGCCCAAGCAACGCGCTCGACGCCAACGGCCTGTTGCGCACGGCCATTCGCGGCGATGACCCGGTCATCTTCCTCGAGCACAAGCACCTGTATCGGCAGACGTACAACAAGGGCCAGTACCCGGGCCCCAACTTCATGATTCCGTTCGGCAAGGCGGCCGTGTTGCGCGAAGGCAGCGACATCACGCTCGTCACCTACGGCGCGACCGTGCAGCGCGCGCTCGTGGCGGCCAAGCAGATCGCCGAAGAGGGCGGCCCGAGCGTGGAAGTCATCGACCTCCGCACGCTCTCGCCCTGGGACGAGGAAGCCGTCTACGCCTCCGTTCGCAAGACGGGCCGCGTCATCGTGGCCACCGAAGACTCGCTCTCGTGGGGCTACGGGGCCGAAATCGCCGCGCGCATTGCCGACGAGTGCTTCGCCTGGCTCGATGCGCCCGTGCGCCGAGTCGCCAGCGCCGACACCTTCGTGGGCTACGCGCCCTCGCTCGAGGACGCCACGCTGCCGCAGGTGGAGACGTTCCGTCAGGCCTACGTGGATTTGGCAGCGTACTGAACTCCGTCGTAGCCGCGTACTGAAGTACCAACAACTCAAAACCCGAACTCAAAACCCGGAACTGATCAGTTTCGAGTGTTGGGTTCGGGTTTCGAGCTTTGGGTAGTCGTAACCCCGAACCCAAAACTTGAACTCAAAGCTCAGAGCTCACCGGACTGTCGGTCAGCTCTGAGCTTTGCGTTCAAGTGTCAGTTTCCAGTCGAGACGGTGCTGCTGCGGTTACGCCACCCGCTGCAACACGCGATCGACGTTGCGGCCAATCTTCTTCGCGCTACCAGCCTCCAACCGGAACTGCCCCACCAGCTCGGCCAGCATTTGCGCCTGACCCGCCAGCTCTTCACTGGCACTCGAGCTTTCTTCGGCGCTCGCCGCTACTCCCTGCGTGACGGCGTTCATCTGGCTCATGGCGGTGTTGACCTGATCCACACCCTCGCGCTGACCATCCGAGGCCTGCGTGATATCACCGACCGCCTCGTGCACCTTCTGCACCTGACGATCGATCTGGCCGAGCCGCTCGGCCACCTGGCGGGAAATCACACCGCCGCGCGCCGCGCGCTCCACGGACTGTTCGATGAGCGCAGACGTTTGCCGCGCCGCATCGGCGGAGCGAATGGCGAGCGCCCGCACTTCCTCGGCCACCACCGCGAAGCCCTTGCCCGCATCACCCGCACGCGCCGCTTCCACCGCCGCGTTGAGTGCCAGCAGATTCGTCTGGAAGGAGATCAGGTCAATGGTCTTCACGATCTGAGCCGTCTGATTGGCCGCCGTGCCGATGGCCTGTACGGCTTGCTCCAACTCGTTCATCGAAGCCACGCCGTCCTGCGTGACGTCGCGCGCTTCGCTGGCCAGGGCCTGCACCTGCCGTGCCGACTGCGCGTTGCGCACCGCCGCACCACCCAGCTCAGCGAGGCTGGCCGTTGTTTCTTCCAGCGACGCGGCCTGCTCGCTCGAGCCCTGCGCCAATGACTGACTCGTCGTGGCAATCTGGTCCGCCGCGCTCGCAATCTGGTTGGTGGACGCCGACACATTCGTCAGAGCGTCGGACAACGCGTCGATGGCCGCATTGAGCGAGTTCTTGATCTGCGCATGATCGCCCTGTTATTCGCCCTGCACGCGGACCGTGAGGTCACGATCCGCAAGACGCGTGAGCACCGCCGAGGCCTCTTGCACCGGCAGGATGACGGCATCGAGCGTGGCGTTGAACCCCCGCACCAGTTCGGCGAATGCGCCCTTGAATCGGTCCGCATCGCCGCGCGTGGACAGTTGACCGGCTGTGGCCGCGTTGGCGAGCCGCGTGCTGTCGGCAATCAGTCCTTCCAGGGCGGCATGCAAGTGCACAAAGGACTGCCCGAGCACGTCCGCGTCCGAACGTGGCGTGGTCCGCACTGACAGGTCACCCGCCGCAAGGCGGGAAGCCGACTCGGCCAGACTGCGCTGCGCGTCCACCATGCTGGCAAAGGCCTGCGACAGGGCGCCCGTTTCGTCGGCCTGCGCGAGCGGTGTGATTGGCGTGAGATCACCCAGGGCCAGACGTCGTGCAGATGCGGCCATATCCTGCAGCGGTCGCCCGATGAGGCGGGAAAGGAACACACCCGCGACCAGCGCCAGGGCGACGGCAGCCACTACCACCAGCAGCGTCACCCACAGGGCGCGCGCAGCGGCCGCTTCGTTGGCGGCGGCCAGTGTGCCGGCGTCCGTCACCTTGGCCTTCTGAATGTCCTCGATGGCACCTTCCACAGCCTTGGCTTCACGCAACATGTCGCCGTTCATCAGCGCTCTGGCGCCGGCCGAGTCACCGGCCGCGGCCAGCGCGACGGTCTGGTCACGAAGCGGCACAAAACGCTGGCGGGCCGCATTGAGCGAATCCACCAGTTCCCGCATCTCGGCGCTCACCACGGTGGTCGTGAACAGCTTGATGGTGGTGTCGAGGTCCACCGTGAGATCGGCAATCACCTGCCGTCGCTCTTCGAGTTTCGCGGGTGATTCGGAATTGAAAAGCGCATCCCGGACGTTCACGCGGATGCGCTGGAACTGCTTGGCCACATGCCCGATCTGCGAGAGCGGCACCGTCATACGCTCGTACAGCACCTTGTCGGCAGCGGTCATGCGCCGCATGGTCACGACACTTTCAACCCCGACGGCCGCCGCGGCGGCAGCAAGGGCGAGGAAGGCCATCAGCAACTTGGTGGCGATTGGGCGATCGAGAAACCAGCGCAAAGGGGAGTCCGGAACGAGAACGGGTACCGCATCGTGCCGGAGGCGTCTTCGCCCCGCAGCGCTGCGGTACCCATCTCCGTATGTCGGTCCCTGAAAACGAATACTTTATCGGGGAATACCGGACTGGACAGTCCGAACGCGCATTACTTCTTCTTGATGAGGCCCCCGAGGCCCTTCTTGAGCGCGTCCTTGGCGCTCGGCTTCTCCTCACCCTTGCCGTTCTTGGCCGCCTCGGCGTTCGCACTGTCCATCGAAGCCTTGGCGTCAGCCATCATCTTGGTCAGGTCGACCACTTCATAGCCCTTGGGGATCTCGAACATCGCCGCGTCGATGTCACCCGCCTTGAGATCGGTGACCTCCATGGTCATGACGTCGGTGGTCACCTTGCCCTTCTTGTCGGTCTGCGACGACCAGGTGACGGTCTTGAGCGGCATGCCCTTGCGGCCATACTCGGTGTTGTAGGCCTTGAGTTGCTCGGCGAGTTCCGGGTTGGTGCTGCGCACGCCGGAGCCGAAGGACTTGGCCCACTGCTCAAACGAACCCTGGCCGATGTCGATCTGCGCGATCCACTGATCGCTGGAATCGTTGCTCACGATCTTCTGGTCGGGCATCATCATGGCCTTGAGTTCCATGGTGCTGCTGTACCAGGTCCGCACCTTGCGCGTCTTGTAACCCAGTATGGGCTCGCCTGCACCCATGTCCTTGAAGCGGAACGACGTGTTGCTGATGGTCATCTTGAGCATGGGATTGTTCATCAGCGCCCCAAGCCCGCTGCCGAAGCCATCAGCCGTCATGATCATGGCCTGCTTGTCCTTCGGATTGACCACGATGAACTTCTGCGCGTCGCCCTGAATGATGACGTAGCCGTCCTTCTTGCCGAGCGGCGTCATGCCTTCCACATAGTCCATGCGGATGTTGCCATCCTGCATACGCACGGTGGCGTACATGTTCGACGCTTCGCGTCGCCGCTTGTCGTCCGACGTGGACGTGACACGGTAGTTGAACGTGATGCCGGAGGCGCGCGGTGTGGCGGCCTTGGGCGGCGGCACGATCATGGCGGACACGCTGCGGGCGGATACGCTCAGTACGGCAGCGCTGAGAGTCACAGCGCCCAGCGCCATCATCGTTCGCGTCGCCCGGCGTCGGTGCAACGTGTTGGTCATTGCGAAGTCCTCGTGGTGGTGTGCGAAGGTGGTGCGAATACTGGAAACTTACGGCCGCACGAAGAGACTGTCGAGGAAACGCTTGGTCGCGAGGGTTGCGGGAATCACAGCGGTCCCGTGTGTGAGCGTGCTGCCCACATTCACCGCCGCCACCGACTCGGTGCCACGCGCCTGCATGATGCCCTGTGCCGTAATCGCGTTCTGCGGCGGCACGTCGATGTCGGCCCCGCCGTAGTAGAGACGCACCGGCGTGTTCGGTTTCCAGTCATACACATCATTGTCCACCAGCGCCTGCCAGAAAGGATCGTTGGTATCCACGGCCAACTTCGTCACAAAGCTGGTCACCAGGAGGTCCTGCGGCGTACGCGGAAGCGTGGCGAGCTGAGCGTCCGTTGCCGAACCATTCAGAATGGCGTTGGTCACGGTGACGGCTTCAGGACGCACGAACTGCGACAGGGCGCCGAGGTTGTACACGGTGGCCATCGAGCCGGTGATGAGCGCCGTGTAGCCTACGGCCGGCGGATACGGCGGGTTGAGCAGCAGCGCCGTGCGCACGGTACCCGACAGGTCATAGGGCCCCGACATGCCGGCCGCGCCACGCACCGGGAACTCCGTGGTGAAATTGCGCTCCAGTTCGCGCAGCACGCCCAGCGCCACCGCGCCGCCCTGCGAATAGCCGGTGACAAAGAGCCGGTTGCGATCGACACTCACACTGCGCTGTGTGGCCAGTGTGCGTGCCGCGCGCATCAGATCGATGGCTGCGGAGGCGTGCGTCTGCTGGTGCAGATACAGCTGCACCCCGGTGCTGCCCCCGAGTCCCAGATAATCGGGCATGACGACGATGTGGCCGTCGGTGCCGAAGACCGTGCCGAACACCCGGCCCTCCGCGGCAAAGGGATTGCTGGGCACATTGTTGCGGGCCGTCACCGTGCCGTGCATGTAGGCCACGGTGGGCAACGCGGTACTTGCGCCAACCGGGAGATAGACCGCGCCGGTGGCCTCGGTGAGCTGTCCGTTGAGGCCCGGCGTGCGATAGCGCACGGTGAAGCCCTGCACGTCATAGCGCGGCGTGAACACGCCGGCACCGCCGGCTCCGGCAATGACCGCTCCCGCTTCAATGCGGGTGATGATGGCCGGGAACGGCGTCGCGCTCACCAGTTCGCCGCGGCCGGTGGCATTGGGCGCCACCACCGGGGGCTTTTCGAGCGTCGGTCGAGACGGCCCCGGATTCGGCGCGGTGGTGCTGTCACCGCCGCAGGCGGTGATCGCCAGCGCCAGCGCGAGTGAAACAAGGACGGCCGGGCGGCGACCGGTCAGGAGGGATCGGGGGGCGACACGCAGCATGACATTCCTCTCGGGGAGAACTGAGGCCCGGGACCTGGGCGACGAGGCAATGTATCTACGCGAGGCCCGGCTGTGCGGTGTCAGGCCTGCGCCTCGTCCCGCGCCAATACCACATGCAGCGTCGCTGTGGGCCGAAACCCGTACGCATCGTATTTTCCCTTGTCCCCTCTCCCGGAGCCCCGATGTTCCCGCCTTCCTGGCGTCGCCCGGCGACGCTGCCCCTTCTGCTCTCCGCGGCCCTCTCCGCCAGCGCCCTGCTGGCCGAAGCCCAGCCGGCCCCTGCGGCCGCCAGGCCGGCCCCCCACGCCATGACGCCGGCCGACATCGCCGCCTGGAAGACCCTGCGCGGCGCGACGCTGTCCAACGACGGCGCCTGGTTTGCCTACATCCAGGCGCCCAATGAAGGCGACGCGGAGGTCATCGTTCGCCAGACCAGCGCCGGTGGCAAGGTCCATCGTTTCCCCATCGGTGAAGCGCCGGCGGCCGGTGGTGGCCCGGGCGGCGGCGGCACAGCAGGCCTGCAGCTTTCGGGTGATGGCAAGTGGGTGGCCATGCTGGTCTATCCCAAGGCCGCCGACGCCAAGCGGCTGCGCCAGCAGCGCCGTCCCATTCAGACCAAGGCCCTGGTGGTGAATCTCGCCACCGGTGAGCAGAAGGAATTCGAGCGCGTGCGCCGCATTCAGCTGGGTGGAGACGCGCCGCGCTGGCTGGCCATGCATGCGTATGGTCCCGACGCGCCGGCTGGTGGTGGTGCGGGCGGCGGTGGTGGTCCGGCGCCGGGAGCGCCCGGCATGGGCGGCAACCTCTTTGGCGGTGGCGGTGGCGGCGGCGCCACGGGCACCGACCTGCTGCTGCACGAACTCGGCACGAGCACGCTGTTCAATGTCGGCAACGTGTCCGACTTCGCCTTTGACGACAAGGCGCGCTGGCTGGCCTACACCATCGATGCCCGTGAGCGCATCGGCAACGGCGTGCAGCTGCGCGACCTGAGCACGGGTGTGGTGCAATCCCTCGATGCGGACAAGGCGTTGTATCGCCGGCTCGCGTGGAGCGACACGCTGCCCGCGTTGTCCTGGCTCAAGGGCACGGTGGACAGCGCGGCCACCGACACCACCTGGGCGGCGCTGGCCATTGCCGACATCGGCCGCGGCAATCGCCTCGTGACGGTGGGCGCAGGTGGCAGCGCGGCGCTTCCGAATGGCATGGAGGTGAGTCCCGATCGCACACCGCGCTGGACCGAGCGCATGGATGGTCTCGTGTTTGGTTTGCGAGTGGCCACGGTGCCCGTGCCGCGCAGCGAGCGGCTCGAGGACGACGAGCGGCCCACGCTCATTCTCTGGCACGGCAAGGATGCGCGCCTGCAGTCGCAGCAGCTGGTGCAGGAGCAGGCCGACCGCGGCTTCTCGTTCATTGCCACGCTCTTCCCGGAGACGGGCAAGGTGGTGCAGCTCACCGACGAGGTCGTGCGCACGGGTACACTTGGTGCGCGTGATCGCTGGCTGCTGGGCACGGACAACCAGCCCTATGAGCGCCGGGCCAGTGTGGACGGTGTGCAGAAGCGCGATGTGTATCTCGTGGATGTGCGCAGCGGAGAACGCACGCTGGTCAAGCAGGCCGTGCGTGGTCAGGCCTCGCTCTCGCCCGACGGCGGCCACGTGATGTTCTGGGATGACGGCAACTTCCACAGCTACAACGTGGCCACCAAGGTCATCACCAACATCACCGCCGGTGCGCCCACCTCGTTCATCGACACGGAGGACGACCACAACGTGGATCGTCCGCCCACGAGCGTGCTGGGCTGGAGCCGCGACGGCAAGTCGGCGCTCATCAGCGACAACTACGATGTGTGGCGCGTGGGCATGGCGGGCCGGAGCTGGACGAATCTCACGGGCAACGGCCGTGCCCAGCGCATCCGCTACAGCCGGTTCATTCCGCTCGATCCGCGTGAACGGGACCTCGACCTGACGAAGCCGCTGTACATGGCGGCCATGCAGGCCCGCACGAAGAAGGAGTCCATCGTGCGCATCGATCCGGGCAAGCCGGGCGCCGTATCGGTGACTGGCTGGCGTGATGCGCGGCATGCGCCCATGAAGGCGCGCGATGCCAACGTGTGGGTGGCGGCCATCCAGACCACGACGCGCTTCCCCGACTATTGGCGGGTGAGCTTCGGCGCAGCGGCGCTGACCGACTCGGTACGGCTCTCGGACGCCAACCCCGACCTCAATGGCGTGCGCTGGTCGTCCGGTTCGCGCCTGGTGAGCTACGTGACGGAGAAGGGAGACAGTCTGCAGGGTGCACTCATCCTGCCGGCCGGCTACGAGGAGGGCAAGAAGTATCCGACCCTGACGTTCATCTACGAGCTGCAGTCGGACAACCTCAACACCTTCTGGTCGCCCAACTTCTCGAGCTCACCCAATGCGCTCATCGGCGCGCACACCTCGCGCGGCTACGCGGTGTTCCTGCCGGACATCGTGTACAAGATCAACGATCCGGGCATGAGCGCGGTGTGGAGCGTGGTGCCGGCGGTGAAGGCGGCCATTCGCACGGGCGTGGTGGACAGCGCGGCCGTGGGCCTGCACGGCCACTCCTGGGGCGGCTATCAGACCTCGTTCCTGGTCACGCAGACCGACATGTTCAAGAGCGCGGTGGCCGGCGCGCCGCTCACCGACATGGTGAGCATGTACAGCTCGGTGTACTGGAACACGGGCAACACGAACCAGGGCATCTTCCAGAGCTCGCAGGGCCGCTTCAAGGGCAACTTCCTCGAGAACAAGGACGCCTACGAGCGCAACTCGCCCAACCGCTTTGCCGACCGCATCAAGACCCCGCTCATCATCCTGCACGACGACAAGGACGGCGCGGTGGACTTCAATCAGGGCATCACGTTCTACAACACGCTGCGTCAGCTGGACAAGGACGTGATCCTGCTGGAGTACGTGGGCGAGAACCATGGCCTCGCGCAGATGAGGAACCGCAAGGACTACTCGCTGCGCCTGATGGAGTACTGGGACAGCTACCTCAAGGGTGAGCCGGCACCGGAGTGGTTGAGCAAGGGCATCCCGCGGCTCAAGATGGAAGAGCATCTGCGGGAGATGAAGAAGAAGCTCGAGGGGAAGAAGATCGCGATGTAGTTGACTGATGGCGGTGGATGGCGTTGAACGGCGGGACGCCATCCACAGCCGTGGGACGTGCGCTCTGCGATGTGGGTGTGCGTGGTGCATTCGTCGGCACCACGCCATCCGCAGCACGGGGCGCGAGGCGTGTAAGCTTTTGGTTCGGCCGTACATTGTGTGGATATGACATTGCCTGTGCCGTCCCCCGCCCCGCCCCGTTCGTTGGACCTCGCGCGATTGCGCGCCGGTGACGCGGAGGCGCTTGCCGCCTGTTACCACGCCCACGCCGGCCGTCTGCTGCTGGTGGCCTATCGCATTACGGCCAGTTGGGCCGACGCCGAAGACGTGGTGCACGATGCCTTTGTCGCGCTGCCCGAAGCAATCGCACGCTATGAAGAACGCGGTCAGTTCGCGGCTTGGCTGTCGACGCTCACGCTGCGGCTTGCGCTCATGCGCCAGCGTCGCGAGTCGCGCTTTGCCGCCATGGAGACGGCCCCCGAGCCCAGTGTGGCCGCGCCGGCCCCCGAACACATCGTGCCGCCGCGCGTGCAGGCGGCGCTGGCCGCACTCTCCGCGCCCCTGCGTCACGTGTTCGTGCTGCGCACAGTGCATGACCTGACCCACGCCGACATCGGCGCCCTGCTTGGCATCTCCGCCAACGCGTCGGAAGTGCGATTCCACCGCGCGGTGAAAGCCCTGCGCCGGACCCTGGAGCTGCCCGTATGACGTCACATCGCGACAACGACCTGCCGCCCGACGTGGCGACGCTGGTGCGCGATCTCCATGCGCTGCCCACGCCCGAGGCGCCGGATGCCCTGCACCGACGCATCGCCGAGAGCCGCGTCAGCGGACTGCGTGTGCTCGTGCCGGATTCGCCGTCAGTCGACACGCGCACTCGCGCGCGCCGCTGGCCCTGGGTGCTGCTTGCCGGGTGTGCGGCGGGGCTATTCGTCTATCTGACCCTGCCCTCCGGCAGTCAGGTCGTCCGTATTCGTCGTGACTCCACCGCCGCCGCATTGGGTGGTGCACCGGAAGCGTCCACGTCCGGCACGCGCGCTTCGGCGAATGCGTCACAGGTGTCCGACCTCTTCTCGCCGTGGCCGCGCGTGGCCTATGCGCAGCCTGCGCCGGGTTCGCGTCCAGCGGCGTACGCACCAATGAGCGGACTTGAGCCGCAACGGGTGCAGGTGGGGCAACGCAGTTACGTGCGGCTGTCCGCAAGCGCGTATCACGAGACCCTGCCCCATGAGGCGTTCACGCTGCTCGTGGACACCGTGCGCCTCGGCTCGACACGGGCATTCCGGCTGGTCACCTCACGACTCGCTCCTCATCCAATCGACCGCAGCGTGCGCGTTCCGCTGGTCGATACGCTCTGGCTGAATGCGACAACCCTGCGCCCCATGAAGCGGTTCTACGCGGCAGGTGCCCTTCTGATTCACCAGGAGTTCACGGACAGCTCCTTTGTCGAGGTAGACTCCATCAATCCGGCAGTCATTCCCGACTCCCTGCGCAAGTCCCGTGTTCCCTTTCGCATGCGGACGACCAAGGTATTCGGCCGTCAGCGTCCGTTCATCATCAGCGAAAGCATGATGCTGGTAGTGCTGCAGGCCCTTCCGCTGAATCGCAGTTGGAGTGGCAGCATCGGCGTACTGGATGGCGACAGTCGTATGTTCGCCATCGGCAAACCGGACTTCCGTAATCTGCGCGTCGATGGCGTCGATACGCTGCAGACCTTCTCCGGTCGATTCCCCGTGTGGAGACTGACCGTGGAGAATGGCGCCACTGACGAAACGTGGCTGGTGAGTCAGAGCTCTGGCGAAGTGCTGCGAACAAACGGGCCCTATGTGTCGGAGTACCCGAACTCCGAACTGCACCTCATCGGCGGATTCCGGGAAAGGGTTAGGGTGGCTCCGCAGAAGCGTCCGTAGTCCAGACTCCCCCTCGGACCACGCGATACCGCCGCCCACACCACACAAGACCCAAAACGCAGGTCTCACGGCCCAGATCGGTGGACGGCCTCCGCGCCCTTTCCTTTCCGCCGTCCCCGCTCCCGCCGTCCCGGTCAAACTGTCTCTTGACTCCCGCCCCCAAAAACCGGATACTGCCCGTCCCTGATGCTTGCTCGCCCTCACGTGTGCGACCAGGCAAACGGGATTCACAACCGCTTCTCACATCCATCAGGTCGGCCAAGTCGTTGCGCAACAACAACTTGTCCGTGAAAAGGGAACTCCGGTGCAATGCCGGGGCGGCCCCGCCGCTGTAAGGGAAGACGAAAGCCTCCGTTCTGCCACTGCGTCGCGTCTGACGCGGGAAGGCGTGGCTCTCGGTAAACGCCCAAGCCAGAAGACCTGCCTGATGCCGAGTCCGCGCGCCCCCTCGAGGGAGGGTTCGCCGGGGATCGCTACGCGTCGCCTCACTCTGCTCGAGTGTCGGCGCGTGGCCCCGTTCGGGCTCCCGTTCAGCACCATCACGGGAGCTTTTGCATGTCAGGTGGCCCGGTCCCCCTGACACGCACGACGGCCGTCCTCGGGGGGCGTGCTTTCCCGCAGGTCACCCGTCCCAGGAGACTGCCAATGGCCACGTCCGTCGCACCCCGCTCCACCGCCCCGCGCTCACCGTTTGGCAGCTACGACGCCACCGGCGTGCGCGTCATTACCGAAGTCATCAAGCGCGACGGCCGCCGCGCGCCCTGGGACCCGGAGCGCATCACACGCGCCATCGCGCTGGCCTTCTACGCCGCGCGGCACGACGAAGCCCACAACCCGCACGCCGACGACGCCGCCCACCGCTTTGGCCTGGGCTTCACCGACTTCGCCGACGTCTGCGAAATCACCCAGCTCGTCGTCAACACCGTGGAGCGCAAGGCCCAGGATGGCCACGACCCCTCGGTCGAAGAAATCCAGGACGTGGTCGAAATGATGATCGCGGCGCGCGGCCACTGGGACGTGGCCAAGCGCTATGTCATCTATCGTGCGCAGCGCGCGCAGATCCGCCTGGCCGCGCACAAGGACAACGGCCTGCAGGACTACATCTTCCTTTCGCGCTACTCGCGCTACCGCGAAGATCTGGGCCGCCGCGAGACGCCGGCCGAAGCCTTCACGCGCGTCATGGACATGCACCGCGCGCACTTCGCCGACAAGCTCGACCTGCCGGTGGCCGGCTTCGGCGGACGCACGCTGCGCGCGCTCATGGACGAGACCGAGCAGGCGCTGCAGCGCAAGGCCATTCTGCCCAGCATGCGCTCGCTGCAGTTCGGTGGCCGCGCCATCGAGGCCAACAACGCCCGCATGTTCAACTGCGCCTTCACGCACATGAACCGCGTGGACGCGTTCAAGGAAGCCTTCTTCCTGCTCATGTCGGGCACCGGCGTGGGCTTCAGCGTACAGAAGCATCATGTGGCGCAGTTGCCGGCCTTCCCGGTGCGCGGCGCCGAGAATGAGTTGCCCGTTGTGCACTTCACCGTCGAAGACACGCTCGAAGGTTGGGCGGATGCGCTCGACGCGCTCATGCACAGCTACCTCGATCACAAGAAGATCGAGTTCAACTACTCGCAGATCCGCTCGCGTGGTGTGCCGCTGCGCACCTCGGGCGGTCGCGCCCCGGGTCACCTGCCGCTCAAGAAGGCCCTCTCCGCCGTCGAGCGCATGCTCGACCAGGTGTCGGGCCGCGCGCTGCGCCCCATCGAGGTGTACGACATCCTCATGCACGTCGCCGTGGCGGTGCTCTCGGGCGGCATCCGTCGCTCGGCCACCATCTGCCTCTTCTCGGCCGACGACGACGAAATGGCGGCCGCCAAGACCGGCAACTGGTTCGAGACCAACCCGCAGCGTGGCAAGTCCAACAACTCGGCCGTGCTTGTGCGCGATCAGCACAGCGAGGCGGACTTCCAGAAGCTCTTCGAGCTGCAGAAGGAATTCGGTGAGCCCGGCTTCTATTTCGTGGACGACGTGGAGTACGGCGCCAACCCCTGCGTGGAAATCGGCCTCGCGCCGTTTGCCGTGGTGGACGAAGCCGCGCAGGCCAAGCTGGCCGAGTACGGCCGTCCGGACGTGCCGCTGGGCAGCACGGTGAGCGGCTGGCAGATGTGCAACCTCACCACTATCAACGCCAACGCCTGCGACGACGAGGCGGGCTTCCTGGCCTGCTGCCGCGCGGCGGCGCTGCTGGGCACGCTGCAGGCGGCCTACACGCACATTCCGTATCTGGGCGCCGCCACACGCTACATCAACGAACGCGAGTCACTGCTGGGTGTGAGCATCTGCGGCATTCTTGATCGGCCGTCGCTGCTGCTCAATCCGTCGGTGCTCGAGCGCGGCGCGCAGGAATGTCTCGACACCAACGCCGCCATCGCCGAACACATCGGCATTCCGTCGGCGGCGCGCATCACCTGCGTCAAGCCGGAAGGCACCGCCAGCCTCGTGCTGGGTGCGGGGTCGGGCATTCATCCGCATCACGCGCGGCACTACTTCCGCCGTGTGCAGGCCGCGCGCACGGAGCCGCTGTATCAGTGGTTCAAGCTCAACAACCCGCACATGACGGAGTCGTCGGCCTGGGATCCGGACACCACCGACGTGATCACCTTCCCGGTCACGGCGCCGGCCGATGCGATTCTGCGGGCCGATGTGGGTGCGGTGCAGTTCCTCGAGTACGTGCGCCTCGTGCAGCAGCACTGGGTGGTGGCCGGCCGTCGCCACGAGCAGTACAACCCCGGCTTGCACCACAACGTGTCCAACACCGTCACCGTGCGTGACGACGAGTGGGATGCGGTGCAGCAGTTCATCTGGGCCAATCGCAGTTACTTCACCGGCATTTCCCTGCTGCGTGAGACGGGCGACAAGGTGTACGCGCAGGCGCCGCGTGAAGAGGTCACCACTGAGACCGACATGGCGAAGTGGAACGCGCTGCAGTACCGGGCGGTGGACTACACGGCGCTCTGGGAGGGCACGGACATGACGACGCTCGGTGACACGGTGGCCTGCGCGGGCGGAGCCTGCGAGATCGTCTGACGCAACAGCTGGTGAAGGCGTAGCAACACAAGACCCGAAACTCGAACGCACAACCCGGAACTGATCAGTTTCGAGTTGTGCGTTTGAGTTTTTGGTCTTGAGTTGGCTGCGGTTAGTGCTTCATCCCCGTATTGCAGCCCTCTTCCAGCACCTCGAACTTGTCGTGCAGGGTCTTGAGGGCCGCCTTGAGCGCGGCGTCATCGGCCTTCTTCACCATGGCCGCCACCTTCTCGGTTTCGCCCGCCAGGCCAGCCTGCGCCTTGAGCAGCTCGGGCTTCTGGCACGCCCCGGGCGCCTTGGACGACGCGACGGCCTTGGCCGCCGCCACCATCTCGCCCATCTTGGCGCGCGCGGGCGCGAGATCGTTCTTGTCCTTGGCCGGGTGCCAGGTGGCCATCATGAGCATGTGGTAGGCATCGAGCTCCTTCCAGGCCTCGGCCTTCCCATGCTGCATGTTCTTCATGTGCTCGGCATGCATGGCGGCGTGGTCGTCCTTCTTGGCGGGCGGCTGCGTCGCCTGCGCGCCGGCGGTGAATGCGACACCACAGGTGAGCGTCGCGGCCGCGAGGGCCAGGCGACGGGTGCTGATACGGGTCATGGCAACTCCGGGGAGTGAAATGTCCATCAGGATGACAGAAACGTAGCCCATTGGACCCGGACCGGGCGACGGGGATCCAGCCGGCGCGGATGAGATTCGGCCGGAGCGCCGCGCCACGCTTCCCCAACGCCCCCGCGGGCCCCATCGTAACCCTAGGTCCCCGGTTCGCATCGGGGCATCCGGCGGCCTGCTCTGGCCGTCCCCGCCTCATCTCCACCCGTCCCCAGCATGATTCGCCTGCGTCGCGCCACCCGGCTGTGCACTGCCCTGGCTTTGGCAGCCGCCGTACCGCTCACGCTCCCGGCCCAGCAGCGCACCACGCCCAAACAGTTCTTCGGGCATGATATCGGCGCCGACTACGAGCTCCCCAATTACTCCAAGCTGCACCAGTACTGGATCACGATCGCCAGGGAAAGCGATCGGGTGGTGCTCGACACCATCGGCCTCACCGAAGAAGGCCGGCCGCAGATCATGGCCATCGTCACCAGCCCGGCCAATCATCGCAATCTCGCGCGCTACAAGGACATCTCCACGCGCCTCGCCAAGGCCGAGGGGCTGGACTCGGCGGCTGCGGCGGCGCTGGCGCGTGACGGCAAGGTGATCTTCTGGATTGACGGCGGTCTGCACGCCACCGAAGTACTGGGCGCGCAGCAGCTCACGGAAACCCTGTGGCAGCTCTCGAGCCGCACGGACCCGGAAACGGTGCGCATCCTGGATGACGTGGTCATCCTCATGGCGCATGCCAATCCCGATGGCATGGAGCTCGTCTCCGACTGGTACATGAAGGAGTCGGACAAGCTGCGTCGCACCACCAGCACCATTCCGCGGCTCTACGAGAAGTACGCGGGCCACGACAACAACCGCGACTCGTACATGAATGCGCTGGCCGAGACGCGCAACATGTCGCAGCAGCTCTTCATCGAGTGGCACCCGCAGATCATGTACAACCATCACCAGACCGGTCCCACGGGTACGGTGATGGCGGCGCCGCCGTATCGCGATCCGGCCAACTACTGGTTCCACCCGGCCATGATCACCGGCCTCGATCTCGTGGGCGCTGCGCTCAACCATCGCTTCGTGCTCGAGCACAAGCCGGGCCTCACCTTCCGTCAGGGCTCCAACTACAGCACCTGGTGGAACGGTGGTTTGCGCACGACGGGTTACTACCACAATCAGATCGGCACCCTCACGGAGACCATCGGCAACCCCACGCCCATGCGTGTGGCGCTGGTGCCCGATCGTCAGCTGCGCTCGGCCAGCCTGCCGCTGCCCATTGAGCCGCAGGTCTGGCACTTCCGTCAGTCGGTGGACTACTCGGTGTCGGCCAACTACGCCTTCCTCGACCTGGCGTCGCGCTACCGCGAGACCTTCCTGTTCAACCGTTGGGTCATGGGCATGGACCAGATCAAGGCGGGCCAGAAGGACAACTGGACCATCTCGCCCAAGTGGGTGGCGGCCATGACGGAGCAGATCGTCAAGGATCGTGGTGGTCAGGCCGGTGAGCAGGGCCGCGCCGGTGGCCCGCGTGGTGGTGGCCAGGCCAACCCCGGCAGCGCCGTGGCCAACGACCGCTACATGGCCATGCTACGCAAGCCGGAGAACCGTGATCCGCGCGCCTATGTGCTGAGCAGCGCACAGAAGGACTTCCCCACCGCCAGCAAGTTCGTGCGCGCGCTGCAGTACAGCGGTGTGGACGTGCACAAAGCCACCGCGCCGTTCAGCGCCAACGGCAAGCAGTTCCCGGCTGGTTCGTGGGTGATCTTCACGTCGCAGGCCTTCCGCGCGCACGTGCTCGACATGTTCGAGCCGCAGGATCATCCCAACGACTTCCGCTATCCGGGCGGTCCGCCGATTCCGCCGTACGACAATGCGGGCTGGACGCTGGCATACCAGATGGGCGTGGAATTCGAGCGGGTGCTCGATGGTCTCACGGGTCCGTTCGAGAAGGTCAACGGCATCTCGCCCATTCCGGGTGGCATGGTCGCCAAGGGCAAGGCGGGCTACTTCATTCACGCCAGCGTGAACGATGGCAGCACGGTGGCCAATCGACTGCGCAAGGCGGGCGTGAAGGCCTCGCGCATTCCCACCGAGTTCAAGGACGGTGCGACCACCTGGCCTGCGGGCTCGTGGTTCATTCCCGCCGGTGGTGCCGCCGACAAGGTCGTGGCGCAGGCTGCGCAGGACCTTGGCGTGAATGTGGCCGCAGCCAACAGCAAGCCCTCGTCGCTGCAGGCGGTGCAGCCGCTGCGCATCGGTCTCGTGGATCGCTACGGCGGCAACATGCCGAGCGGCTGGACGCGACTCATCCTCGAGAAGTTCGAGTTCCCGTACACCGTGGTGTTCCCGCAGGAAATCGATGCGGGCAATCTCAAGGCCAAGTACGACGTGCTCGTCTTTACCGACGGCATGTTCAGCGAAGCCGCGGCCGGTCGTGGCTTTGGTGGCTCGCCCGACACGACGCTCATCCCGGCCGAGTATCGCCGGCAGTTGGGTCGTGTGAGCGCCGAGCAGTCGGTGCCGTCGCTCAAGCAGTTTGTTGAGGCGGGTGGTCGCATCGTGGCCATTGGTTCGTCGATCGCGCTGGGCAAGGCCATGGGGCTGCCCATCGAGAATCACCTCACCGAAGCCAACGGCCGTCCGTACGCGAACGAGAAGTACTACATCCCGGGCTCCGTGCTCGAGGTGGCGCTCGACACGTCGGCCACGGTGTCGGCGGGCATGGCTCCACGCCCGGCGGTGATGTTCGACAACAGCCCGGTCATGAAGTTCGGCGCCGATGCGTCGGCCAAGGGGCTCAAGGCGCTGGCCACCTTCGACACGGCCAGCCCGCTGCGTTCCGGCTGGGCCTGGGGCCAGGACCTGCTCAAGGGTGGCGTGGCCATGGCCGAAGCCAACATGGGCAAGGGTACGGTGTGGCTGTTTGGTCCGGAGATTCTCTTCCGTTCGCAGGCGCACGGCACGTACAAGCTGTTCCTCAATGCGCTCGACGGCGGCTTCAAGCGGCCCGAGCGCGCGATGTAACGGCTCGCGGCACCGGTGAAAACGCGGGCGCCGTCGATCAATACGATCGGCGGCGCCCGTTGCATTCCGTATGCAGGCCGGTTGCATTGAAGGCGCTGCGCCCGGGCAGGATATATTGGGATATGGCCCTGTCCGTCCGCACCGCATTGTCCCATGCCGCCAAACTCGCCGGCATGCTTGTGCCCATTGCCGTGGGCCTCGGGCTCGGCAAACTGGCCACGCCCTATCTGCCGCAACTCACACAATGGGTGGAGAGTCTCGGTGCGTGGGCGCCAGCCGCGTTTGTCTTCGGCTATGTGCTGGCCTCGGTGTTCATGATGCCGGCCTTTCTGCTCATCATTGCCGCCGGCGCGATCTTCGGCATGGGTCGCGGCTCGGTGTACGTGTTCATTGGCGCGTCGCTGGGGGCCTGCACAGCCTTTCTGCTGGGACGCACCATTCTCCGCGGTTGGGTGGCCAAACAAATCGCCAAGAACGACACGTTGACGGTGGTGGACCGGGTCGTGGGTCAGGAAGGGCTCAAGCTCATGTTCCTGCTGCGCCTCTCGGGTGTGGTGCCCTTTGTGCTCACCAACTACGCCATGGGCGTGAGTGCGGTGCGGCTGCGCGACTTTGTACTGGCGCTGGTGGGCATGGCGCCCACCATCCTGACCTACACCATGATCGGCCAGGCCGGCGTGCAGCGTCCCGACCAGGCGGGCATTCCGCGCTGGGTGCTGGGGCTCGGCATTGCGGCCACGGTGGTGCTGGCCGTGATGCTCACGCGCATTGCCCAGCGTGCCATCCGCGAGGCCGATGCGCGGCACAACATGGAGGCGCTGGAGCCGGGCGCGCCCTAGCGCCCCCCGGTGGTGCGCGTCGCGGCGGCGGACGCGGCGATCTGGCGCTAGTTTCGCAGATGCGCCTCTCCCGTCTCCTGCTGGCCGGGCTGTGTGTTGCGCCCCTGCCGCTCCGCCCCAGTCTGCTGGCGCAGACTGCGCCCGCCGCCTATCAGCTGACCGAAGCAATGGTCCCCATGCGCGACGGGGTGAAGCTGTACACGCGCATTCTCACACCGCGTGAGGTACAGGCGCCGCTGCCCATCCTGCTCCAGCGCACGCCCTACGGCATTGATTTCCAGACGCCCCAGAGTGTGGCCGCGGTGTGGACGTTCATGGCCGGTGGCGCCGAGCAACTGGGCCGCCGTGGCTACATCCACGTCTTCCAGGACGTGCGCGGCAAGTTCCGGTCGGAGGGGGCGTTCGTCATGCTGCGTCCGCTGCGCACGAATCGCGCAGACTCCACGCAGGTCGATGAAAGCACCGACGCCTACGACACCATCGCATGGCTGCTGCGCCATGTGCCACAGCACAACGGGCGCGTGGGCATGACGGGCGTGTCGTATCCTGGCTGGCTCACGGTGCAGGCCATGCTCGATCCACACCCCGCGCTCAAGGCCGCGTCGCCGCAGGCCTCACCGGCCGACATGTGGCTGGGCGATGATTTCCGGCACAACGGCGCCTTCCGCCTGAGCTACGGCTTCGAGTATGCCACCATGATGGAGTCGGGCAAGGACGTGCAGCAGTTCCGCATGGACACCTACGATTCCTTCGACTGGTATCTGCGGCTTGGACCCTTGTCCAACGTGAATGCGCAGCATCTCAAGGGACGCATTCCCACGTGGAACGATTTTGTGGCGCATCCCGACTACGACGCCTTCTGGAAGCGTCAGTCGGTGACGCCCCGCCTCAATCGTGTGGACGTCCCCACCCTGCATGTCGCGGGCTGGTGGGATCAGGAAGACTTCTACGGCCCCATCACCATCTATCGTGCGCTGGAGCAGCATGACCGCGCGCAAGCCAATCGTCTGGTGGTGGGCCCCTGGAATCACGGTGGCTGGATGCGGGGCAGCGGCGAGTCGCTCGGCCCCATTCAGTTCGGACAGCCCACCGCGCAGTGGTTTCGCGACTCGGTCATGGCGCCGTTCTTTGCCACCCATCTGCATGACGCGCCCGACCCGGGGCTCCCCGAGGCGCTCATCTTCGAAGCCGGCAGCAACGTGTGGAAGCGCTATGACAGCTGGCCGGTCAAGACTGGCGTCTCACCGCGCAGCCTCTACATGCGCGAGGGGGGCGCGCTGGCCTGGGAGCCGCCCACGCAGCGCACGCGCGCCTTCGACAGTTACGTGAGCGACCCGGCCAAGCCCGTGCCCTATCGGCCACGCCCCATTCCCATGACCTACGGCGCTGGATCCACCTGGAGCACCTGGCTTACCGATGATCAGCGCTTCGCCCACCTGCGGCCCGACGTGCTGAGCTGGACACTGCCCACGCTGGAGGAAGACCTCACCATCGCCGGTGATCTCACCGTCACGCTGCACGCCGCCACGACCGGCACCGACGCCGACTGGGTGGTGAAACTCATTGACGTGTATCCCGACACCGGCATGCAACCGCCGCGCATGAACGGCTATCAATTCATGGTGGCCAATGAAGTGTTTCGTGGACGCTATCGCCGCAGCTTCGAGAAGCCCGCGCCCATCGCGCCCGGCACACCGCAGCCCTACACCATCGATCTCCACACCCAGGCCTACACCTTCCGCAAAGGTCATCGCGTGATGATCCAGGTGCAGAGCAGCTGGTTCCCGCTCATCGACCGCAATCCGCAGACCTTCGTGCCCAACATCTTCGAGGCCAAGGCCTCGGACTTCCGCGCCGCCACGCAGCAGATTCATCGCAGCGCCGCGCACCCGTCACGCATTGTGTTGCCGGTGGTGACGCATATCCGGCCCTGACGGCACCAGGTCAGCGCCAGACGGCAATTTCCTCCAGTGATTTGCGCGACAAGTCCGGCACCTGGGCGTTGACCGCCGGATAGCCAACCGGCATGACGAGAAAGGCCTTTTCGTTGGCTGGTCGCTCCAGTAGTTCGCCAAGAAACCCCATGGGGCTTGGCGTATGGGTCAGCGTGACCAGGCCCATGTGGTGCACGGCGGCAATGAAGAAACCGGCCGCAATGCCGCAGCTCTCCTGCGTGTAGTAAAAGGTGCGCTTGCCCCCATCGGGCTCCAGGCCGTAACTCTGACGGAACAGCACCACGACCCAAGGCGCATCGGTGAGGTGCGTCTTCACGTCGTCCGTCCCAAGTGGCGCCAGCGCCGCCCGCCATTCGGGCGTGATGCGGTGCGCGTAGAACTCCCGCTCTTCAGCTTCCGCCGCCTCTCGCATGCGGTGTTTGAGCGCGGCATCGGACACAGCGACAAACGTCCACGGCTGCTGATGGGCGCCACTCGGCGACGTACCCGCGGCGCGAATGGCGTGCTCGATGCACTGGCGTGGCACCGCGTCGGACGAAAAATGGCGCGTGGTGCGTCGTTGCTGCATGTGCGCCGCGAACTCCGCGCCGCGCTGCAGCGACATCTCCTCACTCAGGCGCTGGTGTGCAAGGGGCACGAAGTGGGCGGCGTGGTCCGTCATCGCTTCTTCATCCGGTGTTGAGACAATCCTCATGCCGCGTCTAGCGAAATGTCATCGCGCGACAAGCCTACATTCACGCGCGCGTCACGGAACCGCAATCGGGCGGTGGTAGCAATGGGCAGGGGCGGCGCGAGGCCGATCCCGATTCCCTCACCAATGGAGCCTGTCATGCTGCGGACCTTGCCCGAATCTCGCGCTGTCGCCTCTCGCCGGACCGGCAGCAGCGTGCTGTCATTCGCCATTCATGCCGGCATTGTGGCGGTGCTGGTCAGCCTCACGGCGCGTGGCGTGACGCCAACGCGCGAAGAACCTCGTGAAGTGGCCGTGCAAATGAGCGCCCTGCCGGAACCGCCCGCACCCACACCAGTGGCCCCGCCGGCCGGCAGTCCGCAGGTGTTCGCAGCCAGTGCCCCACCCGCGCTTGGCGCGCCGCCGCTCGTGGCGCCGCTGGTGGTGCCCAACGCGCTCCCTGCTATCGACCTTTCGCGGCCGGTGACGAACGCCGACGATTTTGCAACGGGGCGGCGTGGCGTGTCAGCGGCCCAGGGTGGCGTGGAGGGCGGCAGCGGCATGCTGCCGGCCTCAGGCTATTTTTTCGAAGGCCAGGTGGAGAAGCCCGCCATGGCCCTGCCCGGGCAGGCGGGCCCCGCCTACCCCGACGTGCTGCGCAGTGCGGGCCTCGAGGGCCAGGTGCTGGCCCAGTTCGTGGTGGACAGCACCGGACGGGCGCTGTTGGACAGCTACACGGCCCTGCACAGTGATCATCCCCTGTTCACGGCGGCAGTGAAGACCGCGCTGACCCGCCTGCGCTACCTGCCCGCCGAGGTGGGCGGGCGGCGCGTGCCGCAGCTGGTGCAGCAGACCTTTCAGTTCACGCTCAACCGCGAGTAACGGGACGGAGTCCTTGATTCGCTGGTGGGAAAGTGGGATATTCCCACACTTCAACCTACAGCGAGAGGCTCATGGCCAAACTTTTGGGCGTGGCAACGATGGATAGCAAGGGACGGGCAGCCATTCCCCAGTCTGTGCGCCGTGAGTTGGGGCTGGTGGATGGCGTGCAGTTGCTCATCGAGCGCACCGACGATGGTCGCATCGAACTGGTGCCGGCAGAACTCATCCCGCGCGACCAGCTCTACATGTACTCGCCGGACATGCGCGAGCGCCTTGAGCGCGCCGAGCGCAGTTTTGCCGACGGAACAGCCACACGTACCAACGGCGAGGACGAGACACAGGCATTCCTCGACTCACTCAAGTCACGCTGAATCGTGTCGCGGAAGCACGCCTTCCTGAACGCCGTCTTCTCCGAGCAGTTCAAGTCGGCCTATGCAGCGTTACAGTCCGCGCAGCAGGAAGGCGTCGACAAGGTGGTGCTGGCATTGATGAAGCAGCGGGTGACGCCGGGGATGCGCATCAAACCCATTGAACCCGACAAGTATTATCTCGAAGCGCGCATCAACGCCGGCGATCGACTGATCCATCGCGTCGAGGCCGGCGTGTTGCATGTTGTGGATGTCGTGACTCACGACGAGATCAATCGCTTCGGCCGCAGACCGAAATCGCGGTAGAGAAAGACGAGCGTTTCCGCCTGAGGCGTCGCGCGCTCAGCTTCGCGTGGTCAGCGTCGCGCGATCAGCGCTTCTCCATCGCGTCGCGCACGTCGAGCAGGATCTCGAAGTAGAGCTGCTCGCGGCGATACGAAAAATCGAGCGCGGCCATCTGCGCCGGATCCTCGCTGGCCTTGGCGCGCTCGAAGGCTTCGCGGTACATCTCTTCCAGGTTGCTCAGGATGCGTTCGCGGGAACGGGACATGCGCAGGGCCTCGAGGGCTTTGAAGGTCAGACGGGGCGGCGTGTCGTCCACCGTTTCGACACTTTCCTCGGTGTCGAAGAACTTCGTGAGCCGCTCCAGCACCAGCCGGCGGCCGCGATCAGGAAGGTTCACGGGGACGGGAAACGGACAGGGAATTCACGGATGAAACGCGCAGCCCTCTTTGCCCGCGACGAACATCGCTGCGTGTACTGCGGACAGGTGTTCGAGGCCGAGGAACTGAGCGTGGACCACGTGCAGCCGCGCATGCGGGGCGGCGACGGGTCCCCGGGCAACCTAGTAACCGCCTGCAGGGCCTGCAACACGCGCAAGGGCGGGCGCAGCCTCCCGCAGTTTCTCCTGGATGAACCCGAGGCCCGCCGGAACTTCTTCGCCCAGGCGCGGTATGTATGGCCACGACATCTGAAGGCGGTGGCCGAGGAACTTGCGCGCCGGGGCGCAGTTGCGTCCCCAACGGAACTCGTGGAGGGGGTCCGGTGGCTGCGCAGTTCCGAGGCCATCGCCGATGTCGTGCAGGCGCACGATCCGCAGCCGGCCGCTGAGCGGCGGGGCGTCGGAGAGGCGCTTGAACCCGCAGACGGTCATCCGCAGATTTCAGGGGATGGCCGCGCGGCGGCCCCACAACTCAAGCAACCCGAAAGGGAGTAGCCACGGGGCGGCGTGTCATGCGCCGTCCTGCGGTGGCATCGTCAAGACTGTCGCGGCCCAGGCCGCGGCACGGTGCCATCGGGCGAGTGCAACACTCGACAGGCGAGACTTTCGCGAAGATCGGCGGGCGGACACGGATCACGGTGTCGGCGTGTTGGTGTTCGTGGAAGGCTCGCCCTTTGTGTTTGGGGTGCTGAGTCGTGGGTTTTGAGTCACAAACAGCGGCGAACGCATACACACCGATCGGAGCCACAGACTCCTGCACGCATGAACAACCTGAAAGTCTTTCTTCTCATGGCCGGTCTCACCGGCCTTGTCATCGCCATCGGCCAGATGGTCGGTGGCGGCACCGGTGCCGTCATGGGCCTGCTCATGGCCGCCGGCATGAACCTCTTCATGTACTGGGGCTCGTCCTCCATGGTGCTGCGCTCCTACCGCGCGCAGGTGGTGACCGCCGCGGAGGCGCCCGAGCTCTACCAGATGGTGGACCGCCTGCGCCAGCGCGCGGGGCTGCCCATGCCCACGGTGGCCATTGCGCCGCATGATCAGCCCAACGCCTTCGCCACCGGCCGCAACCCGGAGCACTCGGTGGTGTGCGTGACCGAGGGCCTGCTGCGCCTCATGACCAAGGACGAACTCGAGGGCGTCATTGCCCACGAGCTGGCGCACATCAAGAACCGCGACATGCTGCTGCAGACCATCGCCGCCACGATGGCCGGCGCCATCGCCAACATCGCGCAGTTTGCGTTCTTCTTCGGTGGACGCAGCGACGATGACGAAGGCGCCAACCCGCTCGTGGCCATCGCGCTGCTCATCATCGGCCCCATCGTGGCCATGGTGATCCAGTTCGCCATCAGCCGCCAGCGCGAGTTCAAGGCGGACGCGGTGGGCGCGGAGATCAGCGGGCGTCCGCTGTCGCTGGCCAACGCCCTCACGCGACTCGATCACACGGCGCGTCGCATTCCCATGCAGGTGGCGCCCAACGCGGCCCCGCTGGCCATCGTGAATCCGCTGGCGGCGTTCAGCCTGCGCGGCGTGAGCAAGTGGATGAGCACGCACCCGCCGACCGAGGAGCGGGTGGCGGCGCTCAAGGCGCTGGCCGCCGGGTCGCAGTAAGCGCGTGGTGGGGTGGAACCGATACTCAAGACTCGTAACCTGAACCCAGAACCCGGAACTGATCTGTTTCGAGTTCTGGGTTTGGGTATCGAGTCCTTGATTCACACCAAAACTCAACTCCAAACACAAAACCTGAACCCAGAACCCGGAACTGATCAGTTTCGAGTTCCGGGTTTGGGTATCGAGTCCTTGGTTCACACCAAGAACTCAACTCCAAACACAAAACCTGAACCCAGAACCCGGAACTGATCAGTTTCGAGTTCCGGGTTCAAGTTTCGAGTCGTTGGTTCGAACTCCACACTCCATACTTCAACTCAAAGCTCAGAGCTACCCGATCTGCCGGTGAGCTCTGAGCTTTGAGTTCAAGTTTCGAGTTCTGAGTCAGTTGTTTCCGCTGCGCATTCCGCTGCGCTGGCCATGCGGTGAAACACCGCCTCCTGCACGACCTGCCCGCCGCGCAGATGCTCGACCACGATGCGCTCGAGCACGTCGGGCGTGACGGCATGGTACCACACGCCCTCCGGGTACACGGCCAGAATTGGCCCGCCCATGCACACGCCCAGGCAGGGGGCCTCGCTGCGCTTCACGCGGGTGGGACCAAACAGCAGCCCGTGCTTCTGCAACAGCGAGGCCAGCTGCGCGTAGATGCCGCGCCCGCCGCGACCAGTCGAGCAAAACCCGCCCGTGCACACCAGCACGTGGCGGGTATAGCGCTCCATGTCGGGCCGCGACACCTTCAACTCGGTCATCAACGCCACCGGCAGCTGTGTGCGCCGCCCCACTCACTCATGCGTCGATCCGGACCGACGCTTCCGCTCGGCCTGCTTGCTGGCGAGCCGTTCCCGGACCAGCATGTACATGCCACGCATGGCCAGCGCCGTACCGAGCAGCGACACGGCAATGCCGCGGACGCCTTCACGCTGCAGGTAGTGGGCGGCGGCGGCCGTCATGAGAAATCCCGTACCGGCCAGCACCAGCCCCTTGAGCTGAGCGGCGTTCCAATGGCCACTGCGTGAGTTGAGCACCGCGGCGCCGAGCATCCAGGCTCCGCCGGTTCCCACGATGGCGGTAGCCACGGTATCGCGATCGAGCTCCATGTGCCGCTCCGGTTGGGGAATGTCCCACGCGAATGCGAAAGCTACCGGAGCCCTGCCGGTGATGGAACGGCGGGCGTGGACCGAACTGCGGCGATTCGTCCCTGCAAGAATCATGAGAGACGAATGTCACACGGGGCCGCGCGGTTCCCGGCCGCTGCCTGCGCGTGCCAGCGTGCGCCCGCCACGCCTCGGCCTGTCCTCAGCCGCGAGCCAGCCCCATAATGACCTCCACGACAATCAGCGCCACAATGGCGATCTCGAGCGTTTCGCTGCGCGCTGCCTGCGCTTCCCCATTCAGCATCGCGTAGGTGTCGCGCAGAATGGCCAGCTTGCGATCGATACCAGCCCGCCAGGCCCTGCCGCGAAAGAGTTCGAGCGCCGCCGAATACACCCGCGCCAGATACACGTCGTCGGTGACCTTGAGCGCGTTCTCCACGCGCTCCACCAGCTCGGTGCTGTCGGCAACCCGCTGCTGCAGCTGCGCCAGCAGCGCGGCGAATCGCCGCCCCGGAAACACCGCACGCGTGGCGCGGGCCCGCTCAATGGCGTCGTACAGCTTGGGCAGTTCCTGATCGAGCAGCGCGTCGTAGTAGCGAAGCTCCAGCAGCTGCGCGTTGGCAAACTCCAGGATGTACTGCACGTCGGTGTCGTGCGCCCCGGGTTCCACGATGAGCGCACTCTCCCAGGCCAGCACCGCGAGATCATCCGCGTAGTAACTGAAGCGGTGCGGCAGCAGTTCGCGGCGTGCATCGGCGCTCAGCGGACGCACTTCGTTCAGCAGCAGTGGCGCCATGTCGAGCTGCGCCAGGGACTCGGTGAGCACCCGCGGCAGCACGACGGTGGCGTCCGTGCCGGCGCCGCCACCCGCATCGCCACCCTCCTCACCAGGGGGCAGGTCCGGTCCCTCCGTGAGGTGCGAGACCCGGAACACGGTGTAGTCCTCATGCACGTCCGCCACGACGGGCCGGTCCACCGCCGGCGCAATGCGCTCGGTGAGCAGGCGCAAGTGATGTTCAATGACGGCCAGCACACCCGGATGATGCTCCAGCCGGCGGCCGAAGGCGGTGAAGGCCTCCCAACTCAGCGCCGACGCCGCGGCAAAGCGCACGCGCAGCGACACCACCCCGAAATCGAAGATGCGCGCGGAGACCTCCGCATCGTGGCTGGTCTCACCCAGAACCACGATTTCCGTGCCCAGCACCACGGTGATGGGCGGATTGCTGATCTGCAGGGCCTGCGCCTCACCGCGCACAGGGCGTACCCGTTCCGGCCCACTGGCAGCCAGCAGATCGAGGGCGCGCGTCAGATCGATGGCATAGCCGACGTCGTAGAGCCGGTAGGCAACGGCGGCGGCGCCGTGGACGTGGAGCATGGAGAAAAGCTAGCTTGCAGACAGCGTCCCTGGCGGCCCCGTGCCGCCGGACGCCGACCGCTGCGCCGACGCCGCGGTCTCCCGTCTGCCCGGAAGGACGCGTTTATGTCACCGCTGAGTGCCCTGCCCGGCCTCCCCGATCCCCTCATCGTGGCCAAGGGCTATTCCCATCCCGACAAGCTGGTGAGCACCGAGTGGCTGGCCGCCAATCTTGGCTCCCCGACGCTGCGCCTGCTCGAGTGCAACGAGGACGTGCTGCTCTACGACGTGGAGCACATCCCCGGCGCGCAGAAACTCGACTGGCACGTTGATCTCAACGATCAGGTCGAGCGCGATTACATCGCCCGTGCGGCCTTCGAGGAACTGCTGCGCGCACGTGGCATCGACGAGCACACCCCCGTGGTGCTGTACGGCGACAAGAACAACTGGTGGGCCTGTTACGCGCTCTGGGTGTTCGAGCTCTTCGGCTTTGACAACGCGCGCATTCTCGACGGTGGCCGCGCCAAGTGGCTTGCCGAGGGGCGGCCCACCACCGACGCGCGCCCGTCGTTCCCGCGCAGCAGCTACGTGGCCCGTGAACGCAACGATGCGCGCATCCGCGCGTACTTCGCCGACACCAAAGCGCACATGGAAGCGGGATTGCCCATGGTGGACGTGCGCTCGCCACAGGAGTACACGGGCGAAAAACTGCACATGCCCGACTATCCGCAGGAAGGCACGCTGCGTGGCGGACACATTCCCGGCGCGCGCAGCATGCCCTGGGCCCGGGCGGCCGAAGGCGATGGCAGCTTCAAGAACGCCGAGGCGCTGCGCGGACTATACGAGGGCGAGCTGGGTCTGTCGGCGGACAGCCCGGTGGTGACCTACTGCCGCATTGGCGAGCGCTCCAGTCACACCTGGTTTGTCCTGACCTACCTGCTTGGCTACACCAACGTGCGCAATTACGACGGCTCCTGGACGGAATGGGGCAATGCCGTGCGTGCGCCCATTCGCAAGGGAGAAACGCCGTGAGCACCGAGTCGCTGAAGGACACCACTGTGACGCCCGTCATCGGCAAGCCGCCCTCAAAAGTGGTGGTGACCTGGGACGGCGACCACCGCTTTGATGGCGTGCGCGCCAGTGGCGGTCCGTCCGTTCGCATGGATGCGAGCGGCAAGACCGGCCCGAGCCCGGTGGACACGCTGCTCATCGCCCTCGCCGGCTGCACCGGGGTGGACGTGGTGGACATTCTTGCCAAGCGCCGCACGCCGGTGGAAGACCTGCGTGTGGAGGTGGAGGGTGAGCGCTTTGCCGGCGTGCCGGGGCGCGTGACCAGGATTCACATGATCTATCACGTGAAGGGCGCGGGGATCGACGCCGTGCATGCCGAGCGGGCCATTGAACTGGCCGTCACCAAGTACTGCTCGGTGCGGGACAGCCTCGATCCGAACATGCCGGTGACCTGGGAACTGCGTCTGAGCTGAGTTGGGCCTGACCGCTCCGATTGGACACATCCGCGCCGCCGCGACCGGCGTAGCACGGCTGTCTTTCACTTTCGGAGCATTTCATGCCGCACTTCGCTTTTCGTTCCACCGCCCTCATCGTGGCGCTCGGTTCCCTCGCCCTTGGCGCCTGCAGTGACGACGACAGCACCACCGCCCCGACGCCGGAGCGCTTCACGGCCACGCTGACGGGCGCCAATGAGGTGCCGGCGGTCACCACCTCGGCCACTGGCACCGCCACCTTCACCGCTGTTGGCGACACGGCCATTGCCTATACGGTGTCCGTGAACGGCCTCACCGGCATGACCATGGGCCACATCCACGCCGGCGCGGCGGGGGTGAACGGCGGCGTGCTGGTGTGGCTTGCGCCCCCCAACGGCAGCGCCCCGGCCGCACCCGCTGGCACCCAGAATGGTGTCATTTCGTCCGGCCAGTTCAATGCCAGCTGGATTCGCGGCATTGGCGGCGCAGCGCCCATCTCGCTCGACTCACTCAAGTCGCTGCTGCGTTCGGGCAATGCCTACGTGAACTACCACACGTCCACCTTTGGTGGCGGCGAGCTGCGAGGACAGACGGTTCGCGCCAACTGAGCCAGTTGGGCGTTCCGGCTGACGGCCGGAACTGATCAGTGCCGGGTTGTGAGTTTGAGTTTCGGGTTCTGAGTACGCGTCAGCAACTCACAACTCGAAACTCAAACTCAGAACCCGGAACTGATCGGTTACTTGATCAACCCGATGCGCTGAATGACCGGGTACAACCACTCCACGCCGCGCGCCGTGACCATGGCGTCGTCCTCGAGCGGAATACGCACCTTGGCCCCGCCCCAATCCGGATTGGGCGTCCAGGCAAACAGCTCGATGCTGAACGGATTGAAGGGCTTGATGGCAAAGGTCATCTGCCGCGGATTGAACCAGGCGATGCTTGGCCCGCTGCCGTGCCCGCGGTCACCCACGCTGTGGCAGCCGATGTTCACCTCCACCCGGTCGTCGCTGCCCACCTCGTTGAACGTACCCTGCATGCGGAAGCCACCCTTGGTGATTTCCGCCTTGAGCTGCTCCACCATGGCGCCGGCCGTGGGGCCCGGCACGATGGTGCGATGAATGATGTCGCGCACCTTGAGCGCGTTGTCGAACGCCGTTTGAATGCCCTTGGGTACCGTGGTCTCACCCGGCTTGAGCACGTAGGCAATGCGCTTGACGTCGGTCCAAGTGCCGAGATAGCCCACGCCCCAGTCGATCATCAGCAGGTCGCCGCGCTGAATGATGCGGTCGTTGCTGGTGGCCTCCACGCCGCGCGGCCCCGTGATGTACACGCTCGGCATGTCGAAGCTCGACCCGAGGCTGCGCTGCTGCAACTGATCCATCATCCACCAGGCCACGTCGGCCAGTGTGGTCACACCCGGCGTGATGATCTCGTTGCTGAGCGCGCGCTCGGCAATGCGGCGCGAGATCTCGCCCGCCTCACCCAGTGCCACCACCTGCGACACGGTGTAGCCCGAGCGGAAGTCGCTCACCACCTTTTCGCTGCTCACCAGGCGTGATGCGAATTCGGGGCCCAGTTCCTTCACCAGGCGGTCGTACGAGGTCTTCGAGAGTCCGTCGGCGGTGCCGATTTCCTCCGACATGTTGATGGCGATGCGCTTGGGGTTGCGCTCGGCCACAAAGGGCTTGAGCGGCGCGAAACCACGCACCTGATCGTACACACCGCAGGCTTCGAGCAGTGCACCGCTGGCACCGATGGCCACGCGCTCAATGCGATCACCGCCACGATCGGTGAAGATGTAGTAGCCCACACTGCCCACATAGCCGCGCCCGAAATCCTCGTACATCGGGTCGAACTGATTTTCCTTCATCATGGTGATCCACATGTCCACGCCGTTGTCGCGCATGGCGGCGGGCAGGATGCGATCGAACTTGTCGCGGCGTATCTGGCACTGCCGTTCCCAACGCACCTTGGCCGGCTCGGCGGCAGGTTGGGAGTGGGCGGCCGCCAGAGGCAGGGCGGCCATGAGCAGGGAGGGAACAACGAATCGGGGGCGCATGAGCAGGTCGGGTTGAGTGACCTGCCCAACTTCGCCCCCGAAACGGGAATGGCAAGACGTGGTGTCGGGTTTTGCGGCTAATCGTTGCCGTTCATGCGCCGTTCGAGCCAGGCAATGGCCTGCGCATCGCGGGTCTGGGCCAGCGCCATGATGGCGGTGCGGCGCAGTTCCCGGTCGGGCAACGATTCCGCCAGCTTCTGCAGCGCGGGGATGGCCTCCTCCCGTGGGCGACGGGCCATGGCCATGATGGCCGTGCGGCGGACTTCGCGATCTCCCGGTTCGTACGCTATGGAGTCGAGCGTAGCGGCCACGCGATCGCCCACCACCTCACCCAGCCAGAACACCGCGCTGTTGCGCACGTCCTGTGAACGCGAGGAGTCGCGGGCCATGCGCAGCAGCGTCGTGCCCGGCGTGAGCGAGTCCACCAGCAGCGCCGCGTTCATGGCCGAGCGTGCCACCTTGTCGCTGCCGCGTTCGGCCTGCCGCAGCAACCAGACGCCGCCTTCAGCGGCACTCACCGCGCCGAGATCGGTGACGGTGTCCTGCGGCACCCAACGACCGCCCACATAGTGCCGCAGGCTGCGCGTGTCGCCGTCTTCGCGCACGACGACAATGCGAACCGGCCCCCGATCACAGATCGTCTCCACATCCTTGCTGCTGGTCGAACCGTTCCACATGCCATAGTAAGAACCGGATCGACCATCGCGCGAGCGATACCAGCTGCTGCCGGTGCCGCACACGTAGGGCGCGGCGGGCAGGGTGAAGCGCAGGGTGCCATTGCGCACCGCCTGGATGCGCGCGTCCAGCGTACTCTGCGCGCCGAGGGACTGCGTGGAGCCCGCGCCGATGACTGCCGCGAGCGCCCACGCCATCCACGGCCTGAGCGCCTGCGGAGTGGTCATCGGTCGATGATCTCCTGCAGCAGGGCCAGCGCGCGCGGATCCTTGGTGCGGGACAGCGTGCTCACGGCGTACTTGCGCAACTCCGGATTCTTTTCGTTGCGGGCGATATCGAGCAGCTTGTCGATGGACGCCGTGCTGCGCGATGAGGCGAGCGCGCTGAGGGCCGAGCGCTTGAGTTCGAGATCGGTGGCACGATCGTAGACCTGCACGATGGCCTTGGTGGCGGCGTCGGCCGCCTCGCTGCTCGCGCTGCTGCTGCTGGCGTGCTGCCCCGGCATGGTCACCCTCACCGTGGTCACCGGCAGCATGGACACCGCATTGCGGCGGATGTCCATGGCCTCGCGTTCGTCCAGCGCGACATTGATGAGAAAGTTGCGGGAGTCGTCGGTGCGGCGGCTGGCAATGAAGCCCAGCATCTGCATGCGATAGCGTGTGGATTCGGTGCGGCTGAAGGCTTCCTTGAGGAAGCTGCTGCCCTCGGCCTTGCCGGCCTCGCTGCGCAGGTAGTAGTTCATGGCCTCCGAGCGAACCTCATCGCCGGCGCGCGTGTCCAGCGCAATCTCCCGCAGCGTGCCCATGGCCTTGTCCGACTTGGAGCGAGAGAGCGCATACACGGCGCGCTTGCGCAACTCGGTGTCATCACCCGTCTTGGCGAAGCCGATGAGGAAGTCCACGGCTTCGTCGGTGGGCACGTTGGCCAGCCAGAACACGGCCTGCTCACGCACTTCGCGGTCCGGGTCGCCCTTGGCCACGTTGATCAGGATGGGCGCCGACTCCGGCTGCTTGCGCGAGGCCACGAGCCACACGGCCGTCCGGCGGAGCTGCTGGGTGCAGGGTTCGCGGCGGGCCAGCACCTTCTTGAGAATCGGCATGGCCTGCTCGGGGTCCATCTGCATCACGGCATTGAGCGCATCGACACGCTCGTCGTCCTTGCTGTTCGGGCAGCCATCACTGGCCACCTGGTCGGCGCGTCCACGCAAGGTGGTGGCCACGCGGGCATCGTTGCGGCCCAGCTGCCCGTCGATGCGTGTACCCAGCGCGGCGGCGTCGCCACGCGTGGCCGCCCTCGGATATTCGCGCTGCTGCAGTGCCAGCGCTTCACGGGCCGCGCGCAGATTGGCTTCTCCACCGAGGCGCTGCAGCGCGAAGGCCTCCCAGTACGGGGCATCGGGTGCGTAGCTGCTCTTGGGGTAGCGTTCGCGAATGCTGCGGAAGAGATCGGCGGCCTTGCGGTAGGCATCGCCGGAGAGCGCCTTGCGCGCTTCGCGGTAGAGCGAGTCGGCAGGATCATCCTGCGCCCAGGGCGCGGGTGTTTCCGTGCGATAGCCGCGTCCACCGGTGCTGAAGCTGTAGGCAAAGCCGTCAGCCAGGGATTCGGCGAAGCCCATGGCCATCGGTGCCACGGAGGCCGAAACCGAACTGGCGACAGTCTGTGCCATCTCGGCAATTGGCGCCGCTGCAATGGCCATCGCAGCCCCCTCGGCCGAAAGCCGCGCGCTTTGCGCAGCCATGTCGGCGATGGCGGCGCGGTCGAGCTTGAAGCCCGCCATGCTGCGCGCCATCTCCTCGCCGGCGCGCGCCATTTCGGCGCCCGCCCGTTCCATCTCCCACTCGAAGTCGCTCCAGACCCGCGCCGGCCGTGGTGCCGGGGCCGGGCGTGGCGCCGGGCTCGGCTCCGCGGTGGGAGCCGGACGCGCGGGCCGCGGCGCGCGCGGTGGCTGTCCCTGCGCCTCCAGGAGCGTGGGGGCCAGCGCCAGCAGCGCCGTGATGGCCGCCTGTCGCGTAAAGTGTGCGTGAACCATCAGTCGTCGCCTCCGTAAATGGCTTCGTCGACACGCGCCGAAGCCGTGACCACCGCGCGAACGCGGGTGAGCAAGTCGGTTTCCTGCATCGTTTCCTGCGGGGCCCGCTGAGTTTCCGGCGCACTGCCGCGCGCCTGAATGACCTGCACGAGCACCAGTTCGAGATCCTGCAGCAGCCGCCGCGTCCGTTCGTCGCGCAGCTGCGGTTGATCGAGTAACAGTCGCGTGGTGGCCAGCAATTCCTTGGCGAGCGGCGAGAGCGTGTTGGTGGCGTTGGATGCGCCACCATCACCCACCGAAGTCAGCAGCGATACCGTGCGCGCAAGATGCTCCTGCATGGCCACATGCGCGGGATCGTCACGCCGGGTCTGACTGTCGGTTGGGACATCACCAAGAGCCAGAGTTGTCGACGTATCCACCCCCACCGGCTTGCCGGCCGGCGCCGACGGCAGCGATACGCGACCGATCACGACGCCGACGACCAGCACAGCCGCCAGTCCCGCCACCTGACGGGACCAGCGCGACCAGCGCGAGGCCGGCAATGCTACCACCGTCACATCGGAGGCGAGCGGCGCGAGCGATGCCGCTGGTGATGCGGCAGACGACGCGCCCTGCTGCCGCGCCTTCGAGAGCCGCGCCCACATCATCTCGCGCGGCACCTCGATGTCTGCATCGAGTTCGTCCACCGCGTCGCGGGCGAGTTCGCGCATCCAGGGCTCGAGTGTCACCTCGGGCACCGGCATCAGCTCGTCGGGCCGCGGCTCGTGTGGGGGCTGTGGTGGAGTGGGTTCTGGTCGATACGTCATGGGAACTCCTTGCCTGGCTACGCCGCCGGCTATGCCGACACGTGGGACTGAGGGGCGAACGCAGCCAGCGCGCTGCGCAACTTCTCGCGGGCACGGAAGAGCTGCGACTTGCTGGTGCCGATCGCACAGCCCAGCGCCTCACTGATCTCTTCGTGCGTGAATCCTTCGACATCATGCATCACGAACACCCGCCGGGTTCCCTCGGGCAGCGCGGCAATCGCGGTCTTCAGTCGCGACTTGAGATCGGGATCGCCGTGCTCCGGGGACCGCGTCGCCACGTGCGTGGCGTCGTCGAGCGGCGCGGCAAACGCCTCGCGGCGTTTGTGGGTGCGCAACCCGTTCAGCGTGATCGATACAGCGATGGCGTGGAGCCAGCTCGACAGCGCCGCATCACCGCGGAACTGATCGAGGCGACTGAAGGCCCGAAGGAAGGTGTCCTGCGTCCATTCCTGGGCCAGCTCGGGTCGACCGCTCATCCGGAGGATGAGTCGGTAGATCCGGTCCACATGCCGGTCGTAGAAGTGCCGCTCCGCCGCGGGATCGCCAGACCGCAAGCGGTCCAGCAATTCCGCGTCCGTCATCGGCGCGGGCACGGCCGGTGAACTGTCGTCGTATCGATGCGCATGCATGAGCGACCTAAAGACAGGGGGCGACGGAAAAGGGTTGCATGCGTCAATTCCAGCCTGTTCGACCTTGGCAGCCTTGGGCTGTGGGCGATGCGCTGTGGGTGTGAGTGGTGCCGACGAATGCACCACTCATCACCCGCAAATCACGTCACACAGCGCATAGCGGTGGACGGCGCCCCATTGAAATACTGGCTCCCGATTCCTCGCGAGCCCAAACACACAAACCGGACATCCAGGCGTTGTTCCTACTCCGCCCTCTCCACCGTCTCCCTCGTGTACGCCGGCACGGGAATCGGCTGCGCCGCCCCCTGCCCCAACTGCCGCCCCTGCTCGCTCATCACCCGCGTCAGGAAGCGCTGCCCTTCCCCGATGCGCTCCACCTCGAGCGCCATGGAATCCATGGCCTGCCCCATCTGGTCGATCCGGTCGACGAAGGCCGGCGGAAGCGGGGCCGGCGCCACCGAGCTCCGCTTCCAAATTCGGCGCGCGTAGGCCACGGCAATGGGCATGAGCACGAAAATCGTGAACACGATGGGGATCACGAAGACTTCGTCGGGCGGTCCGGTGCGCGGCGGCGGGGGCGGCGGCGGCACAATGGCGCCGGGCACCGCGGCCGCCTTGGCCACGGCGAGATCGGCCTCGGCGAGCAGCTGCTCGATCGACAGGATGCGCGAGTCCGTTTCCTTGAGCCGGGTTTCGAGCCCCGGGCGTTCGGCGCCGGTCAGTTCCTCCGAACGCAGCTCATTGCGCAGGTCCCGGCGCTGATCCTCGAGACGGTCGAGTTGATTGCGCAGCTCCTTGCGCTGGTTGATCAGCCCTTCGTAGACAGCCGATGCCGTGGCCTCACCGGGTTGCACGACGACCTCGGTCCCAAGTGAAGGGGGAGTCGGCGGCGTGGGGGCATCGGGCGGTTGCGTCTGGGCGTCTTGGTACGGCATGCGGACCCTGCGGGGCGGGAATACGGGGAACGCGGTCCGACGACCGCGACACGCTGCTCCCTACGTTCCCCCTCAGGGTCGGTTTCGGCAACCGTCAGCGGGTTCGACGACCCGCTCTTCTTTCATCGGGCGCGGCCGACTCATCGGCCGGGGCCGCAGCCGGGTCAGCAGCAGAGGCTGAGCAGCCGCGTGTTGGTCCAGTGAGCCCGAATGACAGCCAGCGCGCCGAGCATGACCACGGCCGCTTCGGCCACACCCTTGGGCATCAGGGGCCGAAGGCCAAGCAGCAGCACCATGCCGCCGGCAAACCAGAGTGTGGGGCCCAGCGAACGGTGGCGGCGCAGCGCCGGCAGAATGCTGGCGAGGCCGAGCAGTACGGCCCCCGTGAGGAACACCCGTTCGACGGCTGGTGCGGCGAGACCGGCAACACCCAGCGTGGACAGCAGCCCCATGGCAAGCGCCGAGGCCGCGCAATGCACCGCGCACAGGGCGCTGGTCAGCATGCCCGCCCGGTCGAGCCAGGGCGTGGACTCGCGCTTGGGCAGCGAGACCAGCGATTCGGCAGGCCCTTCAGCCGACGGGGCGACAGAGGCGTATTGCATGACGAGACATGATACTTGTTTATCATATCCAGTTCAAGGGAGCAGTCGGCTGGCGATGGCGCCCCCCGCTTGACCGGGGCCCGCGAGCTTGGCAGATATAGAGGCTCGCCCCGTTCGGGCGAACCGCCCCGTTCGGGGCCTCCCATTCAAGAACGCGCACACCGCCGGAAATGGTGGCGCATGCTGGAGCTACCATGGCCAAAGAAGGCATTCATCCGCCGTACCACCCGGTCGTCTTCAAGGACGCGTCCACCGGCGCGCTGGTTCTGACGCGCTCGACGATGACGAGCGAGACGAAGATCAAGCTGGACGACGGCAACGAGTATCCGCTCATCCTGCTCGAAATCACGGCCGACTCGCACCCGTTCTACACGGGTACGCAGCGCCTCATCGACACGCAGGGTCGCGTCGACAAGTTCAAGAAGCGCTACGGCCGCTGAGCTTCGGCGCTGGAATGCGAACGCCCCGGACGATGGTCCGGGGCGTTTGTGCGTTGTGGGGTATCGAGGGGCGATGACCCACGACTCGGAACTCCAACCCAGAACTCGAAACTGATCAGTTTCGCGTTGTCAGTTCGGGTTCCGAGTTCCTGGTTGGCTCGAGGCGCTTCACTCCCCCGGCGGCTCCGTCCCCGTCAGCGTGGCCGTCACGAGCAGCACCCAGGCCGCGAGCCCCAGCTCCACCGCCACACTGCGACGCGCGGGCGATTCACCGCGGGCAATGCGTCCGCGCTGCACGGCCCCAATGGCGAGCACCACCGCAACCAGCAGCGACTTCACCAGCAGCATCTGTCCGTACTCGCTGCCCAGAATGATCCGCGGTGCCTGGCCCCCGACCAGACGCGCGCCGCTCAGCATGCCGGTCATCACGGCCAGCGGGGCCATGATGGTGGCCAATGCGCTGAAGCGCTGCCAGCGCGCGTCGACATGCATGCGATGCTCGCTGTGTGCGGGCCCCACACGTGTCGCCAACCAGGTGAAGAGCAGTCCGCCCATCCAGGCGCCCACCGTCCAGACATGCACGGCATCCAGCACACGCGCACCGACGGGCCAGCGTGTGTCGGCGGCTGCGTGCCCGAGTCCACCCATGGCCACCGCGAGTGCGGACGCCAGCATCAGCAGTCCCCAGGCCGCAGCCCGTGAGAGGGGCAGACACAAGGCCACGGCGGTGGCGACTGCGCTGACCGTCAGCCAGGCGAAGCCGCGTCCCCATCCGGTTTCGCGCACGAGCATGGCCAACTCGCTCCACGGCATTTCGAGGGCCAGCAACTGCTGACGTGCGAGCACCAGAGGCACCAGCAGCAGCAGCATGGCCGCCACGACTGCCACGCGGCGCGCCTGACGATCAGGCGCAGAGCCGGTCGCATCACTGCTGCCATCCGCAGCAGTGAGCGACGAGGTATGCGGCGTGCCCAGCAGAACGGCCAACAGCCCACGGCCTATGGCCACCAACGCACCCAGATACATCAGGGCGCGCGCCCACACCACCAGTGCGTCGTTCATGGCGAGAGCGCGGGCTGTGAAGCTGGCGCTGTGCTCAGGACCCGCTGAGGCGGACGGTGAAACCGAAGGTCCCGTTGACCACGTGGCCATCCTTCGACATGGCCTTCCAGGTCACCGTGTAGCGGCCGCTGGTGAGCGGCGCGGTGAAGCGCCCTTCCACCGGATCACTGGCGTTTGTGCCACGCGTGAGCTTGGCCACCGGAACCGAAGCGCCCTTGGCATCCGTGACCGCAATGCGTGTGGCCGGCAGATCGGCCGGTTCGGTCAACCAGAGGCGCACGGCATCAGGCGACGTGGTCAGCGTGCTGTCCTTTGCCGGAAACGACGCCTTGAGTTTGAGGTGCGGGACGCGCGCGGCGCTCGCAAAGGTCGACACCCCGCCAACCAGCGCGATGGAAAGCAGCGAGACCCGCAGGGACATATGCATCAACAGCTCCTGAGAAAGAGGCGCTTTACAGATCGTAAAATGAGGATGGGTCCAGCCGGAGGCAAGCCGCAACTGTGCCAGATCGACGTGGACGCCGTCCGAGCGAACACACGCGCGAACATGCGCGTGAACTTACGCGCGATCACGGTGCCCTGTGTGGCGGCGCGGTGTGTGGCGCCGCCGTATCCGGCTGCGACGACTGATCAAGTGCGTGGATCATACCCTGCAACGCGTCGAGCGGCAGATCCACGCCAATGAAGAGCGCCGTGGGCGCCGCATCGGCGTGAGGCCAGGACGGATCGAAGCGCACCTGCCGTCGCCCGGGAATGCGGTGCCAGACAAACATGGGGCCTGGTTCATCGGCAAAGCGCACGAGCCCCTTGGCCCGCACCACCGATTCGGGAAGCTGCTGCACGAAAGCAGTGAACTTGCGACGATCGACGAGGGCCGGCAATGGCAGCGTGGCGCTGCCGAAGGGATGGCGGTGCGGCGTACCAGCCGCGCGGCCTGTGGTTGTCTGGCCGCGCTCAGCCGGCGGGGCGTCCCGCAGGGTCTGCGCCAGCGCGTCGAGTTCCGCAGCCAGGTCGAGGGCATCCACCTGCGTGGCCCGGGGATTGTGTGCGGCGACCGCCGTCCGCACGCGCTGGGTGGCCGCCTCACCGAGTCGCTCGGTCCAGTTGAGAACGAGGTGCGTGGCCGTGCTCACCTGCGCGCGTTCGAGTCCGTTGTGCCACCAGCGGCGCTGCCAGCGACCGGCGTCCACGACGGTGATCTGCAGGGGCAGCGAGAACCGGTGCAGACGCGCATCCGCACTCAGATGCGAGAGCAGTTCGTCGGTCTCCGTGGCTCCGTTGGCCTCGATGAACATCACGGCCCGCTCACCTTCGGCCTCGGCGGGCACGGCATACAGGGTATCCAGCAACTCGCGCAGGGAGCCGCAGCACACACACTCGCCGTTGAGCGGCGTGACCAGCGCCTCCAGTTCGCCAAGCCGCGCGGCGTCGATGGTGGCGTTCTCGAAGTCGTTCAGAATGACCCGCGAGCGTGTACCGCGCGCATGCAGCGCCGGGATGAGCTGGGAGAGCAGACGGGTCTTGCCGGCCCCGAGGAACCCGGCCAGCAGCACGAGCGGCATCATGTGTGCAATCAAGGCAAGGGGCGGCGTGGGCACCAGCACCACCGGGTTGGCGGGCGCAGGCTGTTTGATTCTGTTGCTAATGCACTATCGATTAAATCGACCGGAGACGCCATGCCTGTTCGCCAACGCGTGCGGCGCTGCCTGTGGTGGGCGGCACTGACGGCCATCGCCCTGTTCTGGAGCGTGCGACCCAGCGCGGATCCCGCGGCGTTTGCCGCTGTCGCATGGGCGGCCGAAGCGCCGCGCCGCGATGCCCTTCTCCCGCTGCCTGGTCCCGCCGGCGACACAGAAGACGACGTCATCACGATCGACTGGCGCCTGCTGCGTGGCCTCGACTTCCGAAAGGGTGTGAAGAGCGACACGCTGCGTTGGCTCGATGGGCGACGCGTGCGTCTGCCAGGATTCATTGTGCCGCTCGAGGATTTTCAGGAGCGCGCCAAGGAGTTTCTCCTCGTGCCCTACTTCGGCGCCTGCGTGCATCTGCCACCGCCGCCTCCCAACCAGATGGTGTATGCCACGCTGCGCAGTGAACAGCCCATGGCCACGTTCTATCCGGTGTGGATCGAGGGCACGCTGCGCATCACGAACTTCAAATCCCCCTATGGCATTGCCGGATTCCGCATGCAGGTCACGCGTATGACGCCCTACGAGGACAAGCAGCCATGAGTGCACATCCCCAGTTGGTTCGCGCCGGTCTCATCGTCCTGTTGCTGTCCATGCGTGCCGAGGCGCTGCCGGCGCAGCACGTGCACGGCGCCGCGACGCTCGACATTGGCATCGAGGGCAAGGCAGGACAGGCCACGCTGCGCGCAAGCGGCGAGGACGTGTATGGCTTTGAACGGGCGCCACGCACCCCCGCGGAACGGGCCAGGCAGGAAGCGGCGTTGAAAGTGCTGCGCGAGCAGGGGGCCACGCTCCTCCGCTTTCAGCCGGCGCTGGGTTGCAGCGTAACGGCGGACGCAGCGCGCGTGGTGTCGTCCAAGGGTGGGCACGACGAGGTGGAGGCTCGCTATCGCATTGCCTGCCGTCAGGCGCCGGCCGGCAAGCCGCTGGCCTTTGGAGTGAGCCAGGCCTTTCGCGGCATCGAAACGGTCACGGTGCAACTGGTGTCGGACACCGCACAGACCTCACGCAAGATTGTGCGTGACCGGGGCACGGTCACACCCTGAGTCTTCCGGTCAGTCGGCCACGCTGAGCCGCAGCTCGTCGAGAAAACCACGCGCGCCGCGGCGCAGCAGTGACGCCATATACAGCAGCGCGAGAGCGCCAATGGCCGCGAGCTGCCACCTGCTGATGGGCTCCGTCGTCTCAACGGCGGGAGCCGTTGCCGCGAGGCCGGGCCAGAAGAGGTTGAGCGCCACACCCAGCGCCACGGCGGACAGGGTCATGGTGGCGGCAAACACCAGCGCCGCACGATCCCCGTGCAGCCGGGCCAGCACCCCAACCGTGGCCACGTTGGTGGCCGGTCCGGTGAGCAGCAGCGCGAGCCCCGCTCCCGGACTCACGCCCGCGCCTACGAGCACGGCCACCAGCGGTGTGGATGCCGAGGCGCAGACGTAGAGCGGAAATCCGATGAGGGCGAAGATGAGTACATCGACGCCAAAGGGCAGCTGCGTCAGCCACGAGCCCGCGAGAATCGGATGCAGCAGCGCGGCAAGCAGCAGCCCGAACAGAATCCAGGGCGCCGTGTCGTCGACCACCTGCACAAAGCCCGTCTGCCAGGTGCGCTGCCAGCGCGTGGTGGCGGCCGACGACGATTCCGACGACGTTGGAGCCAGCGGCAGTCCGCGGGCGCGGCGTGGGATGAAGGCGCCGACCACCAGCGCCACGGCCAACGCGGCCAGTGCGGCCGCAAGCACACGCAGCAGCGTGAAGTCCGCGCCCAGCAGCGGAATGCTCAGCAGCACCGCGTCGATGCCGAGTTCCGGCGTTGCCACGAGGAACGCGAGGGCGGCCGTGGACGACACGCCCTGCTGCACCAGCTGCTGATACAGCGGCACGACACCGCAGGAGCAGATGGGCAGCGGCAGCCCCACCAGCATGCCGGAGCTCGCCTGTCGCAGACGTGAGCCACGACTGAGCCAGGCGAGTGAGCTCGTGGGCAACCAGGCATGCACCAGCCCCGCGGCAAAGTAGGCCAGCAGCAGGACCGGAGCGCTGTCCGCCAGCAGGGCGAGAAACACATCCTGCATCGGCGCCGTGGGCGACGCGAACGTGCCGGCGTCGCGTGTCCACAACAGCACCAGCAGGAGCATACCGCCAGCCAATGCACCAAGACCGTTCCAGCGCCGGCCCGACGCCCCGCCGATGACCGGCGTGTGCACATGCCCATCGTCGGGCTCATGCGCGTGCTCATGCGTGTGAGCATGCGCGTGGTCGTGCGTGTGAGCATGCGCGTGATCATGCGCGTGATCATGCTCGTGATCGTGCTCGTGATCGTGATCGTGATCGTGCGCCGGATGCGCGACGACGTGCAGCAGCGACCCGCCGATCAGGGCCTCGAACCACGCGGCACTGCTGTGCGGCAACTCGGCGAACAGGGTGGGCTGCGCCACATAGCCCACCACGGTCATGGCTGCCATGAGCGCCAGAGCGGCCCACGGCACCCAGCGCGGCCGGTCACGAAAGCCCCACCAGATCATGAGGCTGACCGGCAACTGATGGAGCACAACACCCACCCCGAGCAGATTCGGACGCTGGGCGGATGGCGCAGCCAGCGCACTTCCGTCGAGCACCGAGTGCACCACCAAGCCCGCCAGCGCGAGCAGCAGCACGGCGAGGTGTGTCTGGCGAACGCCGAGGTGCAGGAGGCGCTCGGCCATGGTCGGCAGGACAAAGCCGATGGCCATGAACACCAGCGACACGTAGTGCGCGTCATGCAAGGCGTGCGGCACCACCTCGAGCAGCACGAGACCACCGATGGACACGAGAATGAACCCGTCCAGAAAGGTCATCAGTGCCGGACGACGTCCGGCGAATCGTGCCACCAGGGGGCCGGATCCCAGGGCGAGCAGACTCGCCGGGAGCAGTGCGTGGGCCATCATGCCTGAACGCTAGCCACCCGGGCAAGCATTCGTTCAACGTCGGTCGCTTCTGACCTCCCGGCCGTGCAGGTCCGCGTCAGGCCCCGCCTCGCCGTGCGCTTCATCCTGCGCTTCCTCGTCCTCATATTCCACGGTCCATTCAGGAAAGGGATCGGGAAAGGTGGACCAGAGCGCGGGGCCGGCGCGCAGTTCCTCCTCGGTCACGAGACAGGCATCGAGCAGCGCATCGAGTCCATGGCGATCAAGGGCCTGACCGATGATGGCCAACTCCTGGCGCCGATCTCCCAGATCGGGGTGGCACATGGCCTCGATCTCGGCGCGCTGGATATCGTCCACGTCCCAGCTGTCCGGCGGGGTGATGGCATACCAGAATCCGGCCGGATTCACCTCCACCAGTTGTCCGGCCTGCGACCAGCTGCCCACGAGGTCAGGACGCGTGGCCACCCAGAACAGGCCCTTGGCACGCAGCACGCCGGGAAAGCCACGATCGACCTGCTCCCAGAGCCGCTGCGGATGAAACGGCCGGCGCGCGCGATACACGAAGCTGGAGATGCCGTACTCCTCGGTCTCCGGGATGTGCTCGCCCGCCAGCTCCTTCTGCCACCCCGGCGCCGCTTCCGCGGCTGCGAAGTCGAACAGGCCACGGCCAAGTACGACGCGGGGCGCCACGACACCACGCACCGACGTCACCAACTCCGCGTCGGGATTGAGGTGACGCAGAATCGCCAGCAGCCGTCCGAGCTCCTCGTCGGAGACAAGGTCGGTCTTGTTGAGCACGAGCACGTTGGCGAACTCCACCTGATCGATGAGCAGGTCGGGAATGGTGCGCTCGTCCTCCTCACCAAGTGCAAGCTGCCGTGCCTTGAGATCGTCGAGTGAACCGAGGTCGTGCAGAAATCGATGCGCGTCGACCACGGTGACCATGGTGTCGAGCCGCGCCACATCGGACAACGACACGCCCGTCTCGGTCTCGAAGGTGAAGGTCGCCGCCACCGGCAGCGGTTCGCCGATGCCCGTGCTCTCGATGAGCAGGTAGTCGAAGCGGCCTTCCGCCGCGAGACGGGACACCTCCTGCAGAAGATCATCGCGGAGCGTGCAGCAGATGCAGCCATTGGTCATCTCGACCAGCGTTTCCTGCGTACGCGAGAGCGCGGCGTCGCCACCCCGCACCAGCTGCGCGTCGATGTTGACCTCGCTCATGTCGTTCACGATGACGGCCACGCGCAGACCCTCACGATTGGCCAGCACGTGATTGAGCAGCGTGGTCTTGCCGGCACCCAGGAAACCGGAGAGGACGGTGACGGGCAGGCGGCGGTCCTGCTGCAGCGTGGTGGCCGCCATCACTTGGCCTCCCGGTAGAGCACATGGCGGCGCACATGCGGATCGTACTTGCGCTTCTCCATGCGCTGCGGCGTACTGCGGGGGTTCTTGGTGGTCACGTACATGTGGTGACTTTCCGTGGACCGCAGTTTGACCTGGACTCTGCCGCTCTTGGCCATGAGATGCTCCGGGAGTTGAGATATAGATAATAATAACCTACTATCATTAAAACTACGATAATGCTATGTGAAGCCCATCCCACCTTCAGGCTTTCGTGGTCGTCCGCCCCACCCGGCTGGCCAAAGCGGCCACCACCAGCCAGGACACACAGGCCCCGACGACGGTGTCACTCAGAAAGTGCGCCCCCGCCAGCACCCGGGTCAGCGCACAGCCGGCCGCCAGGCTGTACCACACCCAGCGCGTGCGGGGGAACAGCCGGGCCATGGCAAAGGCCCCACCAAAGGCCACCATCACGTGCGAACTGGGCAAGCCCATGCCGCGATTGGACAACGGCCCGTCGGAAAAGGCACGGAAGGCATAGCCGAAGGCCTCGGCATCGGGACGGAGCCGACGGAACAGCAGCTTGAGCACCTCCGCGGCGGCGCCACTGAGCGCCGGCCCGAGCATGAGCAGCAACGCCGGCCGTGGCACCGCGCTCTGGCCGGAGCAATGGAGCCTGAGCATCAGGGCGCCGAACAGCCAGGTGGGCAGAAACCCCTGAACGCGGAGCAATCGCCCGAGATCTCCGTCGTAGATGTTGGCCTTGCGCAGGTACTGCCAGGCGACGGGATCCAGCAGATGTGCCAGCCCTACGGCGGCCACGGAAACCACCAGCCACTGACGCCAGAGCAGGCCGGTATCGGAGGCCCTCTCGGCCGTCGGTCGGGACACATCGTGCGACATCATCCGCGGAATCAATCCGATGGCCTCGGCGACCGCCACCGCTGCTGTGGCCAGCGGCGCCACATCCCCCCCAATGGCTGTCGTCCCCATTGGGCGCCCTCATCCCTCGTGTCATATTGAGACCATGGAACGGAATACCCGACAGCGCGATGCCATCCGCCAGGTGTTCGAGGCCGTACCCCGGCCGCTCGGGCCGGCGGAGGTCCTCGACTATGGCCGCAAGCATGTGTCCAAGCTGGGCATCGCCACGGTCTATCGCACCATCAACTCGCTGGTCGAAAGCGGCTGGCTGGTGCCGGTGGAACTGCCCGGCGAAGCGCCACGCTACGAGCGCGCCGGCTCGGCCCATCATCACCATTTCCGCTGCCGGGACTGCACGCGGGTGTTCGAGATCCACGGTTGCCCGGGTGACCTGCGTGAACTGACGCCGGCGGGCTTCCAGCTCGAATCCCATGAGGTCGTGCTCTACGGCCTCTGCGCACGCTGCGCTGCGGCGTGACGAGGCTTGCGCCAGACGGCCGAAGTCTGAGGCAGCGCCCGCTACAGCGCCTGAGCAGGGCGCTGGGCCTTCGGGCTGGCCTCACACTGGCCTCCGCCCTGCTGATGGCCGCCTGCTCCAGTGCGCCGTCATTTGAGGGCGTGGCCATCGATCCCCCGCGGGACATGCCCGCGTTCACCTTCGTGGCGGCAGACAGCGCCCGCGTGGTCCTTGGCCCCGAGGCCGGGCGGCCGATGGTGTTGTTCTTCGGCTATACCAACTGCCCCGACGTATGCCCCACGACGATGGCCGATTGGACCCGGGTGAAGACCAGACTGGGCGCCGACGCGGCACGCGTACGCTTCGTGTTCGTGACGGTGGACCCGGACCGCGATACGCCGGCCGTCGCGCGGCGCTATGCGCGGCAGTTCGATTCCACCTTTGTCGGTGTGTCGGGTGACCCGGCCACGACGGCGGCCATCATGCAGGCCTATGGTGTGGCGGCGGGACGCGAAGAGCTGGGTAGTGCGGCAGGCTATCTGGTCAGTCATTCCTCCCAGGTGTTTCTGGTGAATGCGGCCGGACAGCTGGTGGCGCTCTACCCGTTTGGCACACGATGGGAGGCCCTGGCCTCAGACCTGGCCCAGGTGCTGGAGCAGGAGTCATGACAACCGCAAAGCAACGGTCTCTGAAGCAGTGGTCTCGCGTGGGGCTTGCCATGATGCTCGCCGCCTGCGCCGGTGAATCGCGTCCGGGATCGGCAGACAGCGCCGTGGCGTCGGCTGCAGCACCGGCCGGTCAGCCTCTGGTGCGTGACGCCTGGGTGCGGCCTGCAGACTCCGGTGCGATGAGTGCCGCGTATTTCGTGTTGCATGGTGGCCGGGACTAGCTGGAACTCGTGGGTGCCGCCACGCCGGTGGCGCGCGCCGCGGAAGTTCATGAGTCCATGCAGCATGACGGCATGATGCACATGCAACCGCGTCCAGCCATCGCTTTGGCGCCCGGTGACTCGCTGGTCTTTGCGCCGGGCGGACTGCACCTCATGCTCATCGACCTGCTGCGTCCGCTCAGCGAAGGCGACACCGTGCCGCTGGTGCTCCGCACGGCGCGCGGCGATTCCCTGCAGGTCGCGGCGCCGGTGCGCCGACCATGAGTGAGACGGCCGGCACCTCGCCCACCGTCACGCCGCGCCGCGCTGCGCTGCTGCTGGCGCTGCTGCTGGCCACCGCCGCCGTGGTGTGGTTCACCTGGCCGCGTCCGGACACGCTCATCCGCATCGGTGAGGACGGCGTTGCTGTGGTGGTGGACCGCTTCGGCAGGCTGCAACCGCTGCCCGATACCGTGGAGGTCGGCGGGAGCGGCACGCGCCGCGTGATTCGTGTCGAGAACCGCGACACCGTGAATCACCGGCTCGCGATGTTCAACATCCCGGCCGGTGAGCGCAACGACTACACCGTGCCGCGCGGGGTGTTTGGTGGCGAGTGCTCTGCGCATCCCACCAAGCGGCAGCTCACGTTCCGCATCCGCTAGATGTCCGGCTTGCCCGATCGCAGCAGTTGGCCACCGTCCACCATGAACGCCGCACTCGACGACGAGTTGCGTGCGCTTGAAGCGGCGGGACTCAAGCGCGCGCTGCGTCAGGTGCAGCACCGCCGAGGCGGCATGGTGACGCTGGGTGGCGAGCGTCTCGCCGACTTTGCGTCCAACGACTATCTCGGTCTCGCCGCCGACCCGCGCATCGCGCGCGCCGCGCAGGCCGTGCTGCAGGCCGAAGGCACGGGCGCCGCGGCCGCGCGGCTCATCTCGGGCAATCACCCCATTCACGAGGTGCTCGAGCACACGCTGGCCCGGTTCAAGGGCTGCGACTACACGCTGCTCTTCCCCACCGGCTACATGGTGAATGTGGGGGCCATCGGGGCGCTGGTGGGCCGTGGTGACGTGATCTACAGTGACGCCCTCAATCACGCGTCGCTGATTGACGGATGCCGGCTCTCGCGCGCGGAGGTGCGGGTGTTTCCGCACAACGACGTGGACGCGCTCGACACCATGTTGCAGGCCGAACGCACACACTTCCGCCGCGCGCTGGTGGTGGTGGAAGGGGTGTTCTCCATGGACGGCGACACCTTTCCACTCGACCGCCTCGTGCCCGTGGCACGGCGTCATCGCGCGTGGACCTATGTGGACGACGCCCATGGTTCCGGTGTGCTGGGCGCCACCGGCGCGGGGGCCGTTGAGGCCTGCGGCGTAACGGGCGAGATCGATGTGCTCGTGGGCACGCTCGGCAAGGCATTCGGCACCGCCGGCGCGTTTGCCGGTGGTTCGCAGGAACTGGTGGAACTGCTCGTCAACCGCGCCCGCAGCTTCATCTTCACCACCGGCACCCCACCGGCGCTGGCCGCCGCCACGCTGGAGGCGCTGCGCATTGCGCAGGTGGAGCCCTGGCGCCGCGAGGCCGTTCGCGCGCGCGCGCGGCAGCTGCGTACGCGTCTCGCCGAGGCGGGCATACTGGTGAGCGGCGACACCGAGGGCCACATCGTGCCGATCGTGGTGGGCGACCCGCTGCGCACGATGGCGGTGGTGGCCGAATTGCGCCGCCGCGGCTTTCTCGTGGGCGGCGTGCGTCCTCCCACGGTGCCCGCGGGAACCTCACGGCTGCGCATTTCGCTTGCTGCCGTGCATCCTGTTGAACTGGTGGACGCCCTCGCGGCGTCGCTGATCGAACTTCTGCGAGGTCCCTGATGGGCAACCCGATGGCCGACGCCTTCGGAGACGAGGCCGCCGGCGACGCGATTGCGCCGATGCTGCTGCACGACGCGGCGCATGTGTGGCATCCGTACACGCAACACCTGAACGCGCCGCTGCCCGTGCCCATCGTACGGGCCGAGGGCAGCTGGCTGTACGATCTGCATGGCAGGCCGCTCCTCGATGCCATTTCGTCGTGGTGGGTGACCACGCACGGGCACTGCCGCCCGGAAATCGTGGAGGCCATCAGCGAGCAGGCGCGTCAGCTCGATCAGGTGATCTTTGCCGGCTTCACGCACGAACCGGCCGCAGCACTGGCAGCCGAGCTGGTGTCGAAGCTGCCGCGCGGTCTCACGCGCGTGTTCTACTCGGACGATGGCTCGACGGCGGTGGAAGTGGCCATCAAGCTGTCGCTGCAGAGCTTTGCCAATCGCGGCACACCGCGACGTCTCGTGGCGGCGCTCGAGAACGCCTATCATGGCGACACCTTCGGCGCCATGGCGGCCGGCGCGCGCGGTGTGTTCACGCACATGTACGAGCCCCTGCTCTTCGAAGTGGCGCGCCTGCCCGACCCCTCGCAGGGCGACACGCTCGCGGCGCTCGACGCGCTCATCGACGCGCGCGGCTCGGAGCTGGCCGCCGTCATCGTGGAGCCGCTGCTGCTCGGCGCCGGCGGCATGCATGTGTGGGATGAGGACGTGCTGCGGGGCATTCGCGCGCGCACCCAGGCAGCCGGCGTGCACCTCATTGCCGACGAGGTGCTCACCGGCTTCGGCCGCACCGGCCCGCTCTTCGCCTGCGACCGCGCCGATGTGCGCCCCGATCTGCTGTGCATGTCCAAGGGCCTCACCGGTGGTGTGCTGCCGCTGGGCGCCACCGCGGCCACGGAAGACATCTTCGATGCGTTTCGCAGCAGCGATCGCCGCAAGACGTTCTTCCACGGCCACTCGTACACGGCCAACCCCATTGCCTGTGCGGCGGCGCTGGCCTCGCTGCAGCTCTTCGACGAGGACAGCGAGGACGACCGCGTGCGGCTCGAGGTGGCGCAGGCCACGCAGCTGGCCACACTGCGCGGAGTGCGCGGCGTGAAGGCCGTGCGACAGATCGGCACGGTCGGGGCGGTGGAGCTCGACGCCACGCCGGGCTATCTCAGCGACATCGGGCGCGAGCTGGCGGCCTACGCGCTGCAGGAAGGCGTGCTCATTCGCCCCCTTGGCAATGTCGCCTACTGTCTGCCGCCCTACTGCACGACCGATGACGAGATCGCGTCGGTGTATGCTGTCATTCATCGCTTCCTCGAGGGCGCACGTGCCGAAGCGCTGAGCACCGGCGGCCCGATCGATGACTGAGCCGTTGCACGTGCCGCGTCGCCTTGGCGTTACGGGCACCGATACCGGCGTGGGCAAGACCGTGGTGAGCTGCGCGCTGGCGGCGCGGGCACGGCAGCTTGGTCTGCGCGTGGCCGCCATGAAGCCTCTGGAGAGTGGTGTCGAGGCCCGTGCCAGCGACGCCGACGCCACGCGTCTGGCCGCCGCCTGCGGCGGGAACCCGGACCTGGCGCTGGTGCGTCCCTATCTGCTGCGCGAACCCCTGGCGCCATGGGTGGCCGCCGAGCGCGAGGGGCTGCACATCGACGTGGCGCGACTGGCGGCGGCGCGGGACGTGCTCGAACGCGATCAGGACCTGCTCATCGTGGAGGGCGCCGGCGGTCTGCTGGTGCCCATCACTGCGGAGCTGGCCTACGATGGCCTCTTTGCGTCGTGGCACTGCGAACTGGTCATCGTGGCCGCCAACCGACTGGGCGTGCTCAATCACACGCGGCTCACGGTGCAGGCGGCCCGCGCCGCGGGCCTCGCGGTTCGCGCGGTGGTGCTCACCGCGCTGCACGACGGGGCGGACGATGTGGCGCAGGCCAGCAACCCGGAGGCCCTGCACCGACTCTGCCCCGACGTCCCGCTGTACCGGTTTCCCTTTGTCCCGGTGACCGACGACCTCTCGGCGCTGGCCCACGCGGCACAGACGGCGGGGCTCGATGCCCTGCTCGGCTCCGCCGACCCGACTATCTTGCAGGGACGTGATACCCTGCGACTTCAGCCTTCCCGCACCTCATGACTTCGCTCACGAACTGGCAGTCTCTCGCCGACCAGGCCCTGGCCGGTGAGGTGATCTCGCGCGACGCCGCCCGGGCGGTGCTCACCGCACCCGATGACGTCCTGCTCGACCAGCTGGCCGCCGCGTATCGCGTACGCCGGGCCACATGGGGCAACCGGGTGCGCCTGCACTTTCTGCTCAACGCGCAGAGCGGTCTCTGCCCCGAAGACTGCGGCTACTGTTCGCAGTCCAAGATCTCGGCGGCGGAAATCGAGAAGTACCCCATGCTTGCGCAGGAGCGCATTCTCGAGGCGGCCGATCGCGCCGCGGCGCTCAAGGCCGGCACGCTGTGCATGGTGATCTCCGGTCGCACACCGGGTGAGACCGTGTTCGGCAAGGTGCTCGACGCCGTGCGCGCCGTGCGTGAAAAGCACGATCTCAAGATCTGCGCATGCCTCGGCCTGCTCAACGAGGAGCAGGTGCTGCGCCTCAAGGAAGCCGGTGTGGAGACGGTGAATCACAACCTCAACACCTCGGCCAACTATACGCCGGAGGTGGTGAGCACGCACAGCTTCGAGGACCGCGTGAACACCGTGCAGGCTGTCAAGTCAGCCGGCATGAAGACCTGCAGCGGCGGCATTCTGGGCATGGGCGAAAGCGATGACGACGTCATTGATCTGGCCATGTCACTGCGCGAGCTCGACGTGAAGAGTGTGCCGGTGAACTTCCTCATCCCGGTGCCGGGCACGGAGTTCGCGGGCATGAACACGCTCGATCCGCGCCGCTGCCTGCGCATTCTCACACTGTATCGTCTGCTGCTGCCCACGCAGGAAATCCGAATCAGCGGCGGCCGTGAGGTGCATCTGCGCAGCATGCAGGTCATGGGTCTCTATCCGGCCAACTCCATCTTCGTGGGCGACTACCTCACCACGCAGGGGCAGACGGCACGCGACGATCTGCGCATGATCGAGGACGCGGGCTTCGTGCTCGAGACGCCGGATGGCGAGCCCTTTGCGGGCGATCCGTTCGAGGGTGTGCCGGAGTCCTATCCGCGCGCGCCGCTGCCGCTGGTCGAAGTGGGCTGATCGCGTTACGCGCAACACGTAGCGCGCAACACGCAGCGCGGCGCAAGAAAAACAACGGGGCCGACGGGCAGGTGCTCGTCGGCCCCGTGGCGTTGCAGCAGTCGGTCAGTCCTCGAGCGCGCGCTGCAGTGCCTGCACGAACACGGCCTGTGGCTGCGCACCACTCACGCCATAGCGGCTGTCGAGCACGACAAACGGCACGCCGCGAATGCCCAGTCGGGCCGCCTCGCGCTGACTCTGTGCGACATCCACGGCGTAGCGTGCGCCGGACACGATGTCGCGCACCACATCGGCACTGAGCCCGTGCGGCGCCGCGATGTCCGCCAGCGTCTCCATCTCGCCGATGTCGCGGCCGTGCGTGAAGTGCGCGGCAAACAGGGCCTCCGCGAGTGGCCAGGGGTTGCCGCCGGTCTGTTGCAGGTGCACCAGAAGGCCATGCGCCGCCGCCGTGTTGGGCGCGCGCGTGAGGGCCGCGAAGCGGAAGTCCACGCCGTCGGGCGCCCCGGCGGCGGTGACCTGCGCAAACATCGGCTCGGCCGCGGCGAGGCCGCCGAACTTTCGGTCCACAAACTCGGACCACGGCATGCCCTCCGCCGGCATGCCGGGGTCGAGCTGGAAGGGACGCCAGACGAGATCAAAGGCCACGCCATGCGCCGCCAGGCGCAGCGTTTCGATGGCCGCGAAGAGTCGGCGTTCACCGATCCAGCACCACGGACAGACGAGATCCGCGTAGACTTCCAGAGGAACCGTGCGCGACAGGGATCCTGCCGAGGGCGCAGTGACGTTGGCAGACATACCCGGAGTCTAGTACAGGAGAGTCGTGGACTGCAGCGCCCGCTCACCTCGTGTTCATGCTGCGTCTCCATTCGTGACCATGTCCATCGCCGATATCCGCACCGATTACCGTCGTCACGCGTTCTCCGAACAGGACGCGGCCGACGATCCCATTGCGCAGTTCACGACGTGGTTTGATGAGGCCGTGCGCGCCGAGGTCATGGAACCCAACGCCATGTGTCTGGCCACGGCCACGCCGGACGCCTATCCGTCGGCGCGCATGGTGCTGCTCAAGGGCGTGGACGCGCGCGGTTTTGTGTTCTACACCGACTATCGCAGTCGCAAGGGGCGGGAGCTGGCCGACAATCCGGGAGCGGCGCTGTGCTTCTTCTGGCCTGAGCTCGAGCGGCAGGTGCGCGTGACGGGCGCCGTGCAGCGCGTGAGCCGCGCCGAGTCCGATGCGTATTTCCAGTCACGGCCCCTGCCCAGCCGAATTGGCGCGTGGTCGTCGGTGCAGAGCAGTGTGCTGCCGTCGCGCGAGGTGCTGGAGGCTGAAGTGGAGGCCGTGACCCAGCGATTCGCGGCCGGCGAGGTGCCCTTGCCGGAGCACTGGGGGGGATTTCGTGTGGTGCCCGAAGAAATCGAGTTCTGGCAGGGCCGATCGAGCCGGCTGCATGATCGCATCCACTACCGCCGCGAAGCCGGGCAGTGGGTGAAGCGGCGGCTCTCGCCGTAGCGCGTGCTGTTCATGCGCCGCTGGCAGCGCCTGAGCTGTGTGTGCTGGTTCGCGGCGACGCTCCCCGGTTGGGTGTCGGCGCAGGGGGCGCGTGCCCTGCTGCCGGCAGCGCCCTGCAGTGATGGCTCATCGCGCGCCATGACGTCGGCCGTGGAAAACAGTCTGCAACGCAGCGCCGCCCGACTGTCGTGGCGCGGGACGGCCGTGGCGTGGACCACCTGGCGCGTGGCGGTCGGTTCGCCGCAACTGCCGGTGGACCTGATTGTCGCGAGAGTGGACCCGCGTCAGGTACGCCTCGAGTTGGCCATCAGGCGCGACGGAGCGGAGATGGCGCCCTGGCGCATAGACGATGCCCCGGCTGACGCGGTCATCGCCCTCAACGCCGGTCAGTTCACCGATGACGGCCCCTGGGGCTGGGTGGTACATCGCGGGCGGGAGTGGCAGGCACCGGGTGCGGGTCGCCTGGCCGCGGCACTGGTCATTGACGCCGCGGGACGCGCGCGCATTGTGCCGGCCGATTCGATTGCTGCCGTGCGCGCGCAGGGGGGCGTGGTCGAGGCTGTGCAATCCTACCCGCAGATCGTGGCCGGCGGTCGGGCTCTGCCTGCGATCTGTGACGCGTCGCTCGTCCACCCCACACACCGCGACATTCGCCTGGCCGTGGGCAGCACGTCTGATGGCAACCTGCTGGTGGTCCTCTCGCGGTACGCGGGACTGGGCGGGGTGGCGGAACGGGCTCCGCTGGGCCCCACCACCCGGGAGATGGCGCAGGCACTTGTGACACTCGGCGCCCGTGATGGCGTATTGCTGGATGGCGGATTGTCGGCACAGCTCAGACTGCGGGTGGCGGATGTAATGCCCCCGGGTCCGGCGTCGCTTGGAGATACAGCCCCCTCGAGGCGCCGCGCGTCCGGACAATCCAACGCCGCATCACCATCCCGGTCATTTACGACACATGACTGGCCCGGACTGCGCGGCGTTCCGTTGGCGCTCATCGGGCGCGTGACGGACGAGCTTGCGTCACCGGTTCAGCGTCGTTGATTCCCCGTCACCACCCTTTCGGAGCCTCTCCATGTCCCGGCGCCTTCTGTTCTCCACCGCCGCCCCACGGGCCTCACGGTACGTACCGTGGCTTGCCGCGGCCCTCGTACTGAGTGCCACGCCCGCCTCCGCCCAGCTGGGCAAGCTCAAGAAACTGGGCGCCGACCTGGCCAAGGACGCGGCCAAGGAGAAGCTCGAAGGCAAGAAGGACACACCGGCCAAGACCGCAGAATCTGCGACGTCGTCGGGCGGTGCGTCGCGCAATACCGAACTGGTGCTCAACGAAGATCGTGTCGCGCTGGTGGTGGCCAGTCTGCAGCCCATGCTGGCCGATGCCACGGCGCGACGTGAGCTGCGTACGATCACCGCGCAGCATGAGGAGAAGAGCAAGGCCTCCCGTGCTTGCCTCGAAGCGGCGCAGGTCAAGGCAAATGCCAACCCCATGGCCATTTCGCAGAACGCGCAGAAGAACGAAGCGCAGATCGAGAAGATGTCCAAGGAGGTCGAGCGGCTGAGCGAGAAGATGTCGGCGGCGATCGAACGCAACGACGTGCGCTCGCGCGTCTACGCGACCGACTCGCTGACCACCATGCAGGTCCGCATGACGATGGTGATGATGGGCTCCAACTGCCCGGTGTACTACACACCGTCCGTCATTCTCGACCAGCAGATCAAGTCGCAGTCACGCACCGTGGTGAGCGAGGACATGGACGAAGGCACCTTCGATCCGCCGGCGGCCGCGAAGGAGAATCTCTCGCGTTATCAGTTCGGACTGCTGCGCGAGCGCATTGCCATCTGGGCGCTCAAGCAGGAAGACCCGACGCTCAAGGCCGGCAAGCCTGGCATCTTCACGCCGGAGGAAGAGGCGGCGCTGCAGGCCAATGCGGCCGACATCAAGAAGCTGACGCCGCTCTTCAAGGACGGCAGTTTGCGGTGGGCGACGTGGGGTGACCTCTCGCAATGGCAGTGAACCAACGAGAAGCGTAAGGTGGGACCGCGTAAGGTGAACTGCGGGAAGAAACAGCGGGCGGGTTCACTGCTGGAAGCGTAAGGTGGGACCGCGTAAGGTGAACTGCGGGAAGAAACAGCGGGCGGGTTCACTGCTGGAAGCGTAAGGTGGGACCGCGTAAGGTGAACTGCGGGAAGAAACAGCGGGCGGGTTCACTGCTGGAAGCGTAAGGTTGAACTGCGTAAGGTGAACGGCGGGAAGGAACGGCACCCGAGACTGCGCGCGCGGTCTCGAGTACGGTTTCTTCCCGCCGTTCACCTTACGCGGTCACACCTTACGCGGTCACACCTAACTCCCCTCGTTCCCCCTATTCCCCGAGCTCGTTCAACAGACGGCCGAAGGAATCGTAGCGCGCCGCCGAGACCTCGCCGCGCTCCACGGCATCCCGCAACGCGCAGCCGGGTTCCACCAGGTGCATACAGTCCGCGAAGCGGCACTCGCCGAGGTAGGGCCGGAACTCGGGGAAGCACCAGGCCACGTCGCGCGCTTCGATGCCCCAGAGTCCCACCTCGCGCAGGCCCGGCGTGTCGGCAATGAAGCCGCCGCCCGGCAGGGGATGCAGCACGGCGCCCACGGTGGTGTGGCGTCCCTTGTTCACACTGTCGCTGATGGCCGCCGTGCGCAGGTTGAGCCCGGGGAAGAGCGTGTTCATGAGCGAGGACTTGCCCACGCCCGAGGGGCCCGACAGCGCGGTGTTGCGGCCGGCGAGTTGCTCGCGCAGGCTGTCCAGCCCGACACCTGTGTGCACGCTGGTGTAGTGCACCGGATAGCCCGCTGCCGCCTGATCGGCAAACAACGCCCTGGCCTCGGTCTCCGACACCAGGTCGCACTTGTTCACCACAATGCGCGCCGCGATGCCGTTGGCCTCGGCAATGACCAGAAAGCGATCGAGCATGCGCGGATGCGGCTCGGGCCGTGCCGCGGCAAACACCACCAGCACCTGATCGAGATTGGCCACCACTACGCGCTCGCCGCGGGCACCACCGGGGGCGCGGCGCGCCAGCTTGCTGCTGCGCGGATGAATGCGCGTGATGGTGCAGCCCACCGTTTCGTTGGGATCCACCAGCATGGTCACGCGGTCACCCACGGCGAGCTTGAGCACCTCGTCGCCTTCCTGCTTGAGACGCCCACGCAGCGACGCAATCACACGCGCGCCGCCATCGGTGCGAACAATCCACTGGCCGCCGGTGCCCTGCACCACGACACCATCCACCACGATGTCGCCAGCCGGCATGGGCTGGGTGAGTGCCACCGAGCCGTTGCTCATGTGGCCGGTCCGCGCAGCAGGCCGTCAAGCGTGGCCTTCACGGTGGCCAGCTGCATCGCCCCCAACTGGTGGCGCACGACGGCCTCGCTGGCGCCGGTCACGAGAAAGCCGGTCTCGAGATGCCCCGTGACCTCCGGCTCGCCCTGACCCCAGCGAACGAAGAACAGATAGGCGCCCCACGGGGCATGGCGGTCGCCTGTGGTGTCGGTGAGGATGTCCACCGAATAGCTGCGCCCGTCCACACCCTCGAAGGCTGCCGGCCGCTTGTGCACCGCCATGTAGCCGCCGAGGGTGCGCTCATCACCCGCCCCGTGATCAGGCGGGTGATGATGACCGGGATGCCCGCTCACTGGAGTGTCAGCGACGGAACGACTCCTTCACGATATTGCCGGCCATGAAGGCAATGTTGGCCGGACGCTCCGCGAGGCGACGCATGAGATAGGGATACCACTGGCTGCCGAAGGGCACGTACACCCGCATGCGGTAGCCCTCCTTCACGATCTGCTCCTGCAGGTCACGGCGCACGCCGTAGAGCATCTGGAACTCGAAGCGATCCGGCGAGATGCCCCTCTCCTTCGCGAAGCGCTTGGCTTCGGCGATGATGGCCTCGTCGTGCGTGGCAATGCCGGGATAGCGTCCGTGCTCCATGAGCCGGTGCATGGCCGCCACGTAGTTGCGGTCGACATCGGCCTTGTCGGGGAAGGCCACCTCGGGCGGCTCGAGATAGGCGCCCTTGCAGATGCGCACGCGGCACTGCAGACGATTGGCCCGCTCGACGTCGTCGAGCGTGCGGCGCAGCGCACTCTGCAGCACGATGCCCACGTTGTTCTCGTGGCCCGGAAACAGATGCTGCTCGAAGGCATCCAGCGTGCGATCGGTGTAGGCGCTCGACTCCATGTCGAGCCGCACGAAACTGTCGTAGGACTTGGCCCGCGCAATGACTTCGCGCACGACCTCGATGCCGAGCTCGTCGGAGATGTCCTGCCCCATGGCCGTCAGTTTGACGGACACGTTGGCGTCGAGCTTGCGCTTCGCGATGCCGTCGAGCAGCGCGAGATACTGCCGGCCCGTTTCGCGCGCCTCCGCCTCGTTGGTCACGCTTTCGCCGAGCAGGTCGAGCGAGGCCGTGATGCCCTTGGCGTTGAGCTCCGCCACGGCGTCCATGGCGGTGTGAATGGTCTCACCGGCCACGAAGCGCGAAGCCATCTTGCGTGCGAAGCCGACGTTCTTGATGAGATCGAAAACGCGCTGCTGGCGCGAGAAATAGAGCAGGGATGTCCGGAGCATGGCAAAAAGCTAACGCAGAGGGGCCAAAAGGCGTGCCACCGGGGCCTCGCGCCCCTTGCCCAGGGCCGCGTCGAAGTGATTCCAGGTGAGCAGGCCGTCGTCGCTGCGGGGCTCGAGCAGGAGCACCGCCAGCAGGTCGAGCGACGACCCGAGGGGCACGTGGAAGGAGCCCGCGGGAATGGTGCGGCTGCGCTCCAGCCAGCGACCGGTCACGGTGGCCTCACGGTGGCCCTGGAAGGGGCGCGCGGCCATGGACACCGAGTCCACCTCGAACACCTGCACCGTGGCCGTCACCGCCGTGGGAAGGATGTCGACGCGCACGCCGTGCGCCCGCAGCAGGTCGGCCGCCTTGGTCCATTCGGCAGCAAACACGTAGCCATGCGGCGCGGGCGTCGTGGACTCGGCGGCCTCGAAGCGATCCACCACCGGCATGCGCTGCTCCGCGTACACACCGGTGCGGCGAATGCCGCGTGGCACGCCGGGCTCTGTTTGCAGGGTGCTGTCGGCCACGCGCTCCAGACGCTCCACCAGCACCGGCTGCGTGTCCGGCCGCGAATGGAAGCGGGCGCGGATGGCCACACTTGCGCGACTGCCCGTGCCCAGCGTCGCGGCGCGTGTCCCTTGCTCCACCCGACGCCGGATGGCTGCAGGCTGCTCGGCGGCATAGGACAGCACCTCCTGCACGAAGGCATAGGTGCTGGCCACACGCCGCGCGAACGGATCGTGCGAATAGGCCTCGCTCAGAATGCTGATGCCACCGCGCAGGCCAAAATAGTTGGTGCCAAAACGCTGCTTGTGTTCATAGGTCCACCAACCGGACTTCTCGGTGGCGGTGAGTCCCTCGCGGCCATCAGCGCCCGTGAAATTGCCGTAGGGGAACACGGCAAAGTCATGTCGGCTCTTCATGCGACGCCGGATCTCCGGCAGCAGCGTGTCCGCGGTGAAGGGCGCCAGCGGTGCCGCAGGGTGCAGCGACGGCGAGTAGGTGAGCGCGTAGCCGTGATAGCTGCCGTTGGTGGTGTGCAGATCCATGAAGAGATCCGGCTGCCACGCCGTGAACGCCGCCAGCGCGCCACGTGACTCCGGCGCCTCGGCCTTGATGTAGTCCCGATTGAGGTCGAGCCCCATGCCGTTCGGCCGCTCACCGATCTGGGCGGGCCCGTTCTGCGCGCCGCGATTGCGCGCCTGCGGCGCCAGCTTCTCGTTTCCATCGGCGTTGTAAATGGGCACCACGAGCACCACCAGCGAGTCGAGCACGTTGGGCCGGCGCCCGAACGACCAGTCACGCAGCAGCGCCAGCACCGCTTCCTTGCCCTCGACCTCGCCGGCATGGATGTTGGCCTGCACGTAGACAATGGGACGACCCAGCGCACGCGCCTCCGCGGGCGTGCTCACGCGTGGACGTGACGCCACCACCAGTGGCACGCGACGTCCTTCGGCCGAGGTGGCCAGATCACTGATGGCCAGTGGCGCGCCCATGGCGACGAGCGAGTCGAGAAACCCCAGCACTTCCGCGTGCGACGTGGTCTCGAGATGCCCCGTGCGCTCCGCGCGTGTGCTCGGCAACGGCAATCCTCCCGGACCTCGCGGCACACCGGCGCTGGCCCCGGCCCGCGCGGATCCTCCACCCAGTGCACAGCCCGAGGCACCAGCCATGAGCAGCGCGCCGCTGAGGCCCAGGGCCAGCGTGCGGCGCATGGCCTGCGTTGGACGCTGTGCAGGCCGCGGGCATGACAGCGTGGCCCGAGCGGAAGTGGGGAATGCCTTCATGACGTCAGAGTGGCAAGGGTGGTGGAGATCTGCACGAGATGGCGCCGCTGATGCAGCGCGACAAACAGCGCCCACTGATAGCCATCGAGTGGTCCGAAGATGGCGTGCGGCGCCGTGGCCTGGCCGAGCGCACGACCGGAGGCATCAACGAGCGCGGCAATGAGGCGCTGGCGGGCCGTCTGCTGTCGGGCGAGGGCGACCTCGTAGTCAATGTCCGACGACGGCACCACCATGGCGGGCGCGTCGATGCGTGTCACGGGGTTGGGGATCTGATATCGCGCCAGCGTGGGCGCGATGGGCGTGTCGTCCGCATCCACCGTATCTGCGACCGACTTGATGAGTTTGGACACCAGACGGCCGGTACCATCCTCCACGATGGCGAGGTGATCGACGATCTGTGCCACGGACCACACATCCGGCGCCGGATGCGCATGCAGCAGAGCCGGCGGCACGGTGGCCAGCAGCGCGATCATCTCTTCCTGCGCATCGGACAGCGCAGTGATCACTTCGGCCATGCGGGGATGCAGAGCGGGTTGCGTCATGTGTGAAGAAAAGAAGAGTCGGTGACCAATCCGAACCGAAGCCTCACGGATGGAAGCGTTCGCCCCGATTGGCCATGTCCCGAAGCAGGGCGGTCGGTGCGAATCGCCCGGGATGCTGCAACTCGAGTGCGTCGAGTTGTGCGGCGACCTGCGCCGCGCCCACCTGATCGATGTAGCGGAACGGTCCGCCGCGAAACGGCGGGAATCCGATGCCGAACACGGCGCCAATGTCGCCATCGCGCGGCGAGCGGATAATGCCCTCCTCGAGGCAGCGCACGGCTTCGTTGAGCAGCGGGAGCACGGTGCGCTGCTGCACCACCGTCGGGTCGACGGCAAGGCGCGCCGGTCCATTGGGCGTCAGCGCATAAAGCGTGTCGTCCACGCCGTCGCGCTTGCCCTGCTCGTCGTAGCGATAGAAGCCGCGGCGCGTCTTGCGACCCAGTCGTCCGCTGCCCAGCACGGCGGTGAGCGTGGCCGACGGCTGCATGCGCGCGCCGAAGGCCGCGGCGAGAATGGGGCCTGACTTGCCGGCGATATCGAGCCCCACTTCATCCAACAGCGTGATGGGGCCGACGGGAAATCCGAACGCCGTCAGTGCGCGATCGACGTCTTCCACCCGCGCCCCCTCGTCGATGAGCCGACCGGCCTCGTTGAGGTACGGCGCGAGGATGCGATTGACATAGAACCCGGCGCCGTCGTTGACCACGATGACCGTCTTGCCGAGTTGCTTGCCATAGGCCACCGCCGTGGCCACGGTGTCCCCATCCGTTTCCGGCGTGACGATGACTTCGAGCAACGGCATCTTGTGCACCGGCGAGAAGAAATGCATGCCGATGACACGTGCGGGGCGTCGGCTGCCCGCCGCAATGTCGCGCAGGGGAATCGTGCTGGTGTTCGACGCGAAGATGGCCTGTGGCGACGCCTCCTCGACTTCACGCAGCACGCGGTGCTTGACCTCGAGATCCTCGAAGACCGCTTCGATGACCAGGTCCACATCGGCAAAGCCGCGATAGTCCACCGTGGGCCCCAGGGCGCTGAGCATATCGTCCCGCTGTACGCGGGTGATCTGCCGACGACGCAGGCGTTCGCTCACCACCTCGCGCACCGCGCGCACACCGGCGGCCACGCGCTCGAGCGAAGCGTCCTTGAGCCGCACGAGACTGCCGCGCTGCACGGCCACGCCGGCAATGCCCGCGCCCATGAAGCCGGCGCCCAGCACACCGAGCTTGCGCACGGGTCTGGCGCTGCCCGTCTGCCCCTCGCGCAGCCCGCTGTCCTTCTTGAGCGCGGTCGTTGCAAAAAAGATGGACACGAGATTCCGCGACTCCGGTGTCACGGCCAGCCGGCCAAAGGCGCGGGCTTCCTCGGCGAGACCTGCGGCCATGCCATCCTCGAGTCCCTGCTTCACCACGTCGAGCAGGGCCAGCGGCGCCGGATAGTGACCGCCCGTCTTCTTGAGCACCGACTCGCGTGCCTTGCGATACACCAGCGCGCGACCCAGCGGATTGTCTTCGAGCAGATGCTGCATGGGTGGCGTCTTGCGGGGACGCAGCGGCAGCGGCAGGCCCGCCGCAAGCTCACGCACCCGCTGCTCCGCCACGCTGCGCAGAATGGCGGGGTGCACCATTTCGTGCACCAGTCCCATCTGCCAGGCCTTGCGCGCCCGGATATTGCGCCCGGTCAGCATCATGTCGAGCGCGGCCTGCAAACCCACCAGTCGCGGCAGACGCTGCGTGCCACCGGCGCCCGGCAACAGACCGAGCTGTACCTCGGGCAGCGCCAGCACGGTCTTGTCGTGCTCCGTGGCAATACGGTGCCGACAGGCGAGCGCCACCTCGAGTCCGCCACCCAGAGCGGCGCCGTGAATGGCCGCCACGACCGGCTTGCGAAAGGCTGCGAGTCGATCGAGCAGCTGCTGGCCACCGCGCGAAAGGGCTTCGGCCTCCGCGGCCTCGCGAATGCCGCGCAGCTCGTCGATGTCCGCGCCGGCAATCCACGTATCAGGCTTGTCGCTCACCAGCACCACGCCGTCGATGCGCTCGTCCTGCTCGATCCGATCGAAGCACTGCGCGAACACCGGTCCCACGCGGCTGTTGAGCGTGTTCACCGGTGAACCCGGCTGGTCATAGCGCAGCCAGGCCACCCGGCCACTGAGACTCAGGCGAAGTCCGGTGGCTGGGTCTTCGAAGAGCAGCAGTTCGTCGGACGCAGGCGTGGTGCCGCTCACGCGCGCTCCAGCACCATGGCGTGTCCCATGCCGCCCGCGGCACACACGGTGAGCAGGCCAAACTGCGCGTTCCGCCGCGCGAGCTCGTTGGCGAGGGTGGTGACAATGCGCGCACCCGTCGCGCCGAAGGGATGGCCAATGGACAGCGAGCCGCCCATGACGTTGAGCCGCTCCGGATCCACCTCGCCCACGGGCGCCGAGAATCCGGCACGCTCGGCCCAGGCCTTCGACGCCAGCCCCTGGAGATTGCTGAGCACCTGCGCCGCAAAGGCCTCGTGCATGTCCACGAGATCGATGTCGGCGAGGCTGAGCCCCGCGCGCTTGAGTGCCATGGGCGCGGCAAACACCGGCGCCTGCAGCAATTGCTCCGCCGGATCAATGGCCGCGTAGGCATACGAGCGGATGTAGGCAATGGGTGCAAAGCCCAGCGCCCGCGCGCGGTCCTCGCTCATGAGCAGCACCGCCGCAGCGCCATCGGTGAGCGGCGACGCGTTGCCGGCCGTCACGCTGCCGTAGGTCTTGTCGAAGACCGGCTTGAGCGCGGCCAGCTTCTCGTAGGTGGTGTCGCGCCGCACGAGATTGTCGCTCGCAAGCAGCGTGGCAAAATCGGGCGGTTGCGGCACCGGCACGATCTCCGCCGCCAGTCGACCGTCGTCGAAACCGGCAGCAGCGCGCTGATGCGAGCGCAGCGCAAAGCGGTCCTGCGCCTCCCGCGAAATGCCATTGAGCTTGGCCATCTTGTCGGCGCTCTGGCCCATTGTCTCACCGGTGCTCGGTTCGGCAATGGCCGGCGTGATGGGCACGAGGTCGCGGGGACGCAGACGCGCGAGGGTGGCCACCCGTTCGCCCAGTGAGCGGGCCTTGGACGCCGCAATCAGCACGTCGCTCATGCCACGCGAGTGCAGAATGGGCACCTGCGACAGCGACTCGGCGCCACCGGCAATGGCCACCTCGGCATGCCCGAGGCCGATCTGATCGGCGGCATCGGTGATGGCCTGATTGGCCGACGCACAGGCGCGCGCCACCGTGTAGGCCTGCAGATCCCGCGGGAAGTGCGGCAGCAGCGCCACCTCGCGCGCGATGTTGGGCGCGATCACGTTGTGCACCACGGTGCCGAACACCAGCAGGTCCACCGTCTTGCCATCGAGTCCGGTGCGCTGCATGAGCTCGGCCACCGCCAGGCGCCCGAGGTCGATGGCGCTGTAGCTCTGCAGCGCCGTGCCCGAGCGCGCGAAGGGAGTGCGCAGGCCGGCCACGATGGCCACACGCCGCTGGGAGCCGTAGGGGGACATGCTCCGAAGTTAGTGCCCGTGCCGACGGGCGGGCAGAGCGCTCCGCCCCCCGCACCGGCGGCACGGCTGCGTCACGGCAGGCCCCCGTGACTGGCGCCGCGCGGCACCCGGGGCCAATGTCCGAGCATGGTCACGACCGCACGCTGGTCCCGCGAGGCACAGTTGGCCCGACTGACGGACGGCACCTTCGACCTGCTGATCATCGGCGGGGGCATCACGGGCGCCGGACTGGCCCGGGAGGCCACGCTGGCCGGTTTGCGCACGGCGCTCATTGAGCGTGAGGACTTTGCCAGCGGCACCTCGAGCCGATCGTCCCGTCTGGTGCACGGCGGGGTGCGCTATCTGGAGCACGGCCATCTCGGGCTGGTCTTTGAGTCGAGTCAGGAGCGACGGCGGCTGCTCACGCTGGCTCCGCATCTGGTGCGACCGCTGGCCTTCACCTGGCCGGTGTATGCCGGGGCGCGTGTGCCGCGCTGGAAGCTGCGCGCCGGACTCGCGCTCTACGACGCCCTGGCCCTCTTTCGCAACGTGGGGCAGCACGAGGGGCTCTCGCGCGACGCGGTGCTGCAGCGCGAACCGGCGCTCGACCCGCAGGGGCTCACGGGTGGCGCCCGATACTGGGACGCCGCCACCGACGACTCCCGCCTCACGCTGCTCACTGTGCTCGGTGCTGCCGAGGCCGGGGAAACGGCCGGCAGCGTGCTGTGCAATCACGTCGGCGTGGTGCGCGGTCTGCATGAGGCCGGACGCGTGGTGGGCGTGGTCGCGCGTGACATGCTGGCGGATGACGACGCAGCCCGCGAGGTGACGGTACGCGCGCGCATCGTGGTCAACGCCACCGGCCCCTGGAGCGACGCGACGCTTCGGCTGTTGGACGAGGGCTCAGGCCAAGCCGCCGCCGGCGACCGCGCGCCCGTGCGCGCCGCGCAGGCACATGTTCGGGGCTCCGCCGGCGCCCATCTCTGCGTCCCGCGTGAGCGGGTGGGCAATCACGAGGCCATCACGCTGGTCTCGCCGGTGGACGGACGCGTGATGTTCGTCCTGCCCTCCGGACGTCACACCATCATCGGCACCACGGAACACCCGGCGCATCGCGGACCCGATGACATCTGCGCCACCGACGCCGATGTGCAGTATCTGCTCGATTCGGTGAACCGGCGTTTCCCGGACGCCAGGCTCAGCACCGACAATGTGATCTCGGCGTGGAGCGGCATTCGTCCACTGGCGGCACGGCGTGCGGGCGGCGCACAGGGTCAGCAGGGCACGGGCTCGGCCTCACGCGAGCATGTCGTCGAGGTGCTGCGTCCGGGCGTCCTCAACGTGACCGGTGGCAAGCTCACCACCTATCGCGCAATGGCCGCCGACATCCTGCGGCATGTACTGCGCGAGCTCGGTCATGCGCACGCGGAGCCGCAGCGTTCACGCAGTATCGAAACCCCGATCCCCGGCGGCGAACAACCGCTCGAACGCAGTCGGCAGGCAGCCGAACTTGCCAGCGGTGATGAGGACGTGGCCCGTCGGTTGGCCGAGGCCTACGGCACGCGCTGGCGCGCCGTCTGGGCGGCCACGGCCGCCGATGCCACGCTCGCTGAGCGCCTCGTGCCGGCCCTGCCCTATGTGCTGGCCGAGGTGCAACACGCGGTGCAGGCCGAAATGGCCGCAACCCTCAGCGATGTGCTCGTGCGTCGCATGCACCTGGCCTTCGAGCAGCGGGATTTTGGTGTCGGTATCGCTCCGCGCGTGGCGCAGAGGATGCAGGCGCTGCTGGGCTGGTCGGATGCCCGACGTGACGCGGAACTGGCGCGCTACGCCAGCGACGTGGCGCGCCTGTTCCGTATCGATCAGACCAGTTCGTCGGCGTTGCGGTCGTGAATGGTGCGCAGCTCGACGATGGTGAGGCGACGCACGCGGGTGGGCAGCTTGAAGATCACCTGCTCGCCCACACCCTTGCCCTGCAGGGCACGCCCGATGGGCGACCCCATGGTCACGTGACCTTCCTGCAACTCGCCGGCATCGCCAAACACCAGCTCATACACTTCCGAGACCTGGTTCTGGTCATCGGTCACCGTCACGCGTGACCCCAGCCCCACCTTGTCGGCCGGAATCTGCGTGATGTCGATATTCGCCAGCTTGGTCACGCGCTGCGTGAGCTGGCCCAGACGCGCCTGCACGAACTGCTGACGCTCCAGCGCCGCCTTGTACTCGCTGTTCTCCTTCAGGTCGCCGAGTTCGACGGCCTTTCGGATTTCATTGGGCAGCGTGACGTTCAGCTCATACTGGAGCTTTTCGACTTCACGCGCCATCTGGGCGATGAGTTCCTGGAACATGCGCGAGCCAACCGGGTCCGGTAAAAGGCGAGCGCCCGGCCGTCGTCGGGCCGGGCGCGTGACTAATTTCAGAATGTAACACCGATCCCGACCCCCGGGGAGGGATCGACCGTCCGCAGTCGTTCTTCCGCGAGGCCCCTGTGAACCCCGACGTGCTGCTCTCCGCCACCATCCAGGGCGAGGGGCCCAACACCATCGTGTTCGGTAACGGGCTGAGCACCACCCAGCAAGTCTGGGATCAGGTGCTGCCCTATGTCCCTCCCGCGTGGCGCATTGTCCGCTTCGACTACGTGGGTACCACGCCTGCCACCTCGGCGCACTGGAATACGGAGCGCTACCGCACCTATGCGGGGCACGCCAGCGACCTCCGGCAACTGCTCGCAAGCCTGGACACCACGCGCCTGCTCTTTGTCGGGCACTCCATGAGCGGCATGATCGGAGCTCTCGCCGCCACACAGAGCCCGGGGCTCATCGACGAGCTGTTCATGATCGGCGCCTCGCCCTGCTATGTGAATCACGCCGATTATCACGGTGGCTTCTCGGCCGAGGACGTGGACGGTCTGCTCCGCAGCATCGATGCCGACATTGCCGCGTGGATGGCCGGGTTTGGCCCACTGGCGTTGGGTCGCGAAGCCTCGGCTCACCAGCTCACCCAGTTCTGCGACACGCTGCTTGCCCTGCGACCCGATATTGGCCGCATGGTACTGCGCAGCATCTTCACCAGCGATTACCGCGACGTGGTGCCGCGAATCCCTTGCCCCGTATCGGTGGTGCAGTGTGCGGAGGATGTGGCGGTGCCGGTGTCGGTGAATGAATGGATCGCGTCGCACACGCGCTGTGTGGCCCACGAGGTGCTCCCCGTGAGTGGACATCTGCCGCACCTCACACATCCCGCGCTCATTGGCCCGCTGCTGCGCGCGGCCTGTGAACGGGTGGCCGAAGCCGGGCGCGCACCCGTTCGCCTTCCCGGTTAGGCGCCGGGCCTCCGCCGTTCGTCGCAGGCCCGGCGTGCCGGCGGCCTCGCGCGTTCAGGGGGTCTGCATCGACGCCGTCTGCGCATGATGCGCGTCCACCACGGCCTGCACCGCCTCGCGCGGATCGTCGGTCAGCACCAGCAGGTCGAGGTCACCCGGGGAGATCTTGCCCTCGCCCGCCATGCGCGACTGAATCCAGCGCACGAGTCCGGCCCAGTAGTGCCGGCCGAAGAGAATGACCGGAAACTGATAGATCTTGCCCGTCTGAATGAGCGTGAGGGCCTCGAACAGCTCGTCAAGCGTGCCGAATCCGCCGGGGAAGATGATGAACGCGTTCGAATACTTGATGAACATCGTCTTCCGCACAAAGAAGTACCGGAAGTTCACCAGCGTATCGACGTAGGGATTGGCGCCCTGCTCGAACGGCAGCTCGATGTTGCAGCCAATCGAGTGTCCGCCGGCTTCGCGCGCACCGCGGTTGGCCGCTTCCATGATGCCGGGGCCCGCACCCGTGAGCACGGCGAAGCCCTGCTCGGCCAGCAGGCGCGCCGTTTCGCGCGCGGCCTCGTACTGCGGATCGTCAGGGCCCGTTCGTGCCGAGCCGAAGATGGTCACGCCCTTCTGGACTTCGGCCAGCGCATCGAATCCCTCCACGAACTCCGACATGATGCGCATCACGCGCCATGGATCGGAGCGGGTGAAGGCCGACGTCACGCCCTCGGGATGATGCAGCAGCTTTTCGTCTTCCGTCAGCATGGGCCGATCGCGGATGGCCTGATCCAGCAAGCCGAGATCGACTCGCTTCACCGTGCGGCCACCGTTTTTCACCATCCGGTATCCGTCCTTGGGGTCGCGGCCGGCCTTGCGGTGGCCTTCCTCGTTGCGTTCGCGATACCCTTCAACACAGGCCTGTTCGGCGGCCTTGCGGGTATCAGGTG